>Ga0196970_1000522_pt1 | contig 42664 bp, 36 predicted proteins | sample S1v_513CmetaG_FD_148672 | JGI IMG/M metagenome (GOLD analysis project Ga0196970, IMG submission 148672) | Soil microbial communities from Anza Borrego desert, Southern California, United States - S1+v_5-13C | ecosystem: Environmental > Terrestrial > Soil > Desert | place: USA: California... | reverse complement strand
CGCAGATCTCGGTGTCAGCTCTTTCCAGTTCGATACTGCTGAGCGGGGTTTTTCCATCCGCTTCGAGGGTCCCCTGGATATGAGGATGGATCAGCGAACCGAAAAAACAGCAGCGGATGTCTTGAAGGGCTATAGCGAGCAGGAGCTGCACAAGGTATTCGAGCAGTATGGAGAGGTGAGAAATTCTAAACAACTCGCAAAGCATATTGTAGATAACAGGAAAAAGGGTTCTTTAAATAGCATTGAATCTTTGAAGTCGATGATAGGGCCAGTGATGCGGGGTAATCCAAACAAGTATTTAGCACAGGTCTTTCAGGCGCTGCGCATAGAGGTAAATGATGAGATGGGCGCCTTGAAGGATTTCTTGGATCAGTCCGCGCAATGCCTGAAACAAGGCGGACGGTTGAGTGTAATAACCTTCCATTCGTTGGAAGATAGAATGGTGAAACAGTTTATCAAACGTGGTGGCTGGGAAGAAGAAGAAAAAGATATGATGGGGAATAAGAAGAGCGAATGGATTCTGAAGCCGGTGAACGCAAAACCCATCGAAGCTTCTGAAGAAGAAACAAGGAATAATCCACGTGCCAGAAGTGCACGTTTACGCATAGCAGAGCGAATATAATGGCAGAAGAGAGAGAAATACCAGAGCAGGACGAGCAGTTAGCGCCCGCACAGCGTGTGCGCAGCGATTGGAAGGCGCTGGTGGAGAAGGTGTCTTATCGGGGTATAGTGAACAATGTTCCGTTCATAGCATTCGTAGTGCTCCTGTGCGTCGTTTACATTACTAATAATCAGAGGACCATCGAAACCCAGCGTGAGTTGAACCGCAAAACCGAGCAGCTAAAGGAATTGCGCTGGAAGTACATGGATATCAAAAGTCAGTTGATGAGTGCTGGTATGGAGACAGAGGTGATCAGGAATGCTTCCGTGCAGGGCTTGAAGCCTATTATGCTCCCTGCTTATAGAATCAAATTGGATAGTGCGAAAACTGTAGCGAATTGAACGTTAAGAAAGACATACGGTTCCGTGTTTATGTGGCCTTCACTTGTGTTTGTCTCCTCGGCGTTGCCATCATTGTAAAGGCGGCTATGGTTCAGGTTAAAGAAGGGCCTGAGCTCCGCGCTCTAGCCAGGGAAATGCGCACCCACAACAGGGTACTCCCTGCCGAGCGTGGAAATATTTATACGGAGGATGGACAGCTTCTTTCTTCTTCCATTCCGCAGTTTGATCTGCGAGTAGACTTTTCAGTTATTAAGCAGGATACTTTCTATCATTATGTAGATACACTGTCCCGGTGCATGGCCAGCCTTTTCAAGGATATGCCGGCTTCGCGCTATAAGCAGCAACTCACCGCAGCTTATAAAGGAAAGGAGAAGTACCATCTGCTTAAGAGAAATCTTCCTTATTATCAGTATCAGGCTGTCCGTTCTTTTCCCATATTCAATAAGGGGAAAAGAAGAGGAGGCTTAATATCTGAGTCGAAGATCAATCGGATCAATCCTTACGGTATGCTCGCGTACCGTACTATCGGTCTGTATCGCGAAAACGCGCAGACCATAGGGCTTGAATCCACTTATGATAGTGTGCTTCACGGAATCAATGGTAGCCGCTTAGATCATAAGGTAACTGGTGGGGTGTGGATGCCGGTGGAAGGCTCTGAAATCGAACCTCAGAATGGACGGGATATCGTTTCCACTATCGACATCAGCATTCAGGAGGTAGCACAGCATGCGCTCCTGTCTGTTGTTCAAAAGTATGAGTGTCTCTACGGAACTGTAGTAGTGATGGAGGTGAAGACGGGGAAGATCCGCGCGCTGGTAAATCTCGGCAGGCAAAAGGATGGTTCCTATTGGGAAGATCTCAACTACGCCATGTTTCCTACTGAGCCTGGCTCTACTTTCAAGTTGGCAACCCTGACGGCGCTCTTAAGTGACGGGTACGTCCATGTGGATAATATGGTGAATTGCGAAGGTGGTGCTAAGCGTTTCGCCAACCGCATCATGCACGATTCGCACCATGGCTTGGGCATCATGCCTATTAAGAAAGCTTTCGCTCAATCTTCTAACGTTGGTATGGCTACGCTCGCTCAGCAGTATTATGGACATCAGCCTGAGAAGTTCATAGCTCATCTCAAAAGACTCCACCTCACCTCACGTACAGGTATCGATTTGAAGGGCGAGCGGAAACCCGCTGTAATCACCCCCGGAACGCAGCACTGGAGCAAAACTACGCTTCCATGGATGGCTACTGGCTACGGTATACTGGTTGCGCCCCTACACACCTGCATGCTATATAATGCTGTTGCCAATGACGGTAAAATGATGAAGCCTTATCTGGTAAGTGCCGTTCGGGAATATGGCAAGGATATACAGGTGTTTGAGCCAACTGTTCTGGTGGAAAAGATTGCTGATGATAGCGCAGTGGCGCAGTTGCAGGCATGTGCCGAAGAGGTGGTGATAACGGGTACCGGTAAGCACATTCAATCTCCATACTACAGAATAGCAGGCAAAACGGGTACTGCTCAGGTAGCAGACAAAGGCATCCGGTATACTGATGGTGTTTACCAGGGTTCGTTCGTCGGCTATTTCCCTGCAGAAGAGCCACGCTATACGATGGTTGTCGCCATCAGAACAAAACCTCGTTCAGGTGCTTATTACGGCGGTACTCTGGCAGCCCCCGTCTTCCGCATGGTGTCCGATAAAATTTTTGCTATGGGTATGGGCCACTGGGCAGGTCCGGTAGATAGCATTGCTAAGACAGGCAAGGCGCGTCTTGCTGCAAAGCTTGCCGCCACCGGCAACAGCTACGCCAGAATGCTCAACGCTTTGGGTATAAAGGCTGAAATAGCTGTGGGGGGCAGAACAGTGGCTTCATTAAATGTTGATACAAACAGGCAGATCCATCTAAAACCAAAGGAAATCTACCACGGCCAGGTGCCAGACGTAAAAGGGCTCGGGTTAAAGGATGCCATATACCTTCTGGAAAACGAAGGAATGAAGGTTACAATTCAAGGAAAAGGAATAGTTCAGGGCCAGTCAGTCGCTCCTGGTACGAGAATAATTAAAGGACAAAAAATCGTATTGCTGCTAAGCTAAAGCCGAATGCCAAACCTGCAAGACATATTACGTGACGTAAAAGTCAATCGCATCCTTGGGGCTGCTGATGCGGTGGTGACAGCGCTTGCCATCGACTCTCGTAAGGTCACGCCTGGCACAGCCTTCTTCGCGTTGAAGGGTTCGCAGGTTGATGGGCACCAATTCATACCTAAAGCGGTAGAGCTTGGAGCATTAGTAGTAGTTTGCGAGAACCCTCCCTCAGAGTTTATTGATGGGGTGACTTATGTCCTGGTCGGAGATTCTTCCTATGCTGCAGGAGTTATAGCTGCGGCCTTCTACAATAATCCCTCGGGCAAAATGAAGGTAGTAGGTGTAACGGGCACTAACGGGAAGACTACTGTAGCAACCCTCTTGTTTAATACATTCAAAGAACTCGGCTATACCTGCGGATTGATTTCAACTGTCCGGAACCTGATAGACGACAAAGCTTTGTCTGCCACCCACACTACTCCAGATGCCATTAGTGTTCAGTCCCTTCTAGCTCAGATGGCAGACGCAGGGTGTTCACACGTGTTCATGGAGGTAAGTTCACATGCTGTTCATCAGAATAGAATTGCCGGTATCCAATTCACTGGTGGCATTTTCACCAATATCACGCACGACCACCTCGACTATCACAATACATTCGACGAGTATATCCGGGTGAAGAAGAAGTTTTTCGATGACCTTCCTGCTACAGCATTTGCACTTACTAATGCTGATGATAAGAGAGGACTGGTCATGCTGCAGAATACTGTCGCTTCCCGGAATGCTTATAGTCTCAAGATCCCCGCCACTTTCAAAGGAAAGGTGTTGGAGAATAACCTCACCGGGCTGGTCATGATCCTCGACAATCATGAGGCGCACTTCAGGCTTATCGGCACTTTCAATGCTTACAATCTGTTGGCTGTTTACGGTGCCGCAGTATTACTGGGCGAGGATAAGCTACCAGTACTTGCTGTACTCAGCAACCTTCAGGGGGCAGCTGGCAGGTTTGAGACGTTCATGTCTGCAAATGAGAAGGTTCTAGGCATCGTCGATTATGCCCATACCCCAGACGCGTTGATCAATGTCCTTGCTACCATTAATCAGCTTCGCACCAAAGGTCAGCAGTTGATCACAGTCATAGGGTGCGGCGGCGACAGGGACAAGAGCAAAAGACCGGTCATGGCCGAAGTTGCCAGTGGGCACAGCGACAAGGCAATATTTACGTCAGACAACCCCAGGTCAGAAGATGCTGAACAGATATTAAATGATATGGAGTCCGGTCTCACAGGGCCGCAGAAGAGGAAAGTGTTGAGAATTACGGACAGAAGGGAAGCTATAAAAACAGCTTGTGCGTTGGCTCAGCCGGAGGACATTGTCCTTGTCGCTGGTAAAGGCCACGAAACATACCAGGAGATAAAAGGGGTCAGACATCCTTTCGATGATAGAGAGGTATTGATGGAGGCATTTGAACTATTAAATAAATAGAGGAGGCAGTTAATGTTATACTACCTGTTTACATATCTAAGAGAGAACTTCGGCTTGTTCGGCGCTGGTATATTTTACTATATCACGTTCCGGGCTAGCATGGCGATAATTCTCTCGCTGGCTATCTCTATGTTGATGGGAAAAAGCCTCATCCGTTACCTTCAGAGAAAGCAGATCGGTGAAACAGTCCGCGACCTCGGTCTTGCAGGAGAGAACTCAAAAAAAGGAACGCCAACTATGGGAGGGTTGATCATTATCTCAGCCATTCTCATCCCTACGCTCATATTCGCGCGAATTGAGAACGTCTACATTATCCTGATGTTGGTGTCAACAATATGGCTTGGACTTGTAGGTTTCCTTGATGACTATATCAAGGTATTCAGGAAGAACAAGGAAGGTCTTGCTGGTAAGTTCAAGGTAATGGGACAGGTGGGCCTGGGCATCATAGTGGGTGTGACGATGTATTACAATCAGAACGTCGTTACCAGTAGAGAAGTGGTAAAGGGCCAGCCTATGGTTTACAACAGTACTGAGGAGATCGCTTCGGAGCCCTTTACACGAAAGGATGAAACTGGTGCCACTCGTAAATACGTTCGCGTCAGATCAGCAACCACAACTATTCCGTTCCTGAAAAGTCATGAGCTAAGCTATGCTGGTATAGCAGAATGGATAAGTCCTGGTGCCATTAATATACTAACTCCGATTATTTATGTACTCTTTGTCATATTCATCATTGTAGCGGTATCTAATGGTGCTAATATAACCGATGGCATTGATGGGTTAGCCACAGGTGTCTCTGGTATTATTGGAGTCTGCCTTGGGGTATTTGCCTATGTATCCGGTAACTACATCTTCGCTGACTACCTAGGCATTATGCACATTCCCCACCTCGGGGAGCTGTCCATTTTCGTAGGTGCCTTCGTAGGTGCCTGCGTCGGGTTCCTCTGGTATAATGCATATCCCGCTCAGGTTTTTATGGGCGATACCGGCAGCCTTGCCCTTGGGGGTATCATTGCATCCCTCGCCATAATAGTCAGGAAGGAGTTGCTAATCCCCATTATCTGCGGAATATTTCTTGTGGAGAATCTATCCGTTATGGTCCAGGTTGCATACTTCAAGCATACCAAAAGGAAGTATGGTGAGGGTAGAAGAATATTCCTGATGTCACCGCTGCATCATCATTATCAGAAGTTGGGATATCACGAATCTAAAATAGTAACAAGGTTTTGGATAGTAGGTATCATCCTTTCTATCCTGAGTATCGTAACACTGAAAATGAGGTGATGAGCGCTAACCCAAATAAACTCGTAATCCTGGGTGCTGCAGAAAGCGGTATTGGTGCCGCTTTGCTGGGCAAGCAACAGGGGTGGGATGTATTTGTGAGCGACGGTGGAATGATAAAAGACCATTTCAGGCAGTTACTCATACATACGGAGATCCAGTTTGAGGAAGGTGGTCACTCTATGGACCGCATCCTTCAGGCTTCTTGTATTATCAAGAGCCCGGGGATAGACGAAAAGGTAGATGTTATGCGGCAGGTAAGGGCTGCAGGTATCGAAGTGTGTAGCGAAATAGAGTTTGGCTTCCGTTATAAGGGTGACAGTAAGATCATCGCTATTACAGGCAGCAACGGCAAGAGTACCACGACCAAGCTTACCTTCCACGTCCTCCAGAATGCCGGATATGATGTCGCTATGGTTGGCAATATAGGTTACAGCTTCGCAAAACAGATTGCTGAGAAGCCGGCCAACTGGTATGTAATGGAGGTAAGTAGCTTTCAGCTCGACGATATCCACAGGTTTCGACCAGACGTGGCGGTGTTGCTTAACATCACTCCCGACCACCTTGACCGATATGAATACAAGTTTGAGAATTATATCTCCTCTAAGTTCCGGATCGCCGAGCAGCAAACCGGAAGTGAATATTTCATTGTAAACATGGATGACCCGGTTATAAAAGACTACCTGGCATCACATCCAACTAACTCAAAAAAAATATATTTCACCATGAACGAGCAAAATCTAATGGGCGAAGACGGTGGGTTCATCAGCAATGACGAATTGCATATCCGGTATGAGGGTGATGATCTTGATATGTCCATTCACGACCTTTCTCTGAAAGGAAAGCACAATCAATATAATAGTATGGCTGCAGGTATCTCCGCGCGCATTGCCGGTATCAGGAAGGAAAAGATAAGGGAGAGCTTTACATCCTTTGAGGGTCTTGAACACAGACTGGAGTTTGTTGCTACAGTCCGCGGAGTCGACTTTATCAATGACAGTAAGGCTACTAATGTGAACTCTGTATGGTTTGCCCTGGAGAGCATGAAGCAGCCAACCATCCTGATCCTCGGTGGTTTGGATAAAGGAAATGATTACAACGAGATAATGGATCTGGTGAAGGAAAAGGTGAAAGCAATTGTATGCATGGGGATCAACAATCAGCCTATTCATGATGCTTTCGACTCTGTTCTCGAGCATGTAATTGATGCCCGCAGTGCAATGGAGGCTGTTTCTGCTGCTTACGCACTGGCAGAAAAGGGCGACGCTGTACTGTTATCCCCGGCATGTGCCAGTTTCGATCTGTTCAGGAACTACGAAGAAAGAGGCCGACAGTTTAAGGAAGCGGTAAGGTCACTGTGATTATAAACGCCAGAAGCAATGCAAAATTTACTACAAAGAACGAAGGGAGATAAAGTCATATGGGCTGTAGTAATACTATTGTCCATGATCAGCTTGTTGGCTGTTTACAGCTCCACAGGTTCTTTGGCATATCGAATGGACAAGAATGCAAGTTATTACCTGTTAAAGCAGTTAATGGTGCTCGGGCTTGGCCTCATGATCATCTATTGGGTTCATAAAGTGAATTACACCAAGTTTGCTAAGCTTGCTGTTGTTCTGTTTGTATTTAGTTTACCGCTACTTGTTTACACGCTTTTCTTCGGAGCTACACTCAATGAGGGCTCCCGTTGGATAAAGTTGCCTGTCATTAACCTTACTTTCCAGAGTTCTGACCTCGCGAAGTTGGCGTTGTTCATGTTTCTCGCCCGGATATTAAGTATGAAGCAGGGAGTGATCAAGGATTTCAAAAAAGGCTTTCTTCCTGTATTACTTCCGGTACTGATCACCTGCGCTCTGATTGCCCCTGCAAATCTGTCTACCGCATTAATGCTCGGGTTCACCTGTTGCATCCTGTTTTTTATCGGAAGGGTCAGAGTTAAGCATATTTTGATCCTTGGCCTCGCAGGTGTGGTAGGTCTTGCTGCATTGTTTGTCGTTTCCAAGGCCACAGGGTTTGGACGTGCCGCTACATGGGAAAAGCGCATCATGAACTTCGCAGGAGCGGGTAGTGAAGACGAAGATAAAAAGGGTGATGATTTCCAGGTGCTGCAGGCAAAAGTTGCTATTGCAAGTGGTGGTCTCCTCGGTAAGGGGCCAGGTCACAGTGAGGCAAAAGATTACTTACCCCACGGCTATTCCGACTTCATTTATGCAAATATTATTTCAGAGTATGGACTAGTTGGTGGTGCATTCGTCGTTTTTCTTTATTTGCTCTTTCTCTGGCGAAGCATCCTCATCTTCAAACGATGTCCATTTGCGTTTGGTGCATTCCTGGCTGTAGGGTTGAGTATCACACTGGTGTTCCAGGCTATGCTCAATATGGCAGTGAATGTACACCTCGTTCCTGTCACAGGTCTTACTCTTCCAATGATTAGTATGGGAGGGTCTTCAATATGGTTCACCAGCATTGCGATCGGTATTGTATTGAGTGTAAGTAAGTACGTAGACGAGGAGGTAGTAAGTAATAGAAGAAAGGTTAATCCGGCAACGAATGATCAGACGGCGCCAACTATTAAAAGGAAAGTAAAGGAAGATGCCGGTGAGGCACTTCCCGCATAACGAATATGAGGACTCTACACGTAATAATAGCAGGCGGAGGCACCGGAGGGCATATATTCCCTGCGGTAGCCATCGGTCATGCCCTTCAAAGGCTACAGCCTGGGGCAAAGCTATTATTTGTTGGAGCCAACGGTAAAATGGAGATGGAGAAAGTTCCGCAGGAGGGTTTCGAAATAGTAGGACTCGATATCGTGGGATTCAATAGGAGCCATTTACTGAAGAACCTTTCACTGCCTTTTAAGCTGCTTAAGAGCATCTTCAAAGCAAAAAGTATTTTAAAGCAGTTTCAGCCTGATGTCGTGGTTGGCGTGGGCGGCTATGCTAGCTTTCCTATGTTAAATGCTGCCCAGGCGCAAGGGATTCCAACTGTCATCCAGGAGCAGAATAGTTACGCTGGTAAGAGCAACAAGATGCTTGGGAAAAACGCAAGCGCGATTTGCGTGGCATACGATCGGATGAACCGGTTTTTTCCCCAGGATAAGATCCTGCTTTCTGGTAATCCTGTGAGAAAGACTATTGCTTTTTCCGTCCTCACCAGAGAGCAAGGCATAAGCTTCTTCAACCTCGATCCTGCAAAGGTGACGGTGCTCATCGTTGGTGGAAGCCTTGGGGCAAAGTCAATAAACGAGGCGATAGATCTTCACCTGCAGGAACTTGCAAGTGAGGATATCCAGATCCTGTGGCAAACCGGAAAGCCATACTATCAGCAAGCTGTAGCAGCCGCTGCCAATCACAGCGATGTGCAGGTACATGAGTTCATCAGGGATATTGATCAGGCATATGCAGCAGCAGATGTGGTAATATCCCGGGCGGGAGCTCTTGCTATTGCAGAACTGTGTATCGCAGCCAAGCCAGTCATCTTCGTTCCTTATCCTTTTGCAGCGGAAGATCACCAGACTAGCAACGCACTTGCGCTGGTTGAACATAATGCCGCGATGCTGGTAAAGGATAGTGATGCTAAGGCTGAGTTGATCCCAAAGTTGAAATCACTTTTAAGAGATAAGGAACTGCAGGAGCTAATGAGTAAGAACTTGAAAGCAATGGCTATTAAGGATGCTGATGAGAGAATAGCTACAAAGATTATTGAACTCGCAAATACAAGGAGAAACGCATGAATGTCCGGGAGCTGAATCGTGTTTATTTTATTGGTGTTGGCGGCATCGGCATGAGCGCTATTGCTAGATTCTTTAACGAGCAGGGGACAAAGGTGAAGGGGTATGACAAAACAGCAACTGAACTCACTCGGGCACTGGTTAAGGAAGGCGTGGATGTGCATTATACAGATGACGTCTCTCTGGTCGATAAGGAAGCGCAACTTGTTATCTATACACCCGCTATCCCCGCTGATCATAAGGAGCTTAACTGGTATCGTGAGAATGGCTATCAGGTCTTCAAGCGTAGCGATGTGTTGCAGTGGATCACCGAGACGCTGTTTTCTGTTACGGTTGCCGGCACCCACGGCAAAACGACAATATCCACAATGATTGCTTACCTCTTGCGGGAAGCTGGTTTCGGATGTAACGCTTTCTTAGGTGGTGTGTCAGTTAACTATGATAGCAATTACTGGAGCAGCCCTAATCAGGTGGCAGTAATAGAAGCAGACGAATATGATAGAAGTTTTCTGAAGCTACACCCCGATGTTGCAGTTCTTTCTTCGATGGATCCTGATCATCTGGATATTTATGGTACAGTAGAGGAAATGGAAGCGGCATTTATCCAGTATACGAAGAATATTAAGCCGGGTGGAACTTTACTGGTAAAGCATGGCCTGAAACGCATGGAGGATCTTCAGGCTTCTAATGTAACTACCTATAGTCTGCAGAATGATGTTGCTGATGCCTACGCAATGAACCTCGTTCAGAGAAAAGGAGGTTATGTATTTGATCTGGTATCTAAGTATGGGAGCATACAAGGGATTCACCTGAACGTCGGAGGCATGCACAATGTGGAGAATGCGGTTGGTGCAATTACTGTAGCCCTAATGCTTGAGGTTGATGCCCTTCAGATAAAGCAGGCTATCTCGGCTTTTAGAGGTGTTCGTCGCCGGTTCGAGTATGTCCTGAAAACCGATGATATTGTATTAATTGATGACTATGCACATCACCCTGCGGAATTATCCTCACTTATTAGTAGTGCTAAGAGACTATTCCCTGATCGTAAGTGTGTTGTTGCATTTCAGCCTCACCTATTCACCAGGACCAGGGATCTTGCTGATGGTTTTGCTCAAAGTCTTGACAGGGCTGATGAAGTTATTCTGCTGGATATTTATCCAGCACGTGAATTACCAATAGACGGTATCACTTCGCAGTTGATTGCAGATAAAATGGGTAATCCAAATCACACGGTACTTACTAAGCAAGGACTGCTGGAATATGCAAGATCGGCACCGTTAGACCTTTTAGTTACTGCTGGTGCAGGAGATATAGACAAATTGGTTCCGGAGTTAAAGGAAATATTAGAAAGCAGGAAATGAGCCTAAAAAGAAAAATATCGATCAGGAAGGTGCTGCAGGTCTTCGTTACGCTTGTTGTAACAAGTAGCTGTATAGTTGCGGTCCTTGGTGCATCGCAGAGGCAGGAGGTGAAAATGTTGAACGAGATCGACATTTATGTTACAAATGGTAGCAAATACCAGTTTCTGGACAAGCAGGAGCTCTGGAATGACCTTATCACAAAGAAGGATATCAAAGAGCATAAAACACCGTTAAGTAAGTTGAACCTTCGGGAATTGGAAGCGGCAGCTTCGGTGAACCCCTGGGTTGCAAAGGCTCAAGCGTATGTAGACAATCAGAGTAACCTTCACATAAATGTCACCCAGCGAGTGCCGGTTGCCAGGATATTCTACAGAAATGGAGAAAGTCTCTATCTCGACACGTCGCTGAGTCTGCTGCCCCTTTCAGACATGTTCACGCATTATACAACGATCGTAACGAATGTGCCGGCAGGCTTACCCGACAGCACCAACAAAGCCTTGCGTAGCAAGATCATAACGTTGGTGAAGTTCATTGAGCGTGATACTTTCTGGAGCTCACAGATTGACCAGGTAGTTGTAAATGATCACAGCAGTTTCGAGTTGATTCCTGTACTTGGGAGCCATAAGATACTAATGGGTGATACCACAGACTTGAAGTATAAGTTCGAGAATCTGTTTGCCTTCTACAAAGACGTACTGAACAAGATAGGATGGGATAAATATGATGTGCTTGATGTTCGCTACAGGGACCAGATCGTAGCCTCACCTTCACTTCCATGGAAGGCGCCATCGAAGAATGCGCTAAGCAACATGGATTGGCTGAAAAGCATAATGGGTGAAGCACCAAAAGAGCAGGTAAAGCTGCCAACATCATCAACGGTAACGATGCCTGCTCTGGCCAAAGCCAGGCCCGAACCAAAACCAGCGGCTGCTCCAAAAGCTAATCCGGTTGTTATGAAGCAGGAACCCAAACCTGTAGCAAAGGCTAAGCCGGAAAAGAAGACAACACAGCCAAAGGAATCGGAGAAGGAAACAAGCGTACAGCCTAAAGCCAAATACATTTTTAAGGGCAGCACAACTAATTAATCGGGATAAACAAAACGCAATATGAACAGAAATGAACAACCCATCATCGTCGGACTCGATATCGGAACTACAAAGGTTGTCGCTATCGCAGGACGTAAAAATGAGTTTGGTAAACTCGAGATCCTTGGCTTCGGGAAAGCTGAATCTGCCGGTGTAAGTCACGGCGTGGTAATGAATATTGAGCAGTGTATCCGCTCTATTGAGATGGCTATAGACAAATGTATCCTGTCTAATCCAAAGCTGGAGATCAAGGAGATTTATGTAGGTATCGCTGGGCAGCACATCAAAAGTCTGCAGACGAAAGGGGAACGTGTTCGTGTAAATACGGAGGATGAGATTAATAAGGATGATATAGATCTGCTCGTTCGCGATCAGCATAAGACTTATATACCGGCAGGCGATCAGATCATTGACATCATTCCGCAGGAGTTTTCTGTTGATAGTACGCCATTTGTCCTTGATCCAGTCGGGATGAGCGGCGTTAAGATCGGGGCCAATTTTCATATTATCACCGGCGACAGGAATGCTATCCGGAACATCAAGCGTTGCGTAGACAAGTCCAATCTTATCACCCGTGATCTTGTGCTACAGCCACTCGCATCAGCGGCTGCTGTTATGAATGACGAGGATCTTGAAGCCGGTGTTGCAATAGTTGATATAGGCGGCGGTACAACAGATATGGCGGTGTTTTACGATGGGATCCTGAAGCATACAGCAGTAATACCTTATGCAGGGGTAAACATCACAAACGATATTCGCCAGGGTCTCGGTGTCCTTCGCGCGCAGGCAGAGCAAATGAAGGTTCAGTTTGGTACCGCACTTGCCGATGAGGCTAATGCAAATGCGTATATCACGATCCCTGGCCTCCGCGGCTTACCACCCAAAGAGATTTCAGTAAAGAACCTGGCGCACATTATTCAGGCGCGTACACAGGAGATTCTTGACCACGTGGTTTACCACCTTAAACAGATCAAGCTTGAGAAAAAGTTGCATGGTGGCATTATCCTTACTGGTGGTGGCGCGCAGCTAAAGCACCTGGTGCAGCTTACTGAGTACGTTACCGGTCTTGGATGCCGCCTTGGTTACCCAAATGAGCACCTCGCTGGTGGTCATAGCGAGAACCTTATGAACCCGATGTACTCTACTTGTATCGGTCTTATCCTTCGCGGTTATCACGATTTTGAAACAGGAAAGATGCGATTTGTTGGAGAGGGCGGAAACTATATTTCTGTGCCGGAAGTTGCGGTGGATGATATGGCTCAGTCGGCCATCATTAATGATGAGGATGACGAGGAGACAGAACATGCTTCCCGAAAACGGCCAGCTATTAAGAAGCTGTTCGAAAGCTTCAAAGGGAAGTTTATGTCCATCTTCGAGGAGGTAGAAGACGAAGAAATACACTAAGCAACGCATCATTAAATAAACATCAATCCTTACAAGAAACTTACTCAATTACTAACCCAGGAAAATAAAACGGTATGATACACTTTGAAATCCCCAAGAATCAATCTTCCATCCTCAAGGTTATCGGTGTTGGCGGTGGTGGCGGCAACGCAGTTAACTACATGTTCAATCTCGGAATCGAGGGTGTAGACTTTGTTATATGCAACACGGACTCTCAGGCTTTGGCGCTGAGTCCTGTTCCGAATAAAATACAACTGGGCCCCCATCTTACGCAGGGCCTTGGTGCAGGCGCCAATCCTGAAATTGGAAAGCAGGCAAGTGAAGAAAGTCTGGAAGATATTACCAAGATACTAAAGGTAAATACCCGCATGGCGTTCATCACAGCCGGTATGGGCGGTGGTACAGGTACTGGCGGTGCACCTGTAGTTTCCAAGATATGTCGCGACTTAGGCATTCTTACAGTTGGTATTGTTACAATGCCGTTCACTTACGAGGGACGTAAGCGGATGAAGCAGGCGCAGGAAGGTATCGACAGGATGCGCGAGCATGTAGATACTATCCTTATTGTATCTAATGACAAGCTTCGTCAGCAGTTTGGTAATCTGCCTTTCACTCAGGCATTTGCCAAGGCAGATGATATACTCGCAACAGCAGCTAAATGTATTACAGACGTTATTAATACTACCGGTCAGATCAATGTTGACTTTGCTGATGTTTGTACCGTTATGAAAAATGGTGGTGTGGCTATCCTGGGTAGCGCCTCTGTTGCGGGCGATAACCGCGCATTGCATGCTGTAGAGCAGGCCCTCAATTCACCATTGTTGAACGACAACGACATTCGTGGTGCTAAGTGGTTATTGCTCAACATCAACTCTGCTGCAGGCGAATTTGAGCATACAATGGATGAAGCGGAAGCTATTCAGGCTTACGTGCAGCAGCAGGCTGGTGAAAATTGTGATGTTATTCTGGGTATGGGTCATGATCCTTCGCTTGCTGATAAGATCAGCGTAACGGTTATAGCTACAGGGTTTAACCATAAGGATATACCTGCAGAAATTCCCATTAAGAAGAACGAACCAGCTAAGATATATGTGAAGTTGGGGGAGGCTGAAGCAGCTGTACAACCAGCTGCGGATAATCCAGAGCCAGCTCCAGCTCTTGCACCTGCGACAGACCTGATGGCTCCCAAACTGGTGGAAGTTCCTTCTTCTCAGCAGCCCTTCTCATTTGATCCTAAACCCCAGTTCCCGTCGAACACGGATGAGAAGAAAGAAGTGTTTTCTCTTTCACTAGAGATGAAAGAGGAAAAGAAAGAGGAGGAGGAAGTGGTGGCTGAGGTAAAGCAGGAACCAAAGAATGAAGCACCGGCTTTCCAGCTTGTGATTAAAAATGAAAACCCGACACAGCAACCGGAGTATAAGATTGGTGAGCATTACCTCACTCCTCAGGAGATAGAGGAGAAGAGAAGGTTTGAAGAGCAGAAGCGTTCACTGGAAGAAAGGGCAGAGCGTCTCCGCCGCATGAGCTTTAATATAAAGGGTGTGGAGAGCAGTGACGAGTTGGAGAATGTGCCTGCATATGTGCGACGCCAGGTAGATCTGGATAATAGTGTGGCTTCTGCAGATAAGTTCTTGAGTGGTTATAGCGTTGGTGTTAATGATCAGCAGAATAACAATCAGGCTTCAATTCAGACAATTAATACTTTCCTTGACGGTAAGAAACCAGACTAGTAAGCACCTCTTTTGTTTATAGTTCATATTGCGTAGGCTCCCGTTTTCTAGCGGGAGCTTTTTTATGTGTGTTATGGAAGGGTGCGTACGATGGCGGAGCAGGGTGGTGCTGACGGCAGGATGGCGGGCAGATGGTGTACAGATGGTGGCGGGTTGAAGGCGTACAAAAGGCTGTTTACTGGTGTGCTAAAGGCGGGATATCCCAGGTGCCTTTATGATTTGTGTAATATGTACAGGAGGTGTGACAGACAAGGGGATAAATGGATGTAGGGCGGGACGGGAGGGATGACAGGCTGGTAGACTGTGACAGGAGACTGGAAGGAGGTGTTTAACCTTAACTGATTTTAACAATGGGGACATTAAACTAAGATGCCTTTTGCTGGTCTATCTATTATCAGTTCATTAAATAAACAGAGAGTATTATGAAGAAGATTATTTTTTTAGCAACGATAGCCGGAGCGCTGATGTTTGGAACAACAGTGAACGCACAAGGAAGGTACAATAACCACAAGCAAACGAACCAAAAGGTGCGCATACATAAGGGAGTGCGTCAGGGTTCACTAACACCCGGAGAGGCACGACAGCTAAAAATGCAGCAGGCACGCATAGCACAGATGAAGCGCAGGGCTATGGCTGATGGATTCATCTCTGCCCGTGAGCGTCAGATGATCCGCAGGGCGGAACAGCAGGCCAGTTTTGCCATCCGCAGCCAAAAGCATGACAGGGACTTCCGCTGGTAAGCAAGGGACTTAAAGAATTTGGTTTTGAACAGTCGGCCTCCGCAGTTGCGGAGGTCGACTGCTTTTTCGCTATTGTCATGGATGTATCATTTCCAGAAATATATGGCAGGGACACCAACTTATCTTGAATTACTTGCGTCTTTAGTTTACCTGCGGGTGGGAAAAACAACGCAAAAGGGCGAAATAAATTTGGTTAAGAAGATTTTTTTAACTTTTTTGCACTTCCCGATAATAATTTTTCATAGAAGGGCGTTAGCTTAAAAAATCTCATATCTATCGATTAAGAATTCTACCAGACCAAATGCAACCAATGGCGTAACTGTACGTTATAAACAAAGGTAGAATTATGCAGCCCACTCATCAACTAACTGATGCCGAACTAATCAGAGCTTATCTGCAGGGACATACCCAGGCCCTGGAGACGCTGATATATAGACACAAAGACAAGATTTACACCACTATTTTTTTACTGGTAAAAGATAAATACCTCGCTGAGGATATCTTTCAGGAAACCTTCCTGAAGATGATAAAGACCCTCAATGAGAATCGCTATAGCGAGCAGGGTAAGTTTTTGCCCTGGGCAACGAGGGTTGCACATAACCTTTGCATGGATCACTTCAGGAAAGTGCGGCAGCACGTTCCCGTAGTGCTTGAAGATGGCAGGGAAATTAGCCTGCTGATGCCGTATGCCACAGAGAGTGCTGCTGAAGGTATGGAGCGCCGGCAGACTCACGCTGGTGTGCGTCAGCTCATTGAAGAGCTGCCGGAAGAACAGCAGGAGGTAGTAGTACTGCGCATCTATGGTAACCTGAGTTTCAAGGAAATAGCTGACGCCACGGGTGTAAGCATTAATACAGCGCTTGGACGTATGCGCTATGGCCTCATCAACCTGCGAAGGATGATTGCAGACAAGCAAATGGTGATGCGCTGATATCTTATTAATTACAAGTAGTTTCAATATCTTTTCGACTCTTCGGAAAGATATTTTCTATTAATATTGTCCTATGAGTCATCCTCTGTTTTTTCATGAAGAGAAGTTGGTCGCCAGTACTCAGATCAAACTTCAGGAAGATACGGCAAGGCACATAGTACAGGTGTTGAGGATGCAGGTCGGGAGCAAAGTTCAACTTACAGACGGGCTGGGTAATAATGCGGAGGTCACAATAGTAGTCGCAGAAAAGAAGAGATGTGAAGTGGAGATAGATAGTGTGACACATATAGCACAAAAATCTTTCAAGCTCCACCTGGGAATTGCTTTTACAAAGAATACAGGTAGAAATGAATGGCTGCTGGAAAAGGCAACAGAACTCGGCGTATCATCTATAATACCAATCATTACCGAACGAACGGAGAAGGAAAGGATCCGCTATGATAGATGGAGGAGCATTATGATTGCGGCGCTGATCCAGTCTCAGCAAGTGCACCTCCCGGAGCTGGCAATGGCCATGTCTATGGAAGGAATTTTGCAGCGCTTTAACGGAGTAGAACAAAAATTAATCGGACATTGCATTGACAGCGAGTCAAGAATGCCCTTGTCTGTAAGGATGAAACCAAGATCTGAGACCATAGTACTGATTGGCCCCGAAGGGGACTTCACCAGGCAGGAAGTAATGATTTGTCAGGAGCAAGGGTTTGTTGGTGTAGAGATGGGCAGACAACGCCTGAGGACTGAGACTGCTGCAATGACTGTGTGCGCCTACTTTAATCTTATCAATTATGAAGCTTAGATACCTTATTGCCATACTATTATCCATCTCTTCCCTTGGCGCTTCTGCTCAGAGCATGAGGCTTGCACTCTTGAAGTATGGAGGCGGAGGCGACTGGTATGCTAACCCGACTTCACTGAAAAATCTTGCAGCATTCTGCAATCAACAACTAAAGACAAGTTTCGTTCTGCAGGAAGCGCAGGTGGAGGTAGGAAGCCCCGAGTTGTTTAACTACCCCTTCGTGCATATGACAGGTCATGGACGCTGGGTGCTTAACGATGTTGAAGCACAGAACTTGCGTAAATACCTGGAATCGGGCGGGTTTCTCCATATCGATGACAACTATGGCCTGGATGAATATGTACGACCAGCGCTAAAGAAAGTATTCCCCGAGCTCACACTTGTGGAGTTGCCATTCTCCCATCCAATCTATCATCAGAAATTTCGGTTCCCGAACGGTGTTCCTAAGATACATGAACATGACAATAAGCCACCTAAGGGGTATGGACTGATATTTAAGGGGCGACTGGTTTGCTATTATACAACAGAGACAGACCTGGGAGATGGATGGGAAGACCCTGAAGTCCACAAAGACGGTCCGACCCAGCACCAGCAGGCATTGCAAATGGGAGCAAACATAATACAGTATGTTTTTATGGGCGATAACAAGTCATCCTGACTGGTGACGCAGAACGGGTTACTGCGTTCTTTTACAAATCAGTAAATCGATTATTTTAGCGCCAAATATCAATATGGGTTCCGGTAAGCAGTTGGTTTTTGACATAGGTATGCATATAGGGCAGGATACTGCACATTACCTGAGGTCTGGCTATGACGTTATTGCAGTGGAGGCGAGCCCTATAATGGCGGAAGCGGGGAAAGCAAGGTTTGCAAAGGAAGTGGAGGCTGGAAGGCTGGTGATACTAAATGTTGGGATTTCAGACAGAAAGGGGAAACTACCATTCTATGTAAATAAAAAGATATCGGAATGGAGCTCGTTTGACCTTTCATTAGGCAGCCGGAACAACACGGCCTATGATACGATGCCGATAGATTGTATTACTATGAGCGACCTTTTAAAGGAGTATGGGATACCCTACTATGTGAAGGTGGACATTGAAGGATATGACTTTTATGTGATCGAGGGCTTGCCTGATGAGGGTGAGAAGCCTCAGTACGTGTCATGTGAAGCAAGTGAGATATCGTTGTTGGATACTATGTACCAGAAGGGTTACCGGAAGTTTAAACTGATAAATCAGGCAGATAATTTTAATCCAATAGACCTGAGTAAGGAGGTGAAGCCCTGGTTTCCTAAATACCTTAATGTCAAGAATGGGATTGAGCTGCGGCTCCAGAAGATTATGGACTTCAAACATCCCTATAGCTCGTCGGGGCCGTTTGGCGAAGAAGCAAAAGGGGATTGGATGACCTACGAAGCAGCCAGAACGGCGTTATCAACCTTTCTACGACCGGAAGTTGGAACACCATTGAACGGAAGCAGTTGGTTTGATATTCACGGTTCACTTTAAGCCTTTGCCTCAGGCACGGTGGGAATAATGACCGACCCTAATACCACAGTCTTGCCTCTACACGTTTCAGATATGCTAAAGCAGCGGCATTTATCACCGTCCGTTTCTCTTTGAATGGGATCTTCAATATTTCCATCCAGGATTTAAAATACAGGCCTGGGTGAGTGGGGGCATGCATGAGATATTGAATGCTCCACAGAAAGGCAGTAGAAACAAAATAAACAAATGGTAAGTACCTCCATGCTACCTTGCTTTTGTTCACCCATTGCATATGCAGCTTCTTGTGATTGGCTTGCCTGCCGTGCGGAGACTCCTTGTGCTCGATAGTAACAGAGCCATCGTACCCAATGGTATATCCGTTGTCGAGGATGCGGTAGCAAAGGTCATACTCCTCCATGCCGTAAAAGAAATTGGTGGGAAACAGCCCTGTCTTTTCTAGGATCTCCTTCTTCATCACATTTGCACCGCCGGCGAAGTACAGCGTAAGAAACTGCTCTTTGTGACTGTACTTGTCATATTTTTTATGTGGGAACACTGTTCTTTGCACTTCTTTGTTACTGAAGTAGATCACCTTTAAGGTTAACACAGCAGTATTATTGGAGGCGAAGAACGGCTGGTCAAACAATTTGGAGATCCGTAGCAATGCATCTCTTTGCGGGAATTCCATATCATCATCGATGGTGAACAACAAATCACCCTTAGCTTCAGACATGAGACGATTTCGGCCCCTGGCGACTCCCAGATTTTCAAAAGATCGGATATACCTGATCTTTAGCTCTTTTGCTTTTTCGATGTATTGCTCTACTTCGTGGTAGTCATCAGTAGAGGCATTATTCAATATGAGTATCTCTTCAAGTACAGTAGCTTTTTGCTCCTGAAGCGCCAGGCTTTGCAGGAGAGAAAGAAGATCTTCCGCCCTGTTATACGTAAGAATCAGAATAGAAATCGTTCCTGGCATCAGGTAGCCTTTGTGCGTGTTAAGAACGGCAAAGTAACATATTTCACTAGTTTAAAAGCAAGTTCATAGCGGAAGAGGTTTATGGAATCCCGTAACTTTCTGCATCCTTATAGTAAACTAGCTGTTGAAACATTGCCTTATAATTATCTGTTTGCTTTTCACAATGGATTGCTGTTTTGCCCAGGTGAGTAGTGGCGACTCACTTAAGCACGTAGTAGAAGCCATTGCAAACAACAACAAATACGAATCAATGCAGGTGGGTTTCGCCGGAAGCCTTTCAGACCAGTTTAAGAACTACCAGCGCCTGCTCCGTTTTGCTACTGACAAGGATTTGCTGTTACTTATCAGGCATAAAAACCCCGCGGTACGAGTTTATGCCTTCAAGGCTCTGTTGCGCATTAATCGAAAGCTTTCCTCCTCTACGTACCACATGATCAAAGCAGACACGACTATGATATTTACCCTGAACGGCTGCATAGGCGGCCAATCCACGGTGGCTGGTTTAGCTTATACACTAATCGCCGGGTCCGGATTAATAGAATAGCTATTTTTGCACTCATGCGAATTCTTATGGTTTGCCTGGGGAATATTTGTCGTTCTCCAATAGCAGAGGGTGTACTAAAGCATAAAGCAAGGCAGAATAGGTTAGGCTGGGTCGTTGAGTCCGCAGGTACCGAATCCTACCACATAGGTTCTCCTCCTCACAAATACTCTCAGAAAGTATGTAAGACAAACGGGGTAGATATCTCTGCCCAGCGGGCCCGGAAGTTTACTGCTGAAGATTTTAAAAAGTATGACAAGATCTACGCAATGGCGGATGACGTGTATGATGAGATTCGCCGTATTGGCGGCCGGGACGCCGACATGAGCAAAGTCGACTTCTTCCTCAATGAACTAAGAGCAGGTAGTAATGCCTCTGTTCCGGATCCCTGGTACGGCGAAGAAGATGGTTACCTTCCGGTCTACGAAATGATAGAGAAGACCTGTGACGCCATAATCAGGAAGTATAGTTAGGTGATTTCATATTCTGCCTTTAATTGTCCGTTGCCTTTTAGTTTTTTACTTTTGGCAGCATTATGTCTAAACCTGGTATTCCGCAAGGCACGCGCGACTTCTCACCAGCTGAGGTGCGTAAGCGTCAGTATATCCTGAACACGCTGAAGGAGATATTTGAAACCTATGGGTTTCAGCCTTTGGAAACTCCTTCGATGGAGAACCTCGTAACACTGACCGGTAAATATGGCGAGGAGGGCGATCGTCTTATATTCAAGATTCTGAATAATGGACTTCACGAGAAGAAAGAGGCAGACAAGGAAAAGCTGAATGTAGAGTGGAGCAAGGTACTCGATAGGCCATATTCTACACCTACTATCACTGAGCGTGCCCTTCGGTACGACCTGACTATTCCCTTTGCCCGTTATGTGGTCATGCACCAGAACGAACTTGCATTTCCGTTCCGCCGTTACCAGATGCAGCCAGTATGGCGGGCCGATCGTCCTCAGAAGGGCCGTTATCGTGAGTTCTGGCAGTGCGACTGCGATGTAGTAGGCAGTACATCCCTGGTAAATGAGGCTGAGCTACTTTGTATTTATCAGGGGGCATTTCATAAGCTTAACATACCCCAGATCACCGTTAAGATCAACAGCCGTAAGCTCCTTATGGGGCTCGCTGAAAAAGCAGGGATGCCGGAAAAGATGATGGAAATCACAATAGCCCTTGATAAACTAGATAAAATAGGATGGGACGGTGTCGCAAAGGAGTTAAGTGAACGAGGTATATCTCAGCAAGGCATTGGCTCCATAGAGCAAATAATAGCTGTTGCCGGTACCAACGAAGAGAAGATTGCAGCCTATGAGTCAATCATGCAGGAAAGCCCTGTAGGACTGAAAGGTGTTGAAGAATTGAGACAGACTCTTAGTTATCATAACGAACTTTCGTCACTTGAGTGGACTTCGACTTTAGACGTCGACATTAGTCTCGCCAGAGGTCTGAACTACTACACTGGCGTCATCGTAGAAGTCACTACCAGTGCAGTCAAAATGGGCAGCATTGGCGGCGGCGGACGGTATGACGATCTTACTGGTCTCTTTGGTCTCAAGGGTCTGAGTGGAGTAGGGGTGTCTTTCGGCATCGATAGGATATACGATGTTATGGAAGAACTGAATGTCTTTCCAGAACAACTAGCTACTGGTACCACTGTCATGATCATCAACTTCGGAGGTGACAACGAACGCTACGCCCTCAATATACTGAGGCAGCTACGCAGCTCAGGCATCGCTGCAGAACTTTATCCTGATGCTTCCAAATTCGACAGGCAAATGAAGTACGCCAACAAGAGAGCGATCCCGTTTGTGATACTCCCAGGCGAGGAGGAAAGAGCAAAGCAATTGATAAGCCTGAAGAACTTCACTACCGGTGAGCAGCAAATGCTTACGCTTGAAGAAGCTATTTCCATATTGCAAAAATAACCTGTTATATGTGCGCACAAACAGTTTCAGGCTGCACCTGGCCTGGCGACGACGAACTAATGAATAAGTACCATGATGAAGAGTGGGGTACCCCCCTTCATGACGACAGGAAGCTATTCGAGTTTATGGTACTGGACGCGTTCCAGGCAGGACTCAGCTGGAAGACTGTTCTCCACAAGCGCAGGAATTTCGATAAGGCTTTCGCAGGTTTTGATCCTCTGAAGGTTTCAAAGTTCAAGGAAGATAAGATAGAGGCATTGCTTCAGGACCCAGGTATTATCAGGAACAAACTTAAAGTAAACGCAACTGTTACAAATGCCAAGGCATTCCTTGCAGTACAGAAGGAGTTCGGCACGTTCGATAAATACATCTGGCAGTTCGTTAACCATAAGCCGGTTATAAACAGGTGGAGCTCCGTGGGACAAATACCAGCTAAGAGCGATTTGTCAGACGCCATGAGTAAGGATCTCCTTGGTAGAGGCTTCAAGTTTGTGGGGTCTACCATATGCTATGCATTCATGCAGGCCGCGGGTATGATCAATGACCACCTTGTTTCCTGCCCCAGGCATAAACAGGTCCAGTTATTGAAATAGAGGTCCCGGGAAGATTGTTGCAGTGTTGTTAACTGGTAGAAAACAGTTGGTTAATGACATAGTTATGTGAGCATCGCCCCATGATGATGGATAATATTTGTGATGTAAACACGTATCCTATCATTCACTAAACCCAAGTTCTATGAGAGTGATTCTTTTCTTCCTGGTGGTAATGGTCGTATTTGCCAGCATACTGGTGCAGTCATAAGTACCATCGTCCAGCCTTAGTGCAGATCGCAATAAGCGATAAAGAGGCTGCATCAGAAGTCCGATACAGCCTCTTTTATTCGGGCAGCGCCTGGAATTTGGAATTTAACCGTTGGAATTTAAATAAAAAAGCCCCACATCGTGAGGCTTTTTTAATTTATCTGTTTCCGAAGAGACCGGGGCATTTTGTCTGCCAGTAGTCCTTTACATTTCCGAATGCGTCAAAATATATAGCAACAGAAAGACCGCCGAACCAATACCAGTCATTTGACTTGCTATCGCCGCGCTGGAACTTATAATTAGGATAGTTGCCATCCCATCCCTGCACCTCATCACCCCTGAAGGAGAGGTCTACTGACTGCTGGCTCCTGTAAGCAAATAATGTATCCATTTCCACATAAGATTTGCTTACATCGTCCAGGTAGTCTGTTGCCGTATACCTAAACCCTAGTTCTGTGGTTATCATTAAAGTCTTACCAATGAAAAACTTCAAACCACCACCGATTGGAAATACAGCGTTCACGTGGCTGTATTGCTTCCTGTCAGGATAGGTAGGGATTCCCTGGCCTTCTGTACTCAGTGGCCTCAGGTAAACTTTCTCGCCGTTTAAACCGTCTGTAAAAGAGTTGTGGTAGAATACACCTACGCCTGCAAATACATATGGGCTCACCTTTGCACGGTAAACGTCTACCGCAAGCAGGTTTATCTCTAGTCCACCATGTACTTCAAAAAGTCCGGTTTCAAACCTGAGGTTCCTCTGACGCTTGATCGCCACGCTTGACAGACTATCTGCAGCAGTAAGCCTCGTATAGTTTGCGCCGAAACGTAAACCAACCCGGGGGTGCATAAAGTACTTATAGAAAACACCGGCATTAGGCTTATACCCCTGACTCGGGAACCATTCATCCTGCAGATCTCCATAATAGTTACTGACTCCTGCGAACAATCCAACCTCATGGTGTCGCTGCGCCTGAGAGCAAAAAGGCAATATCAGTGCCAGGGAGAGTAGTATACGTTTCAAAGCTCTTCTTTTTTTTGTGACGATTTCGAAAGATAATAACTATTTCTGAAAAACAAAACCTTGGCAGGGTTGCGACACTCCACTTAGTGTTCATTAAGGTACTCTCCGTTCCTCAGGTCCCGGAAAAGTTAAGCGCAGGCCGTTAATGCCTGCGCGATACATATATCAATTATATTAGCTCCACGTCTACCGCATAATGTACATTTTGCCATACCCGTTTTTATAGAACTTGTCCGCTCCAGATTCCCGGTGCTCTATTTCGCTGCCATTTATCGCGGTGACCACTCGGTATAGGTATACCCCATTACCTAAAGTTTGTCCATATTGGTCCTTTCCATCCCATTTGTACTCTGTTATGTTCCGTCCCATGTGAATAGGTCCTAGTTCCTGCCGGGTTATCTCCCTTACCACTTTGCCTGTCACGGTCATGATCTGTATTTTAAATTGCGACGGAACTACAGAGCCGGTGATTGTGAACAGGAATGCGGTTGACGTGGAGAATGGGTTAGGATAGTTCAGTATGTTGGTTATGGTAGATTTATTTATTACCTCAAAAGATATCTGGTAGTCCGACTTCCCTGCCTCGTTGCCGGTTTTGTCACGTCCATTCACATATAATTCATAGAGGCCGTCTTCGAGGAACTCTGGCTTATATTCTATCGTAGCTTCATTCTTGCCGCCATTCGTCTGTGCAGGAATAAACTTGGTTACCTTTCCATCAAAGGGTATGGTTTCTATAGGGCTCCCTGCTCCTGGTTTTCTCAGCTTCACGGTTATCAGGCTGGTGTCATCCAACGCCAGATATTTGTTTTCATCCCTCAGCACGATCTTAATGAACGGCTTTGCAGATACAATATCCCTATCCAGTATGTGCACCCCGTCAAATGTTACATCTATCAGCGGATTGCTTTCATCAGTGATCACTTTGAAGGGTATATATCCCAGATTATTCGGATGATATTGTTCTGGCTGATCACCATCAGGGTTTGCTTCTATAAAGAATACATTATCTCCGGGATACGCTGATGGATCCAGGGTTAGAGTTGCATGTAAGGTGTCATTTCCGGGTAGTTTCTTATATCTCCTGCTACCCGCATCATGTGTATTATTGTTGGCATCTATTATCCGGTACTTTACCAGCATACTATCCATGGGTAGCTCGGTAAGATTCTCCACGGCTACAGAGAAGTTGAATGTCTGTCCTACCTGCAGGTTGTTTGTGAATTCATAGTGAGCAGCCGGATTTAGCGCAGCTTCCGGCACTGGACTGTATAGTACCCGCCAGTAGTCTAGCTGGGGGCTCGACAAGTTTATTGAGTCATAGCTGGTCCAAACCATCTGTACCCTTGGATACTGGCCTGCGTTGATAAAGCTCAGACTTGTGTCCTTCGCTACGCCCTGGTACACGAGGGTGCTAATATTATTATTGTCAATTCCATAGATGCTCACATAAGGGCGGTCATTCTGGCTCTGTCCATCTTTGGCAGAGTGCCGCCACTTCAGTTGTCGCCATTCCTTCGCTGGTCCTATAACGGTGCTGTGCAGTTGACCATTAGTTCTTAGTGATGGCAGGTAAAAGACCTTGTTCAGTGTGTCTGCCATGTTCTGTCCTATGTATTGATGCACCGGGTAGCTGTTGCTGCCTTTCTTTCTGAAGAAGATAAATGGCCGTACCTGATTAAAGGAATCAATGAGATTAAAGCCCATGCCAATCAGTCTGGTATACAGCGACTGCCCTTGGTCCAGCTTCCATTCATCCACAAAGGAGCTGTCGTACTTGCCCAGGTTTATCATGTTCCTTATCAGAACGTAATGTCCAATTGGTATGCTGTCCAGGAAATGTGCTACGTTATCCCTGCCCTGCAGGGTATTCACGGGGAATTCAAATGTGTACTTGTTCCTGGTTATCAGGCACACAGGGTATGCTCCTGATGTCCCGTAAGCTGAATCATTTTCCCAAAGCGCATTGGTTACTGAGTCAAATACATTTATCTGCAGTGTTCCATCCCATGGAAGGCATCCTAGTCGCTGTATGTCTGAGCCGTTAAACATCACCCTCACAAATGCAGCATCATCCCATGGCCAGTTGGGCGTTATGTCGTCATAAATTGCATTCAGTGCAGTCACATAGTTCTGACCAGTCTGAAACTTAAAGGTTCTGTCCGTTCCGTAGTTCAAACCAGTAAATCCGTCTGCAAGGTATTGGTAGTAATGTGACTGGTTCCAACCGGGTGTCCCATTTGCCAGGTAAATGAATGAACTGTTCGACCATTGGTAGTTACCATTTACAGCACTGTCAAACGTTGCCCTCCAGTAGTATACAACACTGTCCAGGTAGGCTACCGAAGGTGTCCATTTTACCACTCCGCCCTCACTGGTTATCGTAGTTTGCTGCTTCTGCGTGCTATTGAACAGCTCCGTAGTGTCTATCTCTAGTATATACCGTCCGGTATTTCTGAATGGATTTAGGGTAGAAGCCTTTAGTGTAATGTTTTGCTGGTTTACTATGGCAAACTCATGGGGATAAACAGGTATCAGATTGTCTGAGTAGATAAAGATATCCAGGGTGGCGCTGTTGTTGTTCTCACTCATCTCGTCATACTCCTGCTGGTCATCTATCGTCACTTTTATCTTGTTCAGTCCTATGTCTGCTATTTTGTTTATAGGTATGGTTACAAAGCTGGTGTCCGTATTGTATAGGTTCACAATCTTGTAGTTCTTAACTACGGTACTCACATTTGCGGGGTTTACATGCTCCACTTTTATACTCACGCTATCTGTTATAGCTCTCGCCAGGTTGTATGACACCACTTTCAGTTTGAAGGAATCCACACTGGTAGTCACATTTGCCGGAATGGTGGATAGTCTGGTCGCAGATACATGGTAGTCAGGTTTTGCCGGGCTGAAGACTGTCGCCGCAGGGTCGCCCTGAAGCAACATGCTTTCCAGATGAAAGTAGTTTTTCTCGCTAAACATGTGACTTATGATGCTGTCATACACATAGTGGTGGTGGTCGCCTATCCTATCCCCATAGTTCCTTTGCGACACGCTTGAATAAAGACCAGGCAGGTAGACTGCGTGGAAGTCCTCATACTGAGGATTGTCAGCAGCAATCATCGTAATAGATCCACCTTGCGCATCTATATACTTTTCACTTACGGTCTTTACCGGGTGAAGCGTGAATATCTGTGCTACGTCACATCCAAGCGCTATAAAATGGGGTAAATTAGGATTGTTGTTGTAAATCTCAGGGCTATTCAGATTGTACTGAAAGCCGCTTGACGAGCTGTGTCCATGGTACGAAATAAACGATAGCCCGTTATTGATCAGGCTGTCCACAGTTTTGCTGGTATTTGGATCAATGGTCACCGTGGTGTTCTTGGCAACAAGGGTCACTACTCCGCCAAAGGCAGTATCACTCAGGTGCGCCGCTCCGTCATTCAGGGTATTGATAAAGCGTGCCTGTTCTCCGGCATTGTTTCCACCTGCTGCATGCAGCGCCTGCTTTTTCCATAGCTCCGTCTCATAGGTCGGCATTGCTGGTGTTTTCATAGCCGCTTCAAAGTCCTTCACTTTCTGCAGGTAGTTGCCCACTTCCTGCGGCGTCCAGGCATTCAGTCGCGCTATGTTCATCGCTTGGCCTCTGCCGGGCAGAAAGTTCACAAAGGGTATGTCTGAACCCGGGTCTCCAAAGGTTGGTACCACAGCTACGAATCCGTACGCAGCCGGGTTTTGCAGGTATGTTCTGTACCTGTGGTAGTGTACACCCTTGCCCACCATAAATACGTTCCCGGGCTTCTCTGTCCAGTTGTCGTATGCATACTCCAGAAATCTCCTTATCGACAATGGGTGTATATCCTGCCCGTAAGCAAACTGGTCGTACAGCTCCGTCACATCAGCTACTATTACGCTGAAGGCGCCCCCGGCTGGTGAACTCCGATACGTCTTGTATTCATCTATATAGTTATGTCCTCCGGTGTTTGCCTCATAGTCCTTGTGGGTTATTATTATATAGTTGCCTTTATTACCATTCTGACTATAGTCCTTAAAGGTCTTTACCGCGACCGGGCTCAGTGTCGCCACTTGTGCACTGCCATTTGCATACAGCACCAGGTTTCTTTCCGTAAACGAGGGGTCTATAAAGAATCTCACCATACCTGTCACGCCATTGTCCCCGTTATACCATTTCCTGTTGGTCACATCATACAGCCGTGCGGGCTGGCCACTGCCGAAGTTCTGCATCTCCAGGTATTGCGAGGCTGAGCTGGCCGCCAGTTTAAAGCTAAAGAAGCTCATCCCGCTCAGGTCAAAGTTTCTCGGGTATATTATTTCCAGGTAGCTTAATCCATAGTAGTCCCCGGGTGCCGGAGACGGTGTTGCAGTCACGGTCACTGTATTATTATTTCCTAGTTGCCCCGCTGGCACCGTAAGGTTAAAGTGCTTTGCCTCATACTGTTGTATCTGGTCGTTGGCTATTTCATTGTTGTTCAGATGAACTTTCACTGGTAGTGGAGCGCCTGAGACGCTGGTCCTTATCACGGAAAGGTTCACCGTGGCGTTGCCAGAGTTCACCATATTCGGTGTGTTGATAGCTCTTGCCAGTTGGTTCGAAACACCCACCATGTTGTCCACATATCCCTCTGCGACGTCAAATAACGAAAGGGGGATATGCTCACTGGGCACTACATTCCTGCCCGATGAAAAGGTATTAGTAAAGTACTGTCCTACTGTTACCATTCCGCTTTGTACTGCCGACGGGGGTGAGCTAGGTATATTGTTTGGCACTTGTGTGTACCTCAATGGCGCACCGCTATTGTCTGCCGTAAGGAAGTACGCCGCTGTATCCGTAAACATGCTTATCCGGTCATTCGGTTGCCATACAGGGTTATCGTATAGTTGCTTGTCCAGTTGTCCGTCTGCCATTCTGCCGTAAAACTCTATATAGTCCCCGCTCCCAAATACTCCGTTCGTTGTTACATAGATGGGCACTTCCTGCCCGTCCCTGTATAGTCTTAGCTGGCTGCCGGGCGCACTTGCCAGTTGAGCCGGCAGTGCAGACTGTGGTATCCTGTAAATTCCTTCCTTCCCTACTTTAAATTTCGCGTAGGTCAGGTTATATTTTATCCATTCATTCCCGTAGGGCTGCGCTGCGCTTACCAGCGGGCTCCCGATAAATGAAATGATCAGTAACAGGTGTATGAGACGCTTCATGTATTAAGCTATTTCTTGTGTTTATGGTGTAGGTGTCGCTTCTGTGGTAGTCGCCTTATTCTTTGCCGGCTGTTTCCTCACGTTCACTCTTATGCTCACCACATGGGTAAACAATGGGTTCGACTGCGCCTGCAGACTAGTAAAGGCATAGTCCACCATGAATTGCCCCAGGTTAATCCCTACGCCTACTGCCGGTTGGTATATCGTGTACTTGTCACGATTTGCAGTGTCTCTGTCATCCAGCACTCTTTGAAAGTTCCCAATGCCGGCTCTCAGGTACACGGTGTTTTTGTAGTTTCCTTCCAATCCCAGGTGGGGGTCAAAGCTGAAGGTGTTTCCGCTTATCAGCGTGTTTCTCTTACCGTCGGTGGTCACGTCCACTCCCAGCTCCGCCAATACCTGTATGTTCTTTCCAGCCTTCAGTAGGTTCCTTGCTACACCCAGGTTAAACCTCGGCGTCATTATCTCGTAAGATTTTATTGGTATTTCATTTCCCGTCTGAAAGAACACTGCCTTCTCCTGTTCCGTCAGGTGAAAGCTCCACGCCGTGTAAGTAGTGGTTATATCCTTGGCCATTACGCCAAACATCCATTCTTTATACTTCGCCTGTATACCCGCGTCTATGCCCACTCCCCATGCGTTCGCCATGCTTCCCAGGTGCCGGTATATCACTTTGGCGTTCGCACCCACGTTCGTCTGAATCTCCGGGTTCTTAAATATCTTCAGCCCTTGCGCGTACGATAGTATAAAGGCGTAGTCCCCTGCTGACAAAGACTTCAGCTTGCTCTCATCAAATGAGCCGTCCGGTTGTACGTAGTCGATCGTATTGGGTATGTCGTCTATCGCAAAGCGCAGTACCGACAGTCCCACCACCCTTTTCTTGTCCTTCAGCGGTTTCATCACACTGCCGTAGTCATACTTCGCGTTGCCGCTAAAGTATTCTGCATGCATCAGCCCCACCTGCAGGTCGTCATTTATGTGCATCAGTCCTGCGGGGTTCCAGTATCCAGCAGTCACGTCTTTGGTTGTCGCCGCTTGCGCTCCCGCCATCGATAGGCCTCTCCCCCCCACACCTATATTCAGGTACTCATTCACATATATTCTGCTCTGGGCAAGCGACTCGGTGCAGGCTCCGATAGCCCATAGGGTGGTAAATAGCAGGCTTAGCCTCATGTGGTCTAATTTGTAAAGTACTGTCTATAAAAATACAATATTCCGCTCAGTCCATTGGCATCTATAGTCGCCACACCAGTTTATAACGAATAATTCCTCTATATATTTTCCGGGCTTTGCATTTCGGTTGGGTTGTTGTCACTTAGGATTTTGCGAAATGGGTTTTTCGCTTATACTAGTAACTAACTCTTATTTTTGCCGCTCTATAAAGTATTTTATGAATTTAATAGAAGACCTACAGGCCCGAGGCCTTGTACAGGATATAATGCCCGGATTGGATGAGCAAATGGCTAAAGAGATGACTAGCGGCTACATCGGGTTCGACCCTACTGCCGATAGTCTCCACATCGGCAACCTGCTTCCCATTACGCTTCTCATGCGGCTCCAGCGCGCAGGCCATAAGCCTTATGCCCTCCTCGGTGGTGCTACAGGTATGATAGGCGACCCCTCCGGAAAGTCTGCCGAAAGGAACCTGCTCGAACTGGAAACTATCGAGTCCAATGTTCAGGCTCAGAAGAAGCAGCTCGAAAAGTTCCTGGACTTCGATGAGGCAAAACCTAATGCAGCCGTGCTGGTCAATAACTACGACTGGTTCCGCGATTTCTCCTTCCTCGATTTTATCCGTGAGGTCGGTAAGCATATCACCATCAATTACATGATATCCAAAGAGTCCGTCCAGAAGCGTATGGAAACCGGCCTCTCTTTCACTGAGTTCACTTACCAGCTCATTCAGGGCTACGACTTCTACTACCTCTATAACACCCGCGACATCAAGCTACAGATGGGTGGTGCCGACCAGTGGGGCAATATGCTCACAGGCACTGAGCTCATTCGCCGCAAGGGTGGGGGAGAAGCTTTCGCCATGACGTGCAAGCTTATCACTAAAAGTGACGGCAGCAAGTTCGGCAAGTCCGAAAGCGGTAACGTCTGGCTGGATCCCGAGAAGACCAGCCCTTACCAGTTCTACCAGTTCTGGTTAAAGCTCCCCGATACTGATGCTGAAAGGATGTCGCTCACCTTCTCCTTCCGTCCTGTTGAGGAGATTAATGCTTTGATCGAAGAGCACAATCAGGCGCCCCACTTGCGTAAGTTGCAGAAGGCTCTGGCTGAAGAACTCACGATCCTGGTGCATAGTAAAGAAGACCTCGAGTTTGCCCAAAAGGCCTCAGAGATCCTGTTCGGACAAGCCCCTGTTGAAGCATTGAAGTCGCTCAACGAGCGCCAGCTCCTGGAGGTAATGGAGGGTGTGCCCCAGGTCACCGCCGTTCGTGATGCGTTAACTGATGGATTCGACCTGCTCACCTTCCTGGCTGAGTTCAAAGTCTTCCCTTCAAAGGGGGAAGCCCGCAAAATGATTCAGAACGGAGGCCTCAGTATCAATAAAGAAAAGGTCACCTCAGTAGACTTTGTCCTCACCCCCGAACATCTCCTGAACAATCACTACCTCCTCATCCAGAAAGGGAAATCCAATTACACGCTTGCAATATTTAATTAATAAGCTGTCACATAAGTATTGCTTCAATGAAAAGCTCCTTGCGCCACTCACGCAAGGGCCTTTTTTTATATGCTTCACCAGATATAACGTATTGCAATAAACACCCAAGTACCTGGGATATCTATGGAATTGCATAGGAGTTGCATTGGAGTTAGATAGGAGCTGCTACGGAGTACCTATGCCTCTGCTGCCCTATCGGTACCCTATCGCTCTTGCACCCACCATACAGTTCTCCCGGTTGTCAAAACCGCCATCCAAAGAATAATCTATGTGTCACATTCCCCAGCGATACATCAGCCACGCCGCTTCTGTTCCCGCCTTCCACTCTTATACTGCGAAAGGATATGTCCACACCCGTGAGTTCTGCGCCCACCACCAGCCGCTTGAACTGCAGTTTAGCGCCTACGCTCGGCATCAATCCCAGGTATATCATACTGGCATTCTGCCGCTGCCCCAGTGTACCTGTCTCGTATACTCCTTTTTGGTTATCATTATACCTCCTGGTTGTCACGGTATCATAGCTCCCGGTCCCGTAGCCGCCTCTCAGCTCCAGCCCCGCAAACAAAATGACTTTTTTATAGAACCTGCGTTGTACCTCCACACCCGCACCTATTATCCCCAGGTGTATGTTCGTCCTGCTGTTATACTCCATGGTGGTATCCACTCCTCTGCTGCTATTGGTGTCCGGTGATATCTTTATCGCAAATGGCCGTTCGAAATTCCTGTAGTTACCATATGCTGCCATCATCCTTACCCCTCTGTGCTCCGTCACGTATTTCTTGTACTGAAGCCCGGCCAGCGTAAGGTTATCATCCTTCCCCGACTGCAGGTACTGCTGCATCAGCACACTCACTTCCCGTCTGGGTTCCGCTGGAATGGTGATTTCTTTAAATTCCTGTCCATAAGCATTTGATCCGAAGATTACAATTGCAGACAAAAGTGTTACGATGCGCATAGCTTTTATTGATGTTTTTGCTCTAACGAAAGTTAGCAATATTTAGTACTCAACAAGGCTGCAACATCCAGCGAAGCGTCAGTTTCAAGTAATTTATCTGTCATATTTGTCCCTCGCATCCCCCAAACCCATGATCGTTAGAAAAAAAGAAAGGCCCCGCCCCGCGGAACCTTTCATTCAAGTAAGTTCTATTTAAATCGCTGATCACCAGCTACTACTTCGCCGCGTTATACCTCTTCTCCACTTCGCTCCAGTTAATCACATTCCATATTGCAGCCAGGTAGTCAGGCCTTTTGTTCTGATACTTCAGGTAATACGCATGCTCCCATACGTCTATGCCCAGTATCGGCGTACCCTTCACTTCAGCAATATCCATCAGCGGGTTATCCTGGTTGGGTGTAGACGTCACCTCCAGTTTACCATCCTTCACTATCAGCCAGGCCCATCCGCTGCCAAATCTGGTTGCGCCTGCAGCATTCATCTTTTCCTTCAGACCGTCCAGGCCGCCAAAGCTATCGTTAATAGCTGTTGCCAGTTCTCCTCCCGGCTGTCCGCCATTCGGCCCCAATATGCTCCAGAACAAGGAGTGGTTGTAGTGTCCGCCGCCATTGTTCCTTACCGCCGCCGGGTAAGCTGATATATTCGCCATCAGTTCCTCCAGGGTCTTGCTTTCCCCGTCCGATCCTGTAAGCGCTTTATTTAGGTTATCCACGTAAGCCTGATGGTGCTTACCGTGGTGTATTTGCATTGTTTGTGCATCTATGTGTGGTTCTAATGCGTCATGGGCATATGGTAATGCCGGAAGAGAATGTGCCATGTCTAAGATCTTGGTTTTGGTTATAGCAAAAATAGGCTTTGCTACCTACTTAATCCAAAAACAACCAACAGGGATAAAGATTAAGAATGAAGGTATAGACATCTACTTGCCTGCTCTTCCGTACTTTTATAAAATCGGCATTATTAATGTGGGTGTTTTACAGTTAGCTACTGCGCTTGTAGAAACGCGGGGAAGGAAGGTTTGTCTTAATCAGAGTTTAACAGACTTCTTTTTCTATCTCTGTATCTTTGCCGCGCTTAAACCCAGAAAATAAGAATCAGGAGCATCAATAAATGAGTCTACCCTCCCTTTCCCTTCGCAGACCGGTACTCGCAATCGTGATGAATATCATCATTGTTGTATTCGGACTTATCGGATTCACCTCTCTCGGTATCCGCGACTACCCTTCCATCGATCCGCCCATTATCAATGTGCGTACTTCATATGCTGGCGCCAATCCGGATATCATTGAGACTCAGATCACCGAGCCCATCGAAAAGGCCGTGAACGGTATTGCCGGCATCAAGAACATATCCTCTACTTCTGCGCAAGGAGCGAGCAACATTACTGTTGAGTTTGATCTGGGTGTCGACCTTGAGGCTGCTGCCAATGACGTGCGCGACAAAGTATCTCAGGCTGTCCGCAGTCTTCCACAGGATATTGATGCGCCACCAGTAGTCTCTAAGGCCGATGCCAACTCTTCACCCATCCTGTCTATGACAGTGCAGAGCGACACCAAGAATCAGCTGGAACTTACTGAGTACGCCGAAAACGTCCTTGTTGAAAAGCTGCAAACGATTCCGGGAGTTAGTGGCATTAATATATGGGGACAAAAGCGTTATGCCATGCGTCTCTGGCTGGATCCGCTCAGGATGTCTGGTTATGGTATCACTTTCCAGGATATCGAATCTGCATTGCAAAGGCAGAATGTGGAGCTGCCATCCGGCAAGATATCGGGGTACACTACCGAGCTGTCCGTCCGTACCTTTGGCAGATTGCAGACGGAAGAGGATTTTAACAACCTCATCGTCCGCAATGTCAATGGCACTGATATCCTCCTCCGCGATATTGGCGAGGCAGTGCTGGGTCCTGAAAACGAAGAAACAGTTCTTAAGGAAAGCGGCGTTCCCATGATCGCACTGGCTGTTACCCCACAGCCTGGCTCCAACTACGTAGCCATTGCCGATGAGTTCTACAAGCGTTATGAAATGCTAAAGAAAGACCTCCCTGCGGATTTCAAAGTGGACATTGCCATGGATACCACCGCCTTCATCAAGAAGTCTATTCTTGAGGTCGAGGAGACTTTGTTGATATCTCTTTGCCTAGTTATCCTTATCATCTATCTGTTCTTCCGCGATTGGCTTATTGCCTTCCGCCCGCTGATCGATATCCCTGTCAGTCTTATCGGTGCTTTCTTTATCATGTACATGATGGGCTTCACCATCAATATACTCACACTGCTGGCAATTGTACTTGCAACGGGTCTGGTGGTCGATGATGGTATAGTCGTTACTGAGAATATCTATAAGAAGATCGAGCAGGGAATGGAGAAACATCGGGCCGCCAGGGAGGGCAGTGAGGAGATCTACTTTGCGGTTATCTCCACGTCCATCACACTTGCAGTGGTCTTTTTGCCAATCGTCTTCCTTGAGGGCTTCACCGGCAGGCTTTTCCGTGAGTTTGGTTTTGTGGTTGCAGGTGCGGTACTTATTTCTGCTTTCGTATCGCTCACACTTACTCCGGTTTTGAATGTAATTATGACCCGAAAGGTCCATAAGCCTTCTAAGTTCTATGTCAAATCCGAGCCTTTCTTTACCGGTATGGAGCGTCTTTACAAAAAGGGCCTCGTTTGGATCCTTAGGAACAAGTGGGTGGCGGTTGCAGGAATCGTTATATCCTTTGCACTTATTTTCTTCATCGGCGGAGGCCTCCAAAGCGAATTGGCGCCGCTGGAGGATAGAAGCCGTTTCCGCGCACAGGTATCGGCGCCTGAGGGTACCTCCTTTGACGCAATGGATGAATACCTTAACGATCTGATAAGGATGGTCGAAGATTCGGTGCCAGAGGCTGACGTGATCCTGTCTGTAACAGCTCCGGGATTCACAGGCGCAGGTGCAGTAAACAGTGGGTTTATCAATGTGCGCCTTTCTGAGCCCAATGAGCGGGAGCGTTCTCAGGCTGAGATCGTCCAGGTTGTCAATCGAAATTTTCAGAAGAATTCCTTTGGCAGAGCCTACGCTTCTGAAGAGCAAACTATCTCTGTAAGACGAGGCGGTAGTGCATTGCCCATAGTATACGTACTGCAGAATATCGACTTTAGCAAGCTTACAAAGGTGCTTCCGGAGTTCCTTGACGTGGTTAATCAAAATCCAACATTTCAGGGTGTTGATGTAGACCTTAAGTTCAATAAACCAGAGCTTACAATCACCATCGATCGTGCAAAGGCTTCGCAACTCGGCGTCTCAGTTGAGGATGTATCACAGACATTGCAACTCGCTCTCAGTAACAGGCGTCTTGGCTATTTTACCAAGAGTGGGAAACAATACGAGGTAATCGGGCAGGTTGATCGTGCTCAGCGTGATGAACCTGGTGACCTGAGTTCTTATTACGTCAGAAGTTCAAACGGTGATCTCATTTCACTGGAAACGCTTATCTCCAGAGAGGAGACAACCAGCCCTTCTCAGATCTACCACTTCAACAGGTATAAGTCGGCTACTATTTCGGCCGGTCTTGCGCCTGGTAAAACCATTGGCGACGGTATCGCAGCCATGAATGGTATCTTCAGACAGCTAAGTGATCGTAAGGTAATAGACGAATCGTTCACTACTTCTCTTAGTGGTGCCTCCAAAGATTATGAGGAAAGTTCCGGAAACACGCTGTTCGCATTCCTGTTGGCGCTCGGACTTATTTACCTGATCCTGGCCGCCCAGTTCGAGAGCTTTATGGATCCACTGATCATCATGTTCACCGTACCATTGGCTATTGCCGGTGCTGTACTTTCCCTGTGGCTTTTTGGCCAGACGCTGAACATATTCTCCCAGATTGGTATGATCATGCTCATTGGTCTGGTGACGAAGAATGGTATCCTCATCGTTGAATACTCCAACCATATACGGAGTAAAGGTGCCTCAGCCGCTAAGGCTGCTCTTTATGCAGCTTCCATGCGTCTGCGCCCCATTCTTATGACCAGTCTGGCCATGATATTTGGTGCCTTGCCACTGGCATTGTCGCTAGGTGCAGCATCCACCAGCAGAATGCCGCTGGGTATCGTTATCGTTGGTGGGGTTCTCTTCTCGTTGGTACTTTCCTTGTTTATAGTCCCTGTTATGTACACCTTCCTGTCCAGGAGGAGATTGAAAACTCCAACTGCGATAGAAAAACTGGATGAATAGTAATGTTAGTAAGAGCACTGATCATATTGTTGTTTACACTGCCTGTCTTCACTGCCGGTGCGCAGGAGCGATTAACGCTTCAGGATGCGATAGCCCGTGCACTGGAGCACAACTTCGATATTCGTATCGCCGATGTTACAGCTCAGCAGGCCGCTGCTAACAATACACCAGGTAATGCAGGACTGTTGCCCGATATCAACGGTTCCGGCGGAGTAAATGTAGGGAGCTCAAACACCCATATCGAGTTTGCGGACGGAAGGGTGCAGGAGGTAAATAATGCTGCCACCATGAGTTATAATGGTGCGGTAACAGCCAGCTACACCATTTTTGCGGGCGGCAGGGCATGGCTTATCAGAAAGCAACTGGCTGCGAATGAACAGCTCGCCCAGGTTCAGGTTCGGGAGCAAATGCAATCTGTAGTGTCGCAGGTTATTCAAACTTATGCGCGGGTTGTCTGGCAGCAACAGCAAAGCGTGGCTATAGATACCGGACTTGTTCTCGCCAGGGTGAGAATGGTTCTTTCCCAGGTCAAGTTCGAGACCGGAACCTCAGCAAAGTTCGACTTCCTCCAGGCGCGGGTAGACTATAATGCCAGGCAGTCAGATTCGCTGCAGCAGATCGCCTTTCTTCACGCTGCCTTTGCTGATCTCAACCTGCTTATGGGTGACGATCCTTACAAGACGTATGATGTAGATGATTCTCTGCAGCTCAATCTGGCTCTTGTCCCTAAAGACAGAGATCGGCTGAAAGACCTTAATCTATCAATAGACGTGGCAAGAAGGGCAGCCGAGATATCCAGACTGGACGAACGCATCACCAGAACCTTTTTGTTGCCGTCAATTGGCGCGACAGCTGGATATAATTACAACTATTCAAAAAGCCAGGCGGGATTTGCTTTGTTCAATCGGAGTTCAGGACCAGTAGGCGGCCTCAACCTGAACGTACCTATATTCCAGGGTGGCAATCTCCGCAGGCAAACAAGAGTCGCCGGTCTGCAGGCTTTCAGAGATGAATTGCTCTATGAACGGCAGAATACCGAGATAGGCAGGCAGTACCGCAGTGCATGGGCGAGCTACGAGATGTCCGTTGCGTCTTACCGGCTCGAGCAGGAAAATATAGGCTATGCTAAAGAAAACCTGGAAATTCAGGAGGCACGTTTCCGTGTTGGTCTCGCTACCACCCTGGAAACCCGCGAAGCCGAAAACAGTTATGTACAGGCGCTCATCAGGTTGTACACTGCTGCTTATAATCTCAAGGTTAATGAGACGCGTGTTCTCGAGTTAGAGAGTGCACTGGTCAGGTAAAGGTCACTTCTTTTTCTTCACCTTTCCTCCGCCCGCATACACCCGTTGCCAAAAATCCTCTTCAAGATTGTTTATAGCAACACCTTTGGATTGAGAAGCATGGACAAAGTACCCATTCCTAAGGTAAATGCCTACATGGTTTAGTTTGTTTCCTTCTGTCCTGAAGTACACAAAGTCTCCCTCCCTCAGCCTGCGCATCCTTTTAAAGTTCCTCGTTTCCTGATGCTGGGTTGCCACTGTCCGCTTCACCTTAACTCCGTATACGTCTTTATATAACTGGCATACCAGGCCTGAGCAATCCACTCCCGATTGTGTGTTCCCTCCCCATTTATATGTTACGCCGTACCAGTCATCAATGAAGTAGTACAGCCTTCTGTTCTTTATTTTGCCTGGAGTTGTCTTCAGTATGGATGCATACTTCTGCTTCAATTCTCTTTTGCGCAGTGGTTTTGACAGCTTTTGCGCGTGATGCGCACCTGGGTTAGATGCAGCGACTGGCTTTCTGTTCGGTGAGGCTTGTGGCGCTTTATTAGCCACATCCGGTGTCGTACTTTTTTTAGCAGAACCACATGAGGTAACGAGAACCAGAACAATAATAGCTGCGTATAATCTCATGCAAAGGGATCGCATCCAATGGTTTAGTAATAAAGATACACACTGGTGAAATCTGTGCAACCCTCTTGGAAGAATAGAAGGTGATTGAATCGTTCACCGGTTGATGAAGTATACACCTATATAAAGAAAAGAGGAACACCTCAATGTTCCTCTTTTGTTCTCCTTATTGATGTTTCTAAATATGCAGTTTAAAATAGTCCAGGGTGCGTCTCAGCCCTTCTTTCCTGTCCACCTTAGGCTCCCAGCCCAGTATCTCCTGCGCTTTTGTAATATCGGGTTTTCTTTGTTTTGGGTCGTCCTGTGGCAAGGGCTCGTACACCACCTTTGACTTTGATCCTACTAGTTCTATTACTTCTTCTGCAAATTGCTTCAGGCTTATTTCCACAGGGTTCCCTACGTTCACCGGCATGTGGTATTCTGACAGCAGCAGGCGATAAATGCCGTCCACCAGGTCGTCTACATAACAGAATGACCTTGTTTGCGAGCCATCGCCAAATACCGTCACATCCTCCCCACGCAGGGCCTGGCTCATAAAGGTCGGCAAAGCTCTGCCGTCATCCAGTCTCATCTTAGGTCCATAGGTGTTGAATATTCTCACGATCCTTGTGTCTACACCATGGAACTTATGATACGCCATCGTAATAGACTCCATGAAGCGTTTAGCTTCATCGTAGACGCCTCTCGGCCCTATAGGATTCACATTCCCCCAGTATTCTTCAGTTTGAGGGTGCACCAGCGGATCTCCATACACTTCTGATGTCGAAGCTACCAGTATACGCGCGCCCTTAGCCTTCGCAAGCCCCAGAAGGTTGTGGGTGCCTAAGGCGCCAACTTTCAGGGTCTGTATAGGCATCTTCAGGTAATCTATTGGAGAAGCCGGAGATGCAAAGTGCATAATGTAATCAATTTCCCCAGGGACATGCACAAACTTGGTGATGTCATGATGATAGAATTCAAATTCCTTACGGGGAAATAAATGTTCAATATTCTTCAGGCTACCGGTCAGCAGGTTATCCATTCCTATCACATAGTGCCCTTCCTTCAGAAAGCGATCACATAGGTGAGAGCCTAAAAAACCTGCAGCTCCTGTTATAAGTACTCTTTTCATTGATCTTTATTATGGGAAATTAACCTGCTTGTGATGTCAGTCTTAGTCCAATCCGCCACGATCTCTTACCAGTCGCTCGGTAGTATGCTCTACCTCAAAGCGAATCTTGTCATGTAGTATTCTTCTCCCGATCGACTCATAGTAAAATGGTTGTGTCTCCATTTTTTCCAGTGAGTAAACGTTCCTTCCGTCGAATATCGCAGGGTGTTTCAATGTCTTTTCAATTCTCCTGAAGTCTGGATTTCTGAATGCGCTCCATTCTGTTACCAGTATCAGCGCGTCAGCACCTTCCAGTGCGTCGTATTGATCTGTGGCGAAGTACACGCCTTCCTTAAACACCTGGCGCACGTTTTCCATAGCCTCGGGGTCGAATGCACGAACCATCGCGCCGGCTGCCAATAGTTCCTTGATCAATTCCAAAGCAGGAGCTTCACGGATATCATCAGTTTCTGGTTTAAATGCGAGACCCCAGATAGCAAAAGTTCTGCCTGTAAGATTGTTGCCAAAGTATTCCTTCACTTTCCTCCACAGTACTGTTTTCTGACGCTCATTCACCATCATTGTTGTTGCCACCAGTTGATAGTCAATGTCGAACTCTCTTGCAGTGCGTGCCAGCGCCTGTACGTCTTTAGGAAAGCAGCTGCCACCATATCCTACACCAGGGAACAGGAATCGTTTTCCTATCCGGCTGTCAGATCCCATACCGACTCTCACCCAGTCCACATTGGCTCCAGCCTTTTCGCAAAGGTTCGCCATCTCGTTCATGAATGATATCCGCATAGCCAGGTATGCATTGGCAGCATACTTGGTCATTTCAGAGGAGCGTTCATCCATGAAGTAAATGGGGTTTCCTTGCCTGACGAATGGCTGATACAGTTCATCCATCAGTTTCTTCGCCTTTTCCGACGAGGTGCCTATTACTACCCTGTCTGGCTTAAGGAAGTCTTCTACCGCTACACCCTCACGAAGGAACTCAGGATTGGATACCACATCAAATAGTTCTCTGTCCAGGTTCAACGCCAGAACTTCGGCAACCTTTTCAGCGGTTCCTACGGGTACTGTGCTTTTGTTCACTATAACTGTGTACCTGGTTATCAGACTGCTTAACTGTGCTGCAACGTCCAGTACAAACTGCAGGTCGGCAGCGCCGTCCTTACCCGGAGGTGTGGGCAATGCCAGAAAGATTATCTGTGCATCTTTTATCCCTTCCTCTATCGAAGTAGTAAACTGTATCCTTCTTTCTTTAATGTTTCTTTCCAGCAGATTCTCGAGTCCCGGTTCGTAGATAGGTGTCTTACCAGCCTTCAACTGGTCTATTTTTTCCTGGTTTATATCAACGCACACCACATTGTTCCCGGTCTCTGCAAAGCACGTACCAGTAACCAGCCCAACATATCCTGTTCCTATTATCGTCAGTTGCATTTATACTGTAAAATGTTTGGACAAACCTACAGGAAAAAGCTTACTAAACATAACATTGCATGTTCCTTAACAGGGCCGCTTCAGACGGCTGACAGGTGGTTCCCTGATCACCACTTCTTATCCACAGCATCAGGAGCGTTCACCACATTAGCTTAATATTGCTGCTGATTTCCCATGTCTCTCAGCTTTACTTCACTAAACTCCGGCAGCAATGGAAACTGCTACTATATTGCAAGCCAGCACGAAGCCGTTCTGATTGATGCAGGCATCTCTTGTCGGGAAACGGAGAAGCGCATGTCCCGCCTCGGACTGTCAATGCAGAAGGTCAAAGCTATTTTCATTTCACATGAGCATTCAGACCATATCAAAGGGGTAGAGGTGCTTGCCCGCAAGTACAGCATTCCTGTATACATCACTGCCGCCACACTACGAGCCTCAAGGCTGAGGGTCGACAACAGCCTGTTACGGAATTTCAGGGCCTATGATGCTACTGAAGTGGGAGATATGTCCATTACTGCTTTCCCAAAATTCCATGACGCTTCCGAGCCTCATAGTTTTGTTGTTTCCGGCCATGGGGTAAATATTGGGGTCTTAACCGATATCGGAGCCCCTTGCGATCATGTTGTTCGGCAATTCAGCCGTTGTCACGCAGTTTTCCTGGAGGCAAACTATGATCACGATATGTTGCACAATGGTCACTATCCCCTCCACCTTAAGCGAAGAATCACCGGTGGCAAAGGGCACCTGTCGAATAAACAGGCCCTTGATCTTTTCCTTGGTTGCAGATCGTC
>Ga0196970_1000521_pt1 | contig 42667 bp, 75 predicted proteins | sample S1v_513CmetaG_FD_148672 | JGI IMG/M metagenome (GOLD analysis project Ga0196970, IMG submission 148672) | Soil microbial communities from Anza Borrego desert, Southern California, United States - S1+v_5-13C | ecosystem: Environmental > Terrestrial > Soil > Desert | place: USA: California... | reverse complement strand
CATTTGCGGGTTAGCGAGATCATCGCAAAAATCAGGCATCAACTCGAAATCAATGTGCAGATTGCCGAAGATCAGTACCCGGAAGGGCCGATCGTGGACGGCAAGCGCGTGAAGGGCCTTACCCACTCTCAGGATATTCTTGCCCAGCACATCCGCGACCATTTGAGCGAACTAGAGTTGGTCATCGTCTCACCAGCGCCCGCACCCTCGACGCATGGGCGGGTGCCTTCGATAATCTCCCACGTTGAAAAATATGACGTCAAGGAAGGCGACCCGAGGCGCCGCTACACTTTCGCCCAACTTGATACGGCGATCAGTCTTGCGTCCGCTCCGTATGAGCGGATTGCCGATGCGCTGGAACTCTGTGATTGGTCCGGCTGCTCAATCGGCAACAAGGCAATCCTAAAAGAGGCCGTCAGGGCGCTGCGAGGAGGTCACGATGCTGACTGAAGCTCAAATCTACGCCGAAGCGGGCATCATCATCGATATCGCCATGGGCAAGGAAAAGGTCAGCTTTGGCCGGGGTCGTAAATCGCGCGTGGTAAAGCGGGCGGAGAATGATCCGCTCGGATACTGGTGCGGCGTCGAGGCCGTCGTTGCCCTCGTCCAGCGCGCCGCCCTCGCATCGGAGGGCCGGGAATGAGCGAGCACACCGAACGCTACCCGTTCTGCCGGGTCAACTACTGGAAGAACCACACGGCGGCTTCTGCCGACGGAGATTGGGACACCTGCAATGTGACGCCGCTCGGGGCTTATACCTACGGCGAGCAGTCATTCGAAAACAACCCCCAATCCATCTATCGCCGTGACGCCCTCATAGCCTTCCTCGAAAAAGCCTACGAGCTTGGCCGGTCTCACGCAAAGCGAGAGATCCGGGAAGTCCTTGGTGTAAAGGAGCCGCGCTAATGAAAATGCCGATCGACAAGGAATGGTTTGAGAAGCGCGCGACAGCAGAGGGCGATCACGAAATCGGTGTTGGCGGAAACCGCAAGACGATGACGCTAAACCTGACGGACGAAGAGATTGCGCAGCTTCAAAAGCTCATCGACGACCATCGCGGCGTCATTATTCCAGCCCCGCGCGGCGGGATGGATCCGAACTGGTGGGAAGAGTGGGTGAAAACGACCCGCGCCTACAATGCTCTCGCAAAGGCGGCTCAAGCCGTGATCGACGAGACAAAAGCAATCCACGACAATGAGCCTTGGCCGCTCAGGTATCGCGCGCCGTACGACGCGATCACGAAACTGAGCCTCGCGCTCGCGTCAGCCGACGCTTCGATCGCTGTCACCCCATCGCCCTCGACGCGGGAGCCCACCTCCACCCAAGAGCAGGAGGGAAGCGAATGACCGGCTATCAGAAAACGCTCGCTATCATCGTCTGCGCTATATGCCTCGCAATTGCTGCGGAAGGTATCGGCTGCGTTGCTTATTGCGGGGTGCAGCCATGAGTCAGAGTGAAGAATTCCTCTGGCGTTTCTGGAACAACAAGGCTCGTGAACTTGCCCAGAAGAACGCTGTCCTCCAAGCAGAACTAGCGAAGGCGCGAGAGGCGCTGAAGCCGTTTGTAAAGCAATTGGAGAAAGAGTTTCCAGCAGTATGGCCTGCGACAAAGAAACTTAACGATCTCCACGAAGAACGGTGGCATCTGAACGTCGGCGATTTCCGCCGCGCTCGCGAAGTATACCGCGCCCTCCAGCAGAAGGAGCGGGAAGCATGACGGCGCTGCCTACCTTCTGGATTCCGTTCGTTCTAATCTCGGTCTTCTGCATCGTCATCGCTTTGCGAGAAGACATGGTTCACGGCCCGCAGCTACGTGGACACGAGGAACAATGGACGCCACGCTATAGGTTCTGCATCGAATATGCAGGACGAATTATCATTGTTGGCGGGCTTTGCGCGGTTATGCAGGCTGTTCTCTGGATTGTGGGAGCATTTGTATGAGCAGGGCCCGCACCTATACGAAATCCGAAATTGCCGACGCTGCCGCTGCTGCCGCCCTGCACGATGTCCGGGTTATTATGCACCCGACAGGGGAGATAGAGTTTTCCCCTCGCCGCTTTGCGTTAAAACAAGAGAAGGATGACAGCGCGGAAGCGGCGCTGGAGAGGTGGATGAATGGAAGGGAAGTTGGTCGGCGTTCATAAGGTCAGGGTCAAACTTGCCGATGGAACGCATGAAGTCTATTACTATGCCTGGCGCGGCAAGGGCGCACCTCGCCTGAAATCGAAGCCTGGGACAAAGGCTTTCACGCAGGAATTCATCCGCCTGACGAAAGACCGGCAGAAGGACGCACAGGCCGGGACGGTCGGCTCTCTGATCGATGACTTCCGAAAAACAGCCACCTTCACAAAGCTATCCCCCTCGACAAGACGAGATTACGAACGCCAGTTCGCCACGATCCGGCTTGCATATGAGACGATGCCTATAAAGGCCGTAGAGGCACGAGGCAGCCGAATGATGTTCCTGCGCTGGCGAGACACCATGCAGGATTCCCCCCGATCGGCAGACATGCACATCGCTCTCCTTGCCCGTCTGTTCGCATGGGCCAAGGGAAACGAGATCATATTACGGAATCCTCTTGAGCGCGTTGAACGACTGCACGAGGGGACTCGCCGCGATATCATCTGGTCAGACGATCAGCTCCACAAGCTCCTGACGGAATCTGCCCCTCATATCCGCAACGTGGCAAAGCTCGCCCTGTGGACCATGCAGCGACAGGCAGACATCCTAACCATGCCCACACTGGCTTTCGACGGGGAAAGGGTTTCGATCAAGCAGGGGAAGACCGGCGCAAAGGTGCGCGTTGTCGCCGCCCCGGATCTGTTGCCGCTTCTGAGAGAAGCCAAGGAAAAGAACCGGCAAAGAATTCTGGTGAACTCGTTCGGGCAGAATTGGACTTCCAGCGGCTTTCGGGCATCATGGCGCAAGGAAATGGCGAGGCTCAACATCAAGGGCGTCACCTTCCACGACTTGCGAGGAACGGCGATCACCTTCGCATATGCCAGCCTCGACAAATCGCATGACGAGAAGATCAAGCTTATTTCGGAGATTTCCGGCCATTCTCCAGATGATGCCGAATCGATCATCAGGAAGCATTATCTGGCCGGCCAGGATGTCATCGACGCTATCGGACGTGGAACGAAGCGTGATTGAAACTGTAAAATACCGGGAATGTGTAAAATGGGTGTCGCGGAATAACCGCTAAGTGCTTGAAAATGGTGGGTGATGTAGGGCTCGAACCTACGACCCGCTGATTAAGAGTCACATCGCATATCGTGAATAAACAGCGGTGTTTGCTGATGGATGCTGTAAAATGAGTCCCAAGATAACCCAAGGATTCCAGCGGCGCCAGATGCGAAATGTAAAATGGATTGCCTCTTCGGAGGGCCTATAGGAGAAGAGATGAGCGACACACTTTGGCTTGTAATAATCGGTGGCGGATGCTCGATTGCAGGAATGCTTCTGGGCATCGGCTTGATTGTCTGGCTGGATCGAAGCGCTGGACCGAGATTTTGACGGACGCCTAGCCACAATAGGAAGGGAATGGGATGAGTGAGAGAGAACCACCGGAACTTCTTTCCGAGCAAGAAAGGAAGGAGATCCTTGCCGACGCTGAGCGACTGTGGCGAGACCTTCAGTCTAATAAACTTGGCGGGTACTCGGACGGCAATAGGCCATTCTACATCCTGCATGAATTCAAAGCCGTCATCGAAAAATACGGCAAGCGAGATGTGGGCTCGACTTGGTCAAAGAACGATCTGGACGCGCTGGCGGAAAGACATGCCACGAGAGAAGGGGATGGGACGGCCGACACACCGATCAGGATATGGGCTTTTGAGGATCGCTCCTTCACGAGGCGGTGGAGAGACAGTGAGGGAGATGGTGCGGAATACGTTCGGGCCGATACCGTCTCCGACCTCCTCCGCACCGCCGCCGCCTTCATAGAAGAGCTGAAGGCCTTTGGCTATGGAGAGAGTAGCGAGAAGGCTCTGCCTGGGGCGTATGACCCGTTTGTACAGGCTATAGAGAGGATGAAGGGATGACGACGCTCTACGAACTTGAACGAGAGGCGTGGCGGCTGGGTCGTGATGGAAATCGGCGGGAGATAGAGCGCTTCATCGCTACGAGCTATACCCACGAGATGATAATGAGCGGACGTATCAAAACTCGGCGGCATTTGGAGCCAGAGCCCATGAACCGCGGCTCCCCCATCCTCCTTATCGCCCTGCTTATTCTCGTGCTGGTCCCGGTTGCGGACTGGATGGGGTGGCTTTCAGGGCTTTGAGCTCCCATTCTCCAACCTCTGGAGAATTTCCTTCACGACCCGGATATCTGTCCCGAGGGAGTTGAGCGTCGTCTCAAGGGAGCGCATCGAAACCGAGGCATCGCTTGCTTGCTTTTCGACAGCAGAAAGGCGAAGCTCTTGGGTGTCGAGAGTTCGAATGGATACCTCAACGGCAGTCAGCCGCTTATCCAGACGATCAATCGAAGCTGAGTTATTGGTGGTGGTGGATTTTACCTCGTTCCAAGTCGCACCCCAAGCAGCAATGCCGGTAGCGAACCCAAGAATAATCACCACCGTATTCAAATTCCATTCCCATTTCCAGGCTGGAGCTTTAACGGTTGCCATATCGTCGTTTCCTGTCATTTATCCCCGGCCCTCAGACTGCGATGTTTTGTTAATTATTGAGGAACCATAGCCCGGTAATCTGTACCGAGCTGCGATGATCCTCACCCGATCATTGCGGTTAGGTCGGGGTGCCTGGTTGCAACAGACACTCCGGCCGCTTATTGTTTTATTTCTTTGACCATGAGGCTCGCGAAAGCCTCCAGTTCGAACGACACACGCGTTCCCTTGCCATTGGTCCGGTAAAAGACAACCCTGTCCTCTACCTTCTCAACGGTGTACGTAGCGCCATTGCAGCCGCGATAGGACTTGCCGGCGATGATCTCGGAGGAGTTCACTTGACTAGGCTCCAGCAGTCCTGTGAGGCGCCGAACTTATTGTGGCTTGCTACCTGGTCCGCAAACGGCCGGTCCTTGCGAAGGATCGTTACCGTCGTCTCCAGCGAGGGCGTCAGCTTCTTGAACCCGTCGCACACATTCTGCTTGTTCGTCGTCTGACAGGCCGTAAGAACCGCACAAAGCGGCAGCATCAGAAGCAGTGACCTCTTCATCGATCGTATTCCTTTCGCGGAGAACCTGAACTGAATTGGCGAGAGCAGCAGTGGCAGCCATTTGCTTGCCCTCTGACTGGCCGATCCACTTGGCGGGGAAGAACATGAGGCCGCCCCCGACAACCATTGCGGCGGGAATCTTGACCCAATCCGGGATCAAGGCGAGAAGAGCGAACATCAGTTCTTGACCTTCTGGTAGATGCCCCAGATCGTCAGCCCCAGGATCACTGCAGCAATCGTGATGCGGATCCAATCACCGCTGGAAAGCTCATATTGCTGACCGGAAACGGCATCGAGGACATCCGGAATAACCGGAGCGGCCGTCGTAGCCGTCGCAGCCGCGCCGCCGCCGCCGATCGCTGCAACTTCCTTGTTCGGAACCCGCTTTTCAGCATCGACGAAGTTGGAGGAGACAAACTCGCCCTTTGCCCAAAGACCGGCTTCCGCAGCGCGACGGTTGACTAGACCCTTGACCTTCTTGCCGCCGGCATTCACCCACTTCATCAACTCGACGGGGACTGAATTGTAGTCGCCCTTGTTCAGCTTCTTGAGCAGCGTGGACTTGTGCAGCGAGCCAGTGTTGAAGTCGAAGGAGACGAGCGCCGCGAACTGATTGTCCGATAGCGGTACCTTCACGAGGCGGGAAACCCGATCCTCGAACTTCCGAAGATCGGACTGAAGTATTTGCTCCGCCTGGGTCTCCGAAATGGTCATTCCGTCACGTACCTCCGGAGCGCCGGCTGCAGAGGTGTGGCCGTAGCCGATCGTCAGGATGTTGGCGACATCACGATAGGCGCGGGTCTTCAGGCCTTCGAACTTCTTGATGTGCGAAAGCCCCTCCGCGTTGATGCGTCGGTTCATGGTGGTTTCCTCTTGTGGTGGGAATAGAAAAAGGCCCCCGGAGGAGCCAGATGCCTAGACGTATGAGCTACTTGATCAGGCTTGAGATCGATGCGTCAGCCAGCTATATAAAAGGATGGTCTACGCAAAAGGAAAAACAATGTCTGAAGATATTATAGATATCCCTCGTACGTCTGCCTTAGACGTTGCTCTTGCGACTGAAAGTAAATATTTCGAGGAAAGAATTCTGCGTCATATTGAACTAATAAAAAACTCCGCGCAGTACGATGCTGAAATGGCGCAAATCGCCTTCATCCGAATACAGGAGGGGTTTATGTGGCTAAACCGAGCCGTCTTCCAGCCTCCACGGGTGGATCTTCCAGAAGATAAGTCAATGTTGGACGGGCGCTTCCGTTCGGATATCGAACTGGAAAAAAGCATCGAAAATGGGAGAAGTCCTGATACAGAACCGGCGATCACCATTGGCCCATTTTTCTGACATCCACTAAATGAGCAACCGTAATTTTGCTCACACGACTAATGTCAAACATCTCTATCATCCGTTGCTTTGGCCTTCGCGTGAGCTTCTGCAACTTCAGCAGGGTCAACAGACGCTAGTATAGCTGTCCTAAGCTCACCTTCTACCTCCGATAACGTAATCCGATCAGGCGCCAGAGAATGGTAGTTAATCCTGATTTCCATGATTTCCCTGATTTGGCGACGCATCGTTTCTATTTCATCAAAGGAGTATTGCCTCATATAGATATCCTATTTCAAAGGGTTTGCGGCGGTATCGACAACGTAATCGAAACTCAAGCGTTGATCAAACGAGCCGTGCCAGCGAACTTCTTCATCCCGTGAGACTTAGATATTTCTCGGCGTATCTGAGGCCTAGCTCGTGAAGTCCGGTCCCCGTGGCGTGTGCGTTGCCTTTGGCGCCGATGTCCGCCATGGTTTCGATACCGTCCCATTCGACAACCTGGACCATCGGGTCATCGATCATCGAAAGTGCTTCCCTGTGCTTAGGCGCATGATGGTAGTAAGGGCTGATATGGCCCAACAGGATCGGCGTTGAATTCGCTATTAGGCCGGATGTCCGCAGCTCTTCGAGAAGGGAAACCACCTTTTTCGCATACTCTTCTGGCTCATCCGGGACAGGAGAAAAATTAGCCTCGCCCTGGTGAATGATAGCAACATCAACCCGTGACGATCGGGATGCTTCCAGAAACGAAGCCGCATTCCCTTCGAAAAACATCGGGGCTATCGAGCGCCTGAACTGGTTGCAGTCCTGATTGTTCTCCCACCCGTTCTTTTCTAAGACCGAATCGGGGAGGAAAAACTCAATCCTCTTGCCCCCACTGGCATAGAAGCCCACGTTGACCTCACAGCCTTTAGCCTGTGCCACAGCATGGGCGAAGGAGTAGGCCGGATTGCCGGCGGGTCGTTTATTGCCGACGACATGATTAAGAGGCCATTTCCCTAGCTCAGCAGGGACAAGCGATTTGGCTTTCCAGTCCCAGAACCGAACATTCTTGGTTGGTGGGAATTGGGTTGGCATCGGTCCATATCGGCCTTCCATATTAGATTGACCAATCGCTAAAACAGAGATTGGCCCCGAACTAGACAACTGCATTAATGAGGCTCCAAGGAAGGCGGCAGGCAGCGTTTTAGCTTAAAGGTTGCAACCAAGGCAATATGATTGCTACCTTTTACCGACCATCTTCAAGCCGGGTGCAAACGATCTCGACAAATCCGGTTGCCGTATCAACGGGAGTTCCGAGCGCGCCAGCAGCAAATTGCTCGATCTCCACGACTGTTGTGCTTTTCGATGGGCCAACCTGCAGAAAGTGAGTGATTGAGCCAGACCCGAATCTGTTCACGGTGACGCTATAGTTAGCGTCTACCTGAGCGGCATCGAAGGTAAGACGATACCGGCCAGCCGCGAGCCTGGTCAAAGCCGCACCGACAACCAAGCGCGTATCAGACAGAGTTGCGTCCGCCTTGAAAAAGGCTCTGGCGAAAACGCCTGGCGTATCGGGACGGGAGCCGACGTAGACAACGCCAGTCGGGACATCACGAACGTGGTATTTTGTCGTGTTGGAGTCAATGCCGAACCCGACGCCCTGATTTTCCCCATAGCATTTCTCGATGACAGGCCATTGGCTGCGATCCGTTGGACCTTCATTCGAAGTCAACACACCTGCGTTCGTATAGGCGCGAATGTAGATGTCTTGAGGCTTCAGGGTGCCCGAAAAACGATCGACGCCGGGAGAGGCCGCATTGCCTGGGTGGATAAAGCCCTGCCTCATGACATGACCGCGAGCGCCTGGGTAAGAATAGTAGTACGGGCCTCCCCCGTTGCCCTCCAGATAGGTAAATTCGTAAAAGGCGGGGCCATCTGTGCTGTTTGCCTGGATATTGGGCTTGATTATGCAAGCCCGCCCAAAATTGCTTTCAGAGCAGATCTTTAAAGAACTACCCCTGCCAACAGAGAAGACGCCGCCGCTCTCGACAAGATCGGTAGCAGTCCCCAACACGAAAGTCCCGTTCGTGCCGTTGTTACATAGGTGGAATGACGCTTTGAACTCAAAACAGTATGCTTCGGCCCCCCATCCAAAAGTGTCTTCTCCGACCGAAACACCATGGCTTTCGCACTCATAGGCACCGAAGTGTCCCCAATCCGCAGCAAAAATACCATTCATGAGAAAGCATCGAAGCCTAGCCTTCTCGGCGGTCAGGTTCCCGACATTGCCATTGTTGCCGCAACGGTACATATACCAGCCGTAACGGGCTTTGTTGTCGGCATTGACATGTATGTCACGCAGAATGAAGCCAACCAGATCGTCACCATTTGGCGGTGTAAAAACGGTACCTTGAGTTCCCACGGCGGTTCTGGAGACGCGCACGACAGCCGTATTTGCAGCGTCCGCGCCGATCCATTTAATGGTCGTGGTCGGCGCCTGAGCTTGAGTGTAACCTGTCCTGCGCTTCCACATCGCCCCCGCGCCGAAGAACTTCGTTCCGTTTTTGATGACGAGTTCACTTCCGACGTTGAAGATACGTGGAGGGAACTGCACAACCTCTTGGCTATCGGCTGCGGCCTGAAGGTAAGTCACATGATCGCCGGTTGCCGTACCCGCGCGTACGGCCTGGGCCTCGCTATAACTGGAAAAGAAGTCGTAGACCGTCCAGAAATCCAGCTTGTTGCGGATACGAGAAGGCGCGGCCAGACGGTTGTCATCAACTGTGAGAGCATCAACATATGCCTTCACGCTTTGCTGCGTAGGAACCTTAGTCGCGCTGTCAGACGACATGTCGTCTTCATCAACCACAAAATCGAAGTCCGCAGTCGAAGTGTCGGTTGGCTGGATAGCAGTGTCGGGTGCCGCACCGATAGCGTCTAGGAAAGCGGCTTCGTCGGCTGCGTCCGAAACCGACCTGACATAGCTGGAAACGGTGTATGTCGATGCGGTTCCGTCGCCATCCAGGTAGTACGGAACCTGATCGGCGGAAACCGTCAGATCCGCAATCCCAGCGAGGTTTTCCCCGATGATGACATCCTGGATGTTATCGACAAGGTTCTGGAACGAAATCGAGGAATAGCTGTCTAGCGACTGGTCCCAGCCCCAGAAGAACGTCGTCGTCGGGTTGGATACCGAAGGAACCTGAATCAGAGACCCAAAATCCGGACGCAAGACGAGATCGAGATTGTCCTGAACGATTTCGAGGCCGTTCGTTGCGGTAATGCGGGCCGGAAAGCGCGGAAGGACGCGCATGCGGAGGGCAGTGCGATTGCTCATCTGACAATCCCGTCAATGATGGGGAGAAGTGCGATCAATTCCTGATCGGTGATATCGTCTCGGGTAACCGTGATCCCGATTTCGTATGTGCCCGCGCAAAGCCGGCAGAGATCGGAAGGTGTGAAATGCCACTGGATCACCCCATCACCGAGAATAGTGATATGATCGTCGCCCGTTTCTGCTGAAAGGATGGGGGAGTAGCACCCCCTCTCCCGCACCACGATTTTGATGGTTGCGCCGTCGAGATCGGTGATAACCTCGCCCGTGTCGTCGTTGATTAGCTCGATGGTTCCGAACCAGTCGGCGCGGTTTGAAATAGTCTCAAGAGTGCCCTGGAACATGGTCAGAGCCTCATGTAGACGCTGATAGCCTTGGACGGCTGGACGATGTTGTGAGCCTCGCCGCCACCAGCGCTGTTGATGGTGATCCCGGTCGTTGCCTCGTCAGTGTCAGGCGTGGCGAATGTGTCGATGGAGAAAAGGCTTGACGTTCCCGTGTTGCCTCTGTCCGCGTCGTTCACCCTTGTCGGGACAGTATAGCTGAAGCCGTGATCATGGCCTGGATCTGTGACGCCGTGCGTATGGGCAGGCATCTGCGCCGTGGTCAGGGTATGGGTACGGGCGCCTCCGATCCATCCCAGGTCATCCGCATCGGGCATGACGCCCGCAGCCGTGTTGCCCATGGTATCGAGGCCGATCAGAGCGCGACCGCGATAGTCAGGTAGTATCAACGGCTTGTTTGCGCTGAAATCCGCCGCCGCAGACGCGCCACGTCCCCCGGTGATGACAATGGCAGAATCGAGGTTCCATAGGTATTCGAACAGCGCTTGCGTGTCGCTGTTGGCCCTCTCCGAAGCTCCAGACGTGGCCGAGCCGATAGAGCGACCATTCAATCGAACAAAGCCGGGGCGCACTTCCGAACCGTATCGAAGCAGCATGTCGCCGGTTTCATAGATGGCATCAGGATCAACGGGCGTTTCCGAACCGCCGCCACCCTCGTTCGGCCCAATGATCGGAATGGAATCGTCCGAATAAAGCAGGACACCAGAGGAATTGGTCACGCGGACGTTGTAAAACCCGTCCGTCTCGTCCAGAAACACGGCCGGGAAAAAGCCATACCCATCGGAAACGACCGGGTTCGGGTGAGCCGAGGCAAGGCCGTTGTCGCGATAGACGGTAATTGGTGTGGTTGTCCCGCCCAACGTGAAATAGGCCCTAGCGTTGACCATGGGCTTTCCGTTAAGATCGTGGGGCTGGGATCGAGAGTTAGGCCAGTAACCTGCCATGTAATGCCCTCATAGAAAGGTTTTGCTTGAAGACGATCGACCACGACCCGAACGAACCTCCCCGCCCGATGAAGGGAGAGGAGATCGCCGTAACGGTCATCACTGTCGTTGTTCTTTGCGGGATTGCCCTGTGCCTGAAGTGGCTAAAGAGCGAGTTTGGATTAGGCGTCGGCCTGGCTGGCTGCGGCGCCGTGATAATTCTCAGTTTTGCAGTAGCCGGCGTCCTGGCTGCGCGGTCAGGGCCACCCCGCGCGTGACCGCATTGGTCACCGCCTGCGCCTGACGATCCGAAACGGGGATTTGCTGGGCTGCCCTCTGCATTGCTTGCAGGAACGTCCCTCCCCCCTGATTTACAGGCTGCGTCAACAGATTTGCCAGCTCACCGGCAATCGCATCTTCGCGAGCCAATTGCGCCTCTGGACCAGTCCCCATGAGATTTTGGAAGAAGCTTTGAGCGCTCTTTAGCGGCGCGCCGCTTGCGGCCTCTTCAATGAACCCTGGCGCGGCCTGTTGGCGGATTGCCCGGTCACCAGCTTGCCGACCGTAGGTTCTGGAATTGGAGGCAACACCGGCCCTGATTTCGAATGACCGGGCGGCTTGGTCGATCTGTCGGATGAAGGCGTCGGCTTCGTTCTGCGGCAGGATTGCCCGGATCTTGTGCCTGGCAGCATCGCTGGAGAACTCTTTCAAAGCCGTCAGGCCTTGGCGCGCATCCACGTTTGGATCTGTCGCCGTCCGCTTGATATTTGCCAGCGTCTCGCCAATCTGCGACCGCAAGCCGCTGCGAAGATCTTGTAACTCAATCTGAGAAAGACCCCCGACGAAATCGTCCACTTCATCCCGAGGCACATTCCGATTTAGGAAGGTGCGGCCAAACTCTCGGGCCTCCCTTCTCCCAATGGCATCAGAAGCGGTATCGAGAGCAACGCCATATTCCGGAACAAGGCTGCGCAGCGTGTTGCGCATCTGGGATGCCAGGTTCATATAGGCGCGGCCTTCATCGGTGTTGCCACCCATCGCACCCTTTCCATCGCCCCTCTGGCCGGTTTGGCGAAGAGCGCGGGTGATGTAGTCGATCTGTCGAACGTCGGGCATCTGTTCGAACGTCACGGTTCCGTCGTCGGCAATCCGCGCAAGGATCTGCTGGCTTTCCTCGCCGTTGATCCTCATCAGGTCATTAGCCTTCTGGATTGCTCCAGCGGGGACACGGTTGCGGATCATTCTTTCCAAAGCTTGGCCGCGCGGATCGGCATAGTTGATCGGCTGTGCATAAGCGCCCCTGACCGGATCATGATAGGCGGCATGGGTGACAGGGCCGGTTTGCTGGCGGAGTTGCGCGATCGGCGCCGCGATCCCGGCATCAGGGCCAAGCGCATTATCCATGGCGGCGGTGATATCGTCTGCGGCGCCAGCAGCGCGGGCGTTGATGCGTTGCCGCGCCGTCCCTGCCTGCGGGCCTCCCCTCGCTATGACGGTATCGAGCAGGCCAAGCGTTGAGTCGCCTGCATCGGCCAGCATGGCACGAGGACCAGCCGCCGCGATATTGGCGTTTGTCCCTCCGGATGCGTTGTCGGCAGCCAGGACGCGCGCAACGTTGTCGATCGAGCCGCGATTGGTCCCGGCGATGCGCGCGGCCTCATTCTGCGCCCGTCCGTTCATGACGTTTCGGACAACGCGGCCAGCTACGTCACCAACAGCAGGCCCAGCAACCCCAAGAGCGCCCCCGATGCCCGCGCCCCACATGGCACCCTCTGCGCCATCCCTGACGCCGCCGTCAGCAGCCCCAAGAGCAGCACCCGACGCACCAGACGCCAACATTCTGGCCGGGAGACTTGCGCCACTGACGCCAAAGGCAGCCGGAGCCGCAGCGACAAGCGGAGCAGTCCCGGCGACACTGCCGGCTATACTTCCGGCGGTCGAAACGATCGGGTTCTGCTCTTGTGCCGTTTGTGTGATATCCTGGCCTTGCTTCAGGTTCGTGGCGTAATCCTCACCATCGATCAGTGAGGCAATGCCGGCAGCGGCCCGTTGAGCCCCGCCCAGGATAGCAGGACCGACAACCGGGAACCCCTCAAGGAAGCTGGATAGGCCTGCTCCGACTTCGCCGCCCGCTCCCGACAAACGTTCTTCCTCAAGAAGACGCTGCCCTTCTTCGAATGACAGGTGGCGACCGCCTTGTGGCTGGTTGACCGGCACACCTTTGAAGCGAGGACTAGCCGAAGTCGATTCAGCAGGAATTCCGTTAAAACGTGGCATCAGGGCTTCCTGTAGGTCTGGCCGTCGTCGGGATCGATATACAGTTCACCCGATTTCAAAGCGTCAAAGTCTGCCTGCGTCTGAGGGCGAGCCGTTCCGCCCTTGCTGTTCTGCAGCATAGAGCGCGAACGCTCATCGAGGAGCGGTTGCTTGTCGATCGCAGAAATCCGCTTGTCGGCTTCTTCCGGCGTGATCTCGCCCCTGAGAGCGGCTTGTGCGATAGCCCCACGCTCGGCATTGAGTTGCGCCTTGCGTTCGAAGACGTTCAAGATCATCTGGTTTGCCGCCGGATCGCTGCGGAGCCTTGGAAGACTTGACATGAGGATATCCATATCCCTGTCCGACATCGCACCAGATCCAGGAACCCGAAGCGTCGGCGCGATTTGGTTGACTTGCGCCATGAACGCATCGCCCGCCGTCGAAAAACCGGGGAACATCTCGGCCAAACGACCGGAGACAGGGCCTTGAGGAGCCTGCGTCAGCAACTCCCGAAGGACAGGCATCGATTGGGCTACAGCACCGGAGGCCGTGCCCGCATCAGCCAGGTTCCCGAACCGTTCAACATTCCGAGCTGCGGCCTTCTTGGAGAACTCGTTCTGGTCCTGATTGTTGACGGTGACATTCGTTCCAGGTGTCTTCACCTTCTCCCAATCGGCGTAAGTGCCTTGGAAGCCGTTTTCCTTGGCGAGCTGATATTCGCGGTAGCTTGTCGGCGCTTCCTGCGGCTTGGCAAACTGCCCTACCCGCTCGATTGCTCCGGTCTGCTGGTTTGCCCGCGCCAGAGTTCCATCGGGAAGCGTGACGAACTGCCATGGCTCGCTCGACTGCTGCCGGCCGGCATTGGCTGCCCATAGCTTCATTCCCATCTCCCGGAGGTTGGGATCGCGAAGCATGAACTGGATCAACGAAGGATCGACGCCGCCGCGCTGAACTGGCGTGATGCCCTGGGCGAGCATCGTGGGAGCGTTTGCCGCTGGTGACGATGCGGGAGGTGCTGCCGAGAAGGCCGAGGCAGGAGCGTTTCCGACAGTCAGAGCCGATACCATCGCACCCTCCCCCTGAGCAACCGGGCCAGATGCAAACCGGCCGGCGTCGAAGCCGCGCGAGTTTGGCGTGGACACGACCGGATCGACATAACCGGAAGGAGGAGCAACAGCATCAATCGCAGCCGCGGCATTGTTCTTGCCGAATTCCTGCGCATAGTAGTTCTGCGCCAAAGCCCGGCGACGTGCAGCTTCCCCGCCCTGCTGGTCGTATCCAGCAAAGCGCCAGGCATTCGCCATGATGTCGGCAGCTTCCTGCGGGGAGCCTGCCTTATTCAATTGCTCGATAAGCTGCGGGTTTTCCTGGAGGAAGAATTCGGCCTGCGTCTGCGGAGAGCCGTTGCCCTGTTCGCCCTTGCTCTTGGCGTAGTTCTGGAGACTCGCCAGACGAGGGCCGCGCCACGACATAACGCCGCCGGCCATGCCAGGTTGACCGGATTGGCTCGGATCGGACCAAGTGCGATCGGCGTTGCCGGCAGACCATCCGCTTTCGGCCCGGCCCGTCGCGGCGATAGCAGCGAGTCCATAGGGATTCGTCACGCGCCCGCGAACAGTCGAGATGAACGGTTCATACGTGCTGCCCTGCGGTGCGCCACGGTCAACAGGCGTAACCGGCGCAGAGCCATACGAGGAAGCCGTGGAGGTGATCGGAGCGGGAGACGTTGGCGCGGAAGGAGCCGTAACCGGGGCGCCGATGCGGTCTGCCAGGGAGCTGAACGATTTGTTTTCGCTGATCCGCTGCCGTGCGCCCTCGATGCTGTCGAAGACACCGGAAAGCCAGCTATGATCCGTCTTCGGGATGGATACGCCGGGAACGAGAAGGCTCGAAATCGCCATTAGAACAGGCCTCCCGAAGCGAGTTTGAACGCGCCGCCGATGAGATTGCCACCAAGGCCAGCAAGACCAGCCGCCCCGGCTTCATGGCCCTGTGCGTTCTGGTTGTTTTGAGCAAGAAGGCCCTGCACAACGCCTGTTTCCAGCCCAAGACGACGATCGACCGAGTTCTGGAACAGGTTCCCGATATTGGTGTATCCGCCCGCCTGACCGCTTGCCGCCTGAAGGCCTTGCGCCGACTGCCCCTGAAGACGATTGAGCCAGGAGCCATATTCCTGATTGGCTAGCCCTTGCCCGTACTGCGCGAGAGCGGTTAGCGTGTTTCCGCTGTTCAGCATCCCGCCTGCGGAAGCGCCACGGAGAGCCGCCTGCGTCCCTTGGTCGAGAGCGAATTGATATCCCGGCCCCGCCTGGAAAGCGCCCGTCGCCGCCGTATTCCCTTTCGCACCATTCAATCCGAGAGCATTGGAATACATGGTGTTCGCTGCCTGACCTGTCTTGGCATAGGGCGAAAACACGTCGATGGAATGATTGTAGGCGTCCTGAGCCTGGGCCTGACCCTCGTTGATCGCGGTATGCCCGACCTGTTTGAGGGTGTTGAGCATATCCCGGTTTTCTCGGGCGGCGCGGGAGGTTGCCTTGCCAGCATCAAGGCCAAGAAGGCCGGAAAGAAATCCCATTATGGCGTCTCCAGATCGGTTACGCGGGCGTCAAGGGCCGCAAGTTCAGCATCGATACCGTCAAGCCTTGTGGCGTCCTCGCGGGCATGATCGTAGATGCGCTTGAAGAAGACGTACCAGGTCGCATCCATCAGCCCCGTGCGAAGGTTGATGACCGGCACTTGAGGGTTTGGGATAGGTGTGATTTCACCAAGTTCTGAGGGCATTAGCGGGAAACTCCTGCGCCATCGGCGGTTCCTGCCAGGATCGAGGCGTAAACCGGATCAGAGATTGCAATCTTCACGACGCGGCCATAGCGGCTCGCCATGCCGGCCCGATTGACGGAAACCGGCGTTCTGTTCTTCGCCAGACGCCCCAATTGCCGGGAAAGAGGATTCCCGAACGTCACGCCTCCGTCATCCGACCATGAGATGAGGCAAACCGGGTCTGTCTCGATCGGTTCTTCTCCCGACACGAGGCCCTGACCAACGATGATGTCGAAATCCATTCGCGAAATAATGGTGCGGTTCGGAAACCCGCTGGACGGCAGGGACCAGCATTCCATCACCAGAGGCTCAGTTCCTTCCCGCTGATAGTCTGCATCCAGCATCCAGACCGCATCGCTCTCGCGGTCCAGCATGACCCAACCGCCGAACGCCTGGCACGAGGCAATGCCGCGCCAGTTCGACCAGTTGTAGGACTTGCGCTCATGCCAAAGGCCGGTTCCTACCTCATAGGTCCAAGAGAATGTCGGGCCGGTGACAGTGGCCCACATATGACCTGAGGAAACGCCAACAGTCACGTCGATCAGCGTCTTGTCCGAAACTCCTTCGATAAGCGCTTCAAGATCCTGGTTGGAAATCCGTGTCGGTGAATACCCCCCGTCGAGGCGGTAAACCGCGTTGTCATCCCCCACGAAAACAATGGTGGAAAAGCCCTGCTCGAAACCCGCTATCGCGTAGGTTGATGCAAGACCCTTCTCAATGATGGCCGTGAATGAATAGGGCGAACCCGTCGCGTTGCCGGTATTGCTCCAGACTTCCATCCCGGAAGGACCGCAAAGAAGCAATTGCCCCGCATATGGAACGGCATTCAGTAGACCATCCGGTTTTTTCGTTACGGCGCCGAAATCAAGGGCCGAGACGGTCGTATCGTTGATCCCAGAGAAGAAAAATTCCCCATGACGGATCGGGAAAATGAAATATCCGTCAAGGAATGTCACTGATACCGGCTGCGGAAGATCCCCGTCCCCCAATGACGCAGGAGGCGCGCTGTCCGTGATGACATAGACATCGTTTTCCGTGACGCAGAGGATGTCCGGAACCGGAGCCTTGTTATTCCTCGCGAATGTCACCCGATCGTCGCCGGGAAGCGAGCCCAGATCGGTTACGACGTAGTTTCCGCCGCTGATCGTTACCTTTGTAAGCCGGTCAGTCTGCGCGATGTACAAAACGCCGTTGTGATAGTGCGCGCCGCGTCCCACGTCTCGGGTGGTGACCGCAATTTGCCGCAAGCCGGGAGCGCGACGGCGGGCAAACGTTGATCGAGCGCCATCATCCAGCTTGGAGGCATAGCAATTGATGAGCCTTCCTGCGCCTTCACCGGGGCGAATGCCGGGAGACGTGGAATTTGGGAAGAGAATGTCTGCCATGTCAGAAGTAATCGACCTGGAGGGCTTGGCCGACGTAGGAATTGGCCTTCATCGCGTGAAGCGTCCGTTCCGCTGTCGCAACGGAATCCGGATTTCGAGGCTGGCCGAAGGCGGGAGCAACGGTGTTTGCCAGGATGATCGCGAGAGGATCGATGAACTTGTCGTCAATCTCGTCATAGTCGGAGAGATAGATGATCTCTCGATCGTTCAGCTCGTCCAGCTTCCCGTCGAGAATGGCGTCAACTTCGGCAACGTCTTCCGGTTCGGGAGTTTGGCCGGCGGCAATGGCGTTCAGTAGCTTCAAGGTCGAAGCGATGAGATCTGCACGTGTTTTCATTGCCGCCTGCCGATTTTACGGGTTGATGAACTTGGCCCGGTCTTCCGGGCTGAGCTTGTTGAATTTGTCCGCTTCTTCCTTGGAGAGGCCTTCGCGGATTTCATCTGCACCCTGCATGATGGAGAACGTACCCCGACCCCGATGGACCGCCTGCAGTTCGCTGGTGGTATTCGGCTGGGGCGTTGTCGGGTCAGAGGCCGGCGCGGGAGCTTGTTCCTCTGCCTTCTTGGCCTCTGCCTTGGTTTCGCTCACCTCGAAGAACCGATTGCCTCGGAACTTCCTGAGATGGGCGGCATCGGTGACTTCAACGGCCTTTCCGCCCTTGAAATCGTAGCCGAACTGAGTGGTATCTTTCGACTCCCCATCAGCCGGCTTGTAGGTGACCTTTGCCATTGGTCCTTCCTCCTTAGTTGCGGGTGAAGTACGCGATGACGATCTGACCGACACCCGTGGTTGCCGCCGTGCCCGATAGGGCAACAGTCGCGGTGATTTCGGTATCGACCGCGACATATTCGCTGACAGCCTCATCAAGCGGGATGAGGCCCGCTGTGCCGAGTGCGATGTCAGTGCCGAACAGGTCGTCGTCCGCAGACGTGCCGATGTCGAGAACGTTGTCCGTGCCGGCATTGAAGACGGTCGAGACGTTGACGCCCGAGATCGCCTTAGCAATGACGGCATGAGCCGGGAGAGTACCGACCTTCAGGACTTTGCCATTGTCGGCAAAGGTGAAGTCGTAGCGAAGGTATTGGATACCCTGATAGAGGTCATTCCGCGCGGGAATGGTACGAGCGAGAGGCATGGTTTTGCCCTTTCCTGATTGGTGAATGAGAAAAGGGGCGAGTTTCCCCGCCCCATGCCGTTAGGCGTTGGCTGCAGCCGAGACGAACACGGTAAAGACGCCCCATTGCTTCAGGGCGGTGCCGGACTGCGGCTTCTTGAACATCTTGGAGACGCCGTAAGCCATTTCCGTACCGACGCCCGTGATGAAGCCGTAATCGTCCTCTTTGCGGAACGTGGGCTTCGCCATCTGGCCCCAGGCAACAACAGCAGCCTGCTGACCGCAGAGGAACGCCGGCTCGACACGGCTGGACGTATTGCCGGCCGTGAGAAGCGTGGTCCATACGCTGGTGACGTATTTGGAGATTTCCGGCACCTTGCGGATGATGACGCCATCCCAGATCAGATCGCCGTCCTGGAACAGCGGGTTCTTGTCCATGCCGTTGCCTTCACGGGCGCGAGCGTCCCGGTTGGCTGCGACTATGGTCGGATCTGCCTTCAGGTCACGGAAAGCATTCGAGCCGACGAACATGACGAAATACTCGTAACCGTCGCGGGTCTTGAATGGCTTGATGGCCGGATCGGCAAGCTCTGCCTGGGACTTTGCCAGAGAGACGACGGCAGCGGAAAGCTTGTCGTTCGTGGTGTCGATGTTGGCCAGAGCCGTTGCATGGGTGGCGTTGTAGTTCGAGACAGCCGAACCATAGAGGACGCGATCGGAATTGTCCGCGTTCCAGGTGTTTTTCTGCGTGGCTGTCGCGTCTTCATAGCGAATTCCGTTGACGGTATCGCTTTCGCCCATGTTCGCCGGAGCGGCTTCGCTCGGGAGAGCCATGAAGGCCTCAACGATGTCGTCGCGCTGGCGCTCAAGGCCCCAATCGGTGAGGAGCGGCTTGGCTTCCCCGAAGATGTCGGCGGAATCCTTGTGCTGGTCGCTCTTCTTGGTGACGACGGCGTGACGGGCCCAATCGAGCCAGACGCGCATGCCGTAGTTGTCGATCTTCTCTTCGTTGCCGACGAGAGTACCGGTTCCCGTGCCACGGCCCTTGAGCTTGGTGACGAGCGGGATGTTCATCTGGTCGCCGCCCTGCTTCAGCTCCTGCCGAATGCGGATGATGGCGTTAAGGTCCTGCCCCATGTAGGGAGAGAACATGTTGCCGCGAACGTATTCGCGGTTGATTTCCTTGGTATAGCGGACAAGCTTGTTGTTGTCCTGGACCGTGGTCAAGGCCATGAGGGTTTTCCTTTTGAGACGGGCGGCGCCGTGTCAGGTCACCGCGATGTGGCGAAGTTGAATAGCGCCCCGTCGCTCATGTCCGTGTCGGCAGGTTGGTTACCGCCGGCAGGGAGACGATTAAGCGATGGAGGCAGGTTCGTTGCAGGCTGCGATCGGCTGGTGTTTGCTGCGGCGCCTGTGCGGATGCGCTCAAGGATCTTCGCCTGTTCGGCGGGATCATTAAGACGGCGCTCGATTTCTTGCTGGAGCCATGCGTCAGGATCATTGCCAATGCGGCTCATGACCTGGTTCTGTTGATGCCACTTGACCAGATTGTCGAAGGGGTTCCCGCCGGCCATCAACTGGCGATGGAGAGCGGCCTTCTCTTCCGGAGTGGATGCCTCGGCTGCCTTCTTGGCGGCTTCGACCTTCTCCGCGCCGTGGCGGCTGGATGCCTGGATTTCCCACAACATTTCGCGGGTTTCCTGCATTTCCCTTTGCACTGGCGTAAGCTGGCTTTGCAGGTAAGCGTCCGGATCATCCCAGAGAGACGCCGGCTTCTGCTCCTGCTGTGGCTGTGGGGCGGCTGGCTGCTGACGAGCCATGACCATTCCGCGTAGTTCCGCGAGTTCGCGACGGAGAGCTTCGGCCTCTGCCTGGGCTGCCTGGCGCTTTTCCCGCTCCTCTTGCACTGCCTTTACCGGAACGCCGCCGTTGGGCTTTGTTTCTGGGTGGGGCTGCTGCGGTTCTTCGGTAGCTTCGCCGGTCGCCTCGATTTCCGCTACCACATGGGTGTTGGCAGGCGGGGAGGATGTGGAAAAGCGTCCCGCTTCGTCGCGAGGCTGTTGTGTTGGCTCCTGAGTGGTGGTTTCCGGCATGGCTTCGCCAGCACCGGACATGATTTCGTCCAGTTCGTTCACAGTCGTCTCCAATACGTAGGAAGATTCACGAATCGCCCGTGGCCCGGCGGCGGCTTGTCGCCCGTCTCAGTCGGCGGCACTTTTGCTGATTGACGGTTCAGCTCACCGTGTTTCGCCCTTCAAGGAAGGCGGCTCCTATCTCTCAGCGCGGCCATGCGTTCCTCGCGGCTGCGCTCCTGTTCGATCTGCTGATTTGCCATCTCGATCGGCTTCAACTGCGTCTCGACGGTGATCTTGGCCGTTTCAGCCACGGTCTTGTCCGTTGAGGCGTTCTTGTTGCGGATCTCGGCGAGAGCCTTGGCGATTTCGATCTCGCTTGGGCCTGTCTCGCCGTTCATTCCTGCCGTGCCAGCGTCGGCCATGGCTTTTTGCGCCATTGCTTCATTGCGAAGCGCCTCGCTGTTGACCTTGCGAAGCTCGGCCTCGGCGCCGGCCACCTGAAGCGGGTTCGGTGGAGCGTTCTGGGCCTGCTCGATCATGTCCAGAACCTTCTTCTTCACGGAACCCGTGAGCGGAGAAAGCTCGATCAGCACTTGCGGAGGAACCTGCTGGCCCTTCTGAGCCATGATGGATAGCGTGTCGTAAGCGTCCTGCTGCAGATTGATCGTGTCTGGGCCTTCATCGATGATGATGTCCACATCGAGCGAGCCGAGTGCGTTCATGATCGTCGGCTGGCCATTCGGGCCTACCGTCAACTGGTTGACCGCGAAGAACTGCGCAATCTGATTATCGTCAGTGACGCGAATCCACCGCTCCGCCGTCCAATGGCGCTGAATGGCAGACCAGAGCGAGCGATAAACACGGAGTTTCCAGCCCTTGAAAGCCAGGAGATACGGACCAAGCTCGGCAATGCCTGCCTGCTGCTGGATCTGCATGGCGCGACCAGAGAGCTTGTCCACGCCCTGCCCGATCAGAGCCGGGTTGAAGCCGTAGTTCTCGATCTCGTTCTTGGCGTCTTCAAGGAAAGCAAGCTGGCCTTGGAGTTCGGCATTCTTGGCCGAGTCATCGAACTGAGGCTGTTCGTTGATGTATTCGATCACGCCGTCAGGTCGAGCGGCTTCCTTGCGGATCTTCTCGATATCGTCGCCGGAACCCTTATGGATGATGAGCCGGCGCGAGTTGAGCTGGTGCAGGCCCTTCGAACGGCGCTGGTTGATCTCGTCCTGAGACGACCGCATGTTGCGTACGAAACCGTACCGATCGCCCTCATGGTCGATGTTGGCGGAATACATGATGAACTTGCATTCCGTGCGGCCTTTCTCATCGATGAAGGGGGAAACACCCTCGGCAAGAACCGTGGCGCCGGTATAGACGCAATATCTCCACTCGCCGCCCTTGATGTACCAATGGTCAATGACGCGGATGCGATTGCCGTTCTCTCCGGTCGAATACCATTTGTTGTCCGTATCCGGATTGCTGGTCAGTTCCGAACCGGACTGCAGAGACGCGCGAATATCGGCCTCTTTATCCGGGAATTGCTCAATCACCGAATCCAGATCGGCCCATTTGCCAATGCCCATGTAACGAGCATCGGAGAAATCCCATTTCAGCGAGCGAGGATCATAGAAGAAGGATGACGGATCGACCGTCTCCATTCCGATCTCAACGTCTCCCCGATCCCCCTGCTCAAGAAGCAGTTCAATCCCGCCAATCCCATCAACAGCACCATTCAAGCCGCAGATCGGAGATTTCGTGGACCATTCCTGTTCGTCGCACACATAGCGCAGGACAGCCGTTGCAATCTCGGCTCCCTCTTCATGCTGCGGAGTGCGGGGAAAGCCACGAGGGTCTTGTCTCTGACGTTCCAGAAGCCCGACAACCGCGTTGATCTTGCGGCCGATGCGGTTATAGGTGACGACAGGCTGCCGGCGCTGGTTGAACGCCTTGATCTGCTTGTCCGTCCACTGCGCGCCATGGTAATAGCGGCGGGCGTTTTGCTGCTCCTTGATTTCCTCGTTCTTCGTCTCAAGATACGCGAGATAGCCCTTCTTGAGCGCGAGATGGTCCACCGTCTCAATTGCCTCGGTCGGGCCTTGCGCTGGCCCGCTGCCCTGAACGTATCCGGTGAAGTTGGTTGCAAGCATCAGTAGCTCATCCAATCATTGGCCTCGGCCGGTTCACGGTTCTGGCGGTAATCGTTTGGCAATCCAGTTTTCGGAACTTCCCGAACCGGGACATATGGCCTGGACATGCAGGCATAGCGGGCTTCGTCTGCGATATGGTCTTCCGCCTCTGTATCGAGGTCTTCCGGACGATCGGCGTCATGCTGGAGAGCCGGAACCGTGCGAATGAAGTCAACGCAGGTCGAGAACACGAAAAGGGCCGGCCTTTCGCCATCGCCCTTCATCCTCGCCCGCATCTGGTCCCAACCACCCATCGCGCCATGCTGGGCAACGCGCTTGTTGTCAGCCCTGCGGAATATGACCTTGTAACCAGTCGCCGCGCTCAATCGCTCGTGAATGGATGGACCGCCATCCTCAGCGAACGCAGCCGGGTCGAGAACGCCGTAAGACACGTTGTCTCGGCTTTCACGCTCCAGAATGCCCTTGCCGACCTCTTCGGCAGTCATCTTTAGGCCGACGTTCGGTTCTCCTGGCTTGCAGCCGTACCATTCGCGATACCGGATTAGAGATCCCCTCGGGATGGTCCCGCCCTCTATCGGGTGATCATCTGAAGCAATCGCCCACCAGCCAACAGAGAAAGGCTTTGCAGAGCCCCAGTCCATTGAACGGAAGCGAACCCACTCCTCCGGGATCGTAAACGGCCTGACGACGTGCCGCAGACTATCCCAGCAATCGAAGAACGCGCCCTCTACTGCGTTCCAGTCCCCGGCCAGCCATGCCTTGACAAGCTGATCAGAGCCGACGAGGTAAAGGTTGTTGATGTACTCAGGGTCATTCCGCATCAGAAGCTTGTTGTCCTGAATGCGCGACGGAATGAAAACGTAACGATGCACCTTCCCGTTCGGCAGCTTCCTTTCGAGGAGCTTCATGCCTTGCGGAGCGGGATCAATGTATCTCTGCTTGATCCAATGCTGACCAGCGCCGCCAGGGTTGCCAGTCAAGATCAGTTGCGTTGGAACGCCTTTCGCGGAACGTAGGATACCGAACAGGCGATCGATCGGCTTTGGATCGGGATAAATGCCGGCCTCTTCAATGCAAGCGTCCGAAACGTTTTGCCCTTGGTATTTGTCTGCGTCCTGGACTCGCTCAAGAGGGCGAAACCTTAACCTTCCTCCGCCGGGGAAAAACCATGTCTTCTTCTGGTCATTCCAACTGGCGCCGATCTTACCGTATATTTCCTTGCTGCGCTCGATCGCGTCATCAAGCATCGGAAGCTCTCTCCGGCAGAAGAGGGCATTGAACCCGTCGCCATATCGAGCCGCCTTGATGGCGTACTTGCCAAGAACCCCGTCAGTCTTTCCGCCGCCGCGAGCGCCACCGAAGAAGATTTCTCTGAATGGGCAATCGACAAGAGCTTTCTGCGGGCCTCCCTGTGGAGCCCATGCAATCTCAGTGCGCTGTTTCGCTGCCGTGTTCTGCAAGCCACTCATCTTCGTTCAATGGCTCTCCGCTGATCGTGAAGTTCGTGTTCACGTTCTCGGAGCGATCCACGAACATGCCGATTTCCTTGCCGAGCAATTCGAGGGCCTTATTGCTGGCTGCCGGGTTGCTTTCCTGCGTGTTCTTCGCGTTCTCGATCAATCGAGCCAGAACCCATTCGCGAGTGACAACGACGCGCTCGGCAGCGATTTCCTGCAACTCAGCCAAACGCGCCTGAATGCGTTCATTTGCTTTCAGCCGAATGGCATTGCCTCTGTTCTCCGCATAGCCCGCAAGTTGATAGGCTTCATCTGCCGTGCACCCCTTTGCGAGGGCCTGGGCGAATGCTTCATGCTTGGGGTTGTCGAGGACGGCCATCACAGATCCTTGACGGTCAGCCCGTTGCAGTTGCCAGCGCCTCGGATGATTGCGCAGACGAGGGCATAGACATGGGGCTTGGTTGCCGCGAGATGCTCAAGCCAACCATGGCCCGAAGTGTGGAAGAAACCTTGCGAGTTCATTAACCTACAACGTCCTGTATGCCTGCCGGCGCTCGTCCCAAGTTACATGAGCGTGTGCGGGAGGCTCTTGATAGTAGAAGGTGTGATGATGACCAGGGTCGGACACCAAAGCGGCGGGATACGATTCACCCTCTCTTGGCACTTGGCCTTGCGGGATGACCGCAACAAAATGACCTGCTGGAGATTGCTCGGGCGCGATTGCTATCGGTGCTGCTGCTCCAATGCCAAGCAAGCTAAGGAAACCACGTCTGTTCGTTTTCATCAGATGACCTTGAGCAAAAGCAGCACAATCAGAATGATGACGATCACGCCGGCCAGACCAGACGGTCCCCATCCGTATCCGTGGTAGCCGAAGCCGGGATAGCCTGCGATGACGAGAACCAGCAAAATTATGAGAATGAGGTACATTTCAACCTCCAATTGCTGTTTTGCCGTGGAAAAGGACCACTAGCCATACAGCCTTGCAACCTATGTGAAGTGCTTGATCCACCGCGAACGAGGTTTTACCCCTAACCTTCGCCTCATCAATGACCGTATGAGCAGCCCACTCCGCCAGGCCAAGCCATATATTGCCCGTCACGAGAACTACGGCAGCACCTTGAATGCCGGCATGGGCGACGAGGTGATAGAAACGCAGCGGGCCGTTCTGCTTTGCGTCCGAGAGGAAGGGCCCTTGCAACGGGTAATCGCAAAGCCAGTGGGCACCGATAAGCATCAGGGCCATCATCAACATCGATTCCATGCAGGGCCTATCCTAAGAGCTTGAACTGGCCTAGCGGCCTCTGGGTCTTTCGGGGGCACTCGGTGATAGGCGCTACTAGAGCCCCTTATTCGCTTGCCTGCATGAAAAGCGAAACCCGCCCTCGGTGATAATCCGAAGACGGGTCTGTGGTGCTATCTCTTTAGCCTATGAGGCTGGATGGCTTTGAAGAGAGACGCCGGGTCACAACTCCCTTTGCCTCTCTCCTGGTACGACCCCTAGGGGTTAGGCTTTGGAATGGAAGGTGTTAAGCGCAATATCTACCGATTGGTTACGGAGCGGAAACGCGGGTTACCTGGTACCCTGATGGCAGCTTCGTAAGCGAAGCGTTCACACCCGTCACCCGGGACCATTTACCATTCCAAACTCGAATTGGCTCCAAGGGCCTCGCCGGCAGCGTATCCTTGGCTTATGGCGCCCCTTTCGGGGATTGCTGCACCCGCGAAGGTCAGCAAGCTTGAAACTGTGGATTTTGGACAAACGTCCAAATCATGAAATTACGGTAATATGCCAATTACGATTTTGCAAGGCCCTTGTTTTTGATCAAAGCATTCAAACCCCTCTTTAGCCACAACATTTGTTGATCCGGCATTCCTCGGAGATTTTCGTAATCCATGACTGCCACGTTATGGATTGTAGTCTTCACCTGTGGGCCGTCCACGCAGTCAAGCAATATGGTCTGCAGCTCCATCATCTTGTTGGTCGCACGGCGGGCCCGGCTTGCGTGATCCTCGGAGACTTCCCCGTCATGGCCCTTGATGCTGAACAGCGATTGAGCCCTTGCGCTAGGGAAAGGAATGCCGACGAGGCGATGATAGCGAGCCATGACCTCTGCGTATTCGTCGCCGGCCTCAAGCTGTTCCTTGCTGATCTTTCCATCCAGGTAGATCCTGCCGAGCGTATAGCCGGCATGTTGGCTCTTGGCCGTCTCGTCATTGGCTGCGGTCATGTGATGGATGCGCTTCCTTGCTTCGATCGCCACGCTCATGTTTTCCTTTTCCGTCTCGAATGGCTTAATCTTGCCAGATGGGAAACGCTCTACATTCTCCTTTCGTGGCCTGCCGGCTCCTCGTGAAGCCCGCTTCATTCTCAGTTTCTGTGCCTTTGCCGCCGCCATGCCTGTTACCTCGTTAGCCTTCCTCGACCCAATGTGTCCCGGTGAAATGGACATTGGAGTATGCCGCTAGATGTTCAGCTGATCTCTTCAGATATGGCCCAGACCTACCTATAACTGTCTTGCCTTGGCATTCTTTGCTGGGGAATGAGTAGACAACGTAGTACCGGAGTCCTAAAACCCGGCAGATCCAACGCCACATCAGCTCTCTCCTTCTGTGTTGGCTTGGGAGAAGGGAGCGGTCTCCGCTTTCATCTTGAGAACGATCATTGTGCTGCAGTCGTCAGAGCCTTGCCTAACCCAGCCGCCCCGGCATTGGTAAAAGCTGCCCTTGAGGATTTCTAGCGCCCGGCTGCCGTCGTGCAACTTGCCGAGGATTGCCTTCTCTGTGTCGCTTTGAGGCGTTAGAACGATCTGCTCCAGCCCGTTTTCTATGTAGAGCGCGATGTTCATCTGGCCTCTCCAGCGAGTTCATTTGACCTTTTCATGCTCGCGCCTCGTGATGGTCGCAGTATGTTCTTGAAGCCTCTGCAGCGCAGAACAGATACGGGCCTCGATCCGTCAGAGGCCAATGGCATTCGCATTCCTCCAGCTCATGAAGGGGCTTGGCGTGCCTCATACGCTCGGCGTCGTACTCGGTCTTTACGGCAATGTAGCTAGGGTCTTTCGCTATGGTGGACTTGGCAACACCGAACAGGTTTGTGTTCCAGTTGCCATTCCCGCGCGTCTTTTTCCGCTTGACCGGAACGACGACGGGTTCCCTTTTTGGCCTTTGCCCTGTCGGCTGGCGTCTATGCGGGAAGAGTTCGCGGTTTGAGTTGGCTTGCCCGATGATAACATTCTTCGTTACCCGGAATTTTGCAGCTATGTCCTTGAGTTCGGCGCCAGCTTTCCACATGGAAGAGGCGCGTTCTATATCCGATGGCGACAATGCCCCTTGAGGACGCGGCCTCTTTGGGAAAATTCCTGGGTTTCGACGCAGGAAGGTGATGAGACTGTCCTTGGTGATTCCCAATTCAACGGCCATGTTCTCCTGCGAAACACCGTCGCGGTAAAGTTCCACCGCCTTCAGAGCGTCGATATGAGGATTGGTTATGATGATGGTGTTTGCTTCGGTGAATCCTTGAACGGCGTTCATATGCTGTAACCCATCTTTCTAAGCTTGCTCTTGGCGCCTTCGCTGCCCTTCATGGCAAGGCGTAGGAGATCCATCTTTTCCTTGCTGACCTTTGGGGCTTCGGGCTTCGCAGGCGGCGGCTCTATCCTTGGCCGGCGCTGTGCTGCCATCATGTTCGCCTCATCCCTGCAACGTTCTGCAAATTCTGCGCAGGAAGGGGCGAAACGGTTGTCGTCTCGCTTTACCTTGCCTTGCAGGTAGGCTCTGGCCGCATTCTCGATTGCCTCGATAGGCAGGCCATCAACAGCCATCCGGTAGGCGTGAAACTGTGCGCCTGGATCAATGGCGCTGGAGGTAGGGAATCCCGAAAGGAGAGCGGCTATCGTTGTTGCTTCTCTCGATGAAGTCTCTCGCGACATCGGTTATCGTCCTACGTTGATTGTTGTTGGCGACCGGCTGCGGCTCATCGCTCCAACGCTCCTGATTGAGCCAAGTGCTGGGATGCGGCCGGAACTCCATGGGGCGGCTTTCGAGATATTCGAGCTGCCTGGCGAGGCCGGTCATTATCTCGTCGGGAGGCGCAATCTTGATCGCCTTCTCATAAGCCTTGCGGGCCGCGCCTTTGCCGACACGACGGGGGAATGTACGCCAGAACGCTTCGAACTGTTCCAATTGCTCTTTTGTCATTTTGCACCTGCCATGATCTGATCTGCTATTGAATTGGCGGCAAACACCTCGTCTTTGAACGAGGACTCCTGCCACTGACGGGCGAGAAGAGCGCAGCGGCGGCGTTCGGCCAGAATTGCTCGTGCAATGGCCCCAACTTCCACGGACAGATCGTCCTGATCCAAGTTACGGAGCGCGACGTTGCCAGCGTTCAAAGCCGCCTCCAATACGTCGTTAGGGATTGCTGTCATGCTGCTTCTCCGCTAGAAACCATCACGGCCCAGTCGATCGCGTCTTGTGCGCTATGCAGCGTCACAACCTTGCCACCTCGCCAGCCGTCGTTAAAATCGCGCTGATTGTCGTTCAGGCTCTTGCCGTAGCCCTTCGTTCCTGACTTGCATTCGACAAGAAAATTCCGGCCCCTATGTCCAACAAGGAGGTCCACCGGCTGATTGAGCCTGTAGACGCTGAACCCGCACTGGATGAGTGCCGAGACGATCTCAGGCTCCGATGCATCTCGCTTCGCTGCTCGTCTCATCGGCCGGCCCTCGCCTGTCGCAGATCCTCGCGATACCTACGCTGCCAGTCACGCTGATAAAGGCGACGGCGCTCCCGTTTCTCGATCTCCGCTCTTTCTTCCTCGCGAAGTCGGTGAAGTTCGTTGTAGACATCGGCCTCTGTGACGTTGAAGCCGTGGGCCTTGAGTGCGGTCTTCAGCACCGATGTGTCAGCGCCAGCGCGGAACATTTCCAAAAGCGAGCGGTCGAGGTTCATTGCTGTTCCGCCTCTCTTGCCTTGGATGCGGCAACTGATTTCTCGTAGTCCGAGCGTATGTCCTTCAGCATGTCGAGCTTGCTGTGCTGGACTGCGTTGTCCATCGTGACCATGCGGGCCTGGAGGCCGGTGATCTCGTTGGTGAGAAAGGTGATCTTTTCCGGGACGTGCTGGGGCATTAGGAAACCTCCATGAATGCACCGATCACTTCCGCCGCGACTTGCGGGACGATGGCGTTTCCGTAGGCGCGCAGTCTTCCCACGCAGCCGGATAGCCCATGATCCACCCTGCGAATGATGGGTTGAGGCCAACGATCTCCACGCTCGATTGGAGCGTTGGAGATAGTCTGCAGATCCGCTTCGCCACGCCACTGCCATTGTCCATCTGAGCCAGGATTCGGCCGGCCGAACTGTCCTTCCACTCCCTCGCTGATACGGTCGGCAACAAACCATAGCCTGTCTCGCGCATGAGGCGCGCCGACACTGCAAGCTGGAAGAACGGCCGACGCCACGGCGTAACCTTCCTCTTCCAGGTCATGAGCGACGGCATCAAGCCAATGGTCTTTAATCGCGACCGGAACCTGTTCTCCAAAGACAACTGGAGGCGAGAGCTTTGCAATGAGGCCGAACCATGTAGGCCAAAGATGACGCTGGTCGGACGCGCTGTTTCTCTTGCCGGCCTTACTAAAGGGCTGGCAGGGGCAACTTCCTGTCCAAACAGGTCTACTATCGGTCCAGCCTGCGAGGCGAAGGGCGTAGCTCCAGCCGCCAATACCGGCGAAGAAATGGCATTGAGTATATCCCTTGAGGTCGTCTGGATGGACATCCACAATGCTCCGTTCGTCTACGTCACCAGGGGCGATCAAATTCGGCTTTGCGATTTCTGAGGTTGATCTGACATTCGGGGGTCCCCTCCTGCTTTCGTCTTCCGAGGTTGATACGGTCATTGTTCATTCCCTTGCTCCAACGGTAGTCCGCCCGATCCGAGTAGTGGATCAAAGCTCGGAGCGGATCGGGCGGACGGGCTGTCTGGGTGGAGATCGAGATATGCCCCGATCACTTCGGCCGCGACTTGCGGGACGATGGCATTTCCGTAGGCGCGGAGTTTTCCCATTCGGGCGGGAACCCCATGAGCCAGGAGACGAATGCCGGGTTCAAAGCGCCTGGCTTTTCCGTCTGCGCCTGGGAGCCATTCTGCTCCGATCCAAGCGCTGCCGCGCGAATTGCTACCAATCCCGCTGAATTGCCCGCTTCGTTGTTCCCATCCTTTGCTTTCGCCAGAGATGTCGGCGTTGGCCACATGGACATCTTCACGACCTGGCCGAGGTCCACCTGCAGCTTTTTGCCCTTGTGATACGGCGTGTTGCCCCGCCACTCGTCCGCACAAGCTATCGACCTTCCCCCGTTCGGAAGCGTTGGGGTGGGCCACAAACCAGAGGCGGTCCCGTCGATGGGGCGCGTCGACGGCACAAGCCGGGACAACGGCTGCCCCGCTGGTGTAGTCGATGCCTTCCAGGTCAGAATGCACTCCGTCGAGCCAATCCTTTCCAACCGCAGCCGCAACCTGTTCTCCCATGACGACATCGGGCCGTCGGGCACTGATGAGTGAGAAGAAGACTGGCCAGAGGTGTCTTTCGTCCGCTTGGCCTTCGCCTTTTCCGGCGGCTGAGAATGGCTGGCAGGGGCAGGAACCAGTCCAAAGAGGTCGATCGTCTGGCCAACCAGCCATTCGTGCGGCGAGGCTCCATCCGCCAATTCCCGCAAAGAAGTGGCACTGGCTGTAGCTCTTGAGGTCGTCTGGCTGGACATCCACGATGCTCCTTTCATCTACATCGCCTGGGGCGATGAGGTTTTTGCTTATGAGGTTGCGGAGCCACTGAGCGGCGTATGGGTCGATCTCGTTGTAGTAGGCGGTCATTCGTCCCGATCCTTCGTGATAAACTCAGCCCACGCGATCCTGATGGACGCCACTTTTCGCCAGTGCTTGGCTAGCCGTGACCGCATCGAACGCGGCAATCTTCTCGTCCAGAGAAGCCAGACGGGCACGGAGTCGTGCTGTTTCATTTTTTGCTTCCTCGATAAGCGCGGCTCGCAGGGCGTCCGCTTCTTCCATGTCAATGCGACGAGCCTCCCCGTCCCAGATCGCTCTGGCGCGGCGCTCAGTGAAACGCTTGGAAACCCTTGGTGAAATAAAGCGATATGCAGCGTAAACCGCAGCCTTGTATCCGCCATACAAGTCCTTCGGGAACGCTTCCCTAATCATCCCTTGTGCAAAAACTACGTCACTCATCTTCCTGTCCCTCTTGGAGTAACGCTCCAAATCATCGGGGTTCATGTCCAACACTTCGGCGTCCTTTCCTGTCATCTTCCAACTCGTGCAAAGGAGTTGCCGATGACCACCAGGAGCCATGATATTAACGGGACGCCCGGTTCTCTTGCCGGAGATCTGAGCGTCCCGCTGGCCCGCCGCTCTGGGCAAATAGCCGAGATAATTCCATTCCCCACCCCATTGCCGCCGCCTTGGTTGGGGGATGCGGGGGAGCCGATGGATCTGGACGATGATGTCTATCCGATCGGCTTCCTCGCGGTTAAACTCACTGCCTCATGGTCCCTGCCGAGGCTTCAGGTGTTGGTGCAGGTCCAGGATGGGGAGGAACACCCCGGACCTGCGTGATGGCTAGCGTTCCCCGCCCACCATCAACTCGAAATCATGCGGCCTTCTGGCCTTGCTCGTTGATCGAGCGGACGAAAGCATTAAGCTCGTAGCTCAAGGCGACCTCGTTTGCGGAGAACTCGTCGTCGTCTTTCTCCCGAAGCATGGAGGACTGACGAAGCCATCCAGCGACGAACAACAGAACAAACGGGCTGATGATGAGCGCGGCTAATCCGATACCCTGGAGGCCTATGAAGAATGCTTCAGTTGCGGTCATGCGCCTGCCCTTTCCCGAACCGGGTTCAACATGGATTTGAAGATGGAGATATCGGCCTTGCGCTGGACGACGGGGCGGAAGCACTCGGCAGGGAAACCTGGCTCCATTGTTGAACCCTTCCACCCGATCAGGCGGCGATTGCAGATCTCCTCCAAGAGGAGAGTCACGCCATCATCCCAGGCATTGATTTGCCTTATCGTGTAGACCTGTCCCAGAACCGGATAGGTTGCCTTGACCGCACTGCCTTCATTACGATCGATCAACCTCCTCGAAGGAGGCGCTGGGCGACCTTGCCGCCCCACCGCTACGACCTTCTGTCCGACATGAAACGTGATCATTGTTTCTCTGCCTCTGCTTGGGATTGCGCGAAATGTGGGCGATAGCCGATGATCCAGTCCGACCCCTCACGCGACCAATCCAACGTTCCGGCTGGCTCGTTTTCGAGGACGCGGCCCTTATTGGTGATGACGTCTACCGACATCTGTTCATCGACAGGCGCGAACTTTGTCCCTTTGTGATAGAGCCACTCGCTCATGCGGCATCCTCTGTCTGGTTGGGCTTGGGATGGGCGGAGAGGACGCGAAACCAGCAGATGTCCTCCGCATCGCCTTCGTGCCACCAGCGACAAAAAGCAGACAGGCCCTTTTCTTGACGACCACTTCTAAACTGCACCTCAACCTCCGTGCGTGGGTCGTGAGGCCTTGGTCCGCCTTTCCACTCGATCCACTCGCTCATCTGGTTGCCTCTATCTGGTTGGGTTTGGAGGGAGACGGCTTTGCAGGGAGGGGCAACCACCACGAAAACTTAGCGGTCCCGGTCCAGTCATTCACATGAAACCAGCCCGTAAAAGCCTCGTCCGATTCTTGGCTGTAGAAGGCTATGGAAGCCTCATCATTCAGCTCATCCCAGATCAAAATCCGAGTGCCGTCTGTAGGAGCGAACTTGACGTCTCTCCACTCAGTTCTCCATTCGCGCTCGGAAAGAAGGACGTAGCATATGTCGTTGATGAGCTTGTCTTTCCGTTCCTGCCCGAAATCCTTAGCTATTCCGAGGCCGAGAACAGCCCAATTCGCAGCGCCTACTATGTCAGATGGGTACTCGCTCATGACTGCGCCTCCTCCACCTGCCGGGGTTTGGAGGGATCAAGTAATCCGATGCTCGACCGAAAGCTTTCATGACCGCCTTATGCCCGTGACCATCATTGAATTCGTACGGAGACAGACCACCGCAGGCGCGACGAAGGCAGTTGATAACGCTGCCGTATTCGTCGGCCGGCGGGTTTTGGCGTTGGATAGCGCCGATCATGTCGAAGCGGCTTGCCTTGTCGTCCAGTGGGCTAACCTCGTTTCCGAACTTGTCGCGGGCTACCGCCTCTTGCGTCCACCGCTTCGGATTTCGGATGAGGTCTTGGGCTTTGAAGAGGATGGACGCCGCTGTCATGCAGCCCTCGCGTCAACAATCAGGATCACAACGAAAATGATCGACAGAGCGATAGCTAACGGTAGGCATTTCCTTTGATGGTGGGCTCGCCAAACGTAAAGGTTAATGAGAGCCCCGATCATGCATGCCATAGCGATAATAAACCCGAGCATACTCATGCCGCGCCCTCAATCTGCCTCGACACAGCAGAAGCCAGGGTTTCAAGGGTCACGCCTCGAATTTTCCTCTCTCTCGCTCTAGCGATCAGTACGATCCAATGCTCGGGAGGTATGGACCCGCGACGGCGCATTGCCTTCGCCGTCCCATATTGCACGCCCAGATCGTCGGCAAAGTCCGAGAGAGAGGGCCATTCATTGATGATGTCTGTGTGCGTCGTCATGATTGATATAAGGTACATAACATACCCTGAAAGTCAAGCGACATCGGTATTACTTGTACCCTATTTTTGGGTACGATTCGCAACATGTTGAAATTTAATGAACAACACGAGAAAGACGCCCGCGCAGAGCGACTAAAGCAGGCTCGAAAAGCCGCTGGCTTTACCAGTGGCGAGAAGGCTGCGAAGCGCTTCAATTGGAACGTCAACAGCTACAAGGCGCACGAGTCGGGGCGCAATGGATTTGGCATTTCGGATGCCAAGCGTTACGCTCATGCCTTCGGTGTATCTACTGCTTGGCTGCAGACTGGCGAAGGAGAGGAACCGAAACAACAACCGACCCGAGACGGTTTGGCGTCATCAAGCGCATCCATCGGAATGGTCCGGGTAACTGGTAAAGTAGCAGCGAATAGCTGGTTGAGCGTCGAGGATATGGACTTCAGTTACGAAGACATCGACTATGTTCCGAGTGTCGGTGGATACCCCACTGAATGGCAATTTGGCCTAGTTGTGGAGGGGAACTGCCTCAACAAGATCGCGCAAAATGGTGATCGGCTCGTATGCCTGAATACGATAGCGGCCGGCGTTGACCTTGAGCCTGGGGACCTAGCCATCATAGAGCGGAAACGGTTCAGCGGCCAGATGGTGATGCGGACGGCAAAGCGCGTTCGCCAAGCCGCCAATGGCTTTGAACTATGGCCGGAAAGCACGGACCCACTACACCAAGAACCGATAAAGCTTTACGACGTTCCGGAAGACGAGAATATAGAGGTGATAGGCAAGGTTCTGTGGATACTCAGGAAGCCTTGAATGATTGATATTACGGGAACGTTTTCTTTAATCCTAGCGGTGGCAATTCTTTTATCAAGTTGCCAGACGCAAGAAAAACAACGCCGCCCTGACCCCTCGACAATGACGCAATGCCAACGAGTGGCTGCACTTTTGTCGAACGAATGGGCGACACCTGCCCAGCAGATGGTGGCTATGGAGGTCGGAAGAAATGAAGGGTGCTTTGGAAAGCCTCAGCCTCAGCGCGTTCAGATTGATCAGACAGTAAGAGTGGCAAACTGAACTCAAGCCCTTTAGGATATGAAAATGGCTCTCATGGTAAAAAAGGCTCCTCGTTTCGTGGAAGTTCAAGGGAGCCACGCCAATACTGAAACAAAGTCAGTTGATATCCTCTTCCTGGCCGAGGATGACGAGAAATACGCTATCGAGCTGGACCCATCTATTTTAGGCGCGCTTGTTTCCGCCATATCGGGTGAAGCCAATGCCCTACGCTCCAAGCTTCCGGAACTCGCGAACTCTGGGGATCAGGCCCTACAAGTTCTGAATATGAGCGCTGCGATGGCTCCGAGCGGTGATCTTGCGTGGAAGATATCTCTAGAAGGCGGACTGGAGGTAAATCTAGCTTTTTCGTCCATCGAGTTTGATGAATTGTTCCAGCAGATGGAGGATGTTCGTCAACTTCTCCATGGAAACCGTCACTAACCTTCTTCATCTCTATCTTCCTAAGCTTCATGACCGATGGTGAGCCTAGAGCCCCGAACATAGGAGGGCTAAGCCCGGCGTCTTAAGCCAGGTTAGCCCCTATGCAGGAAGTGATCTTGACCGCCGGAGCCGCCCGTCACCCCTTCCGATTTGGTCGATATCCAGCGCCAAACCTTGACCGCACTTTTTCGTCTCCTCTGGTAAGGACACGGCAGACGCCCCTTCGGTCTTTCGGAGTGGGGCTTGTCTTTGTCTGCGCCCGATGGTAAACCACAACTGCTTTCAAAAGCAGATCAGTCTCCATCGTCTTCAACCGCTCGACTGATTTTCAAACCCTCGCCTCACCAGCGGGGGTTTTTCTTTTTCTACGCTCTGATTCGTACCCCGTCAACAAAAAGGTATTTTTCGTACCCAATACTGTTGACATCGCTAGGGTACATATCGTACCTTCATCCTCGTAGACAGCGAGACGAAGAAGCAACCGCCGATCTCTCGCCGCAGCCACCAAGCGGGATACCGCGCAACTGAGGATGGGATGAAATGGCTCGATATAGGAACCCCTGGCACAAGCCGCATGACGGCTCCTATGGCCCAGCCTTCTACGAAACAGACGTTCGGCCGACCGAATACAAGGGCTTCAAGATCTACCACGTCCATCACATGCGGTTCGATTGCGTGCTGGACGACTTGGATGGCCCGGTCTGCCAGATGCAGATGGCCGGCATCAATGGTGCTCACCGATACATCGATCGGTTCTGGGAAAAACAGAACGCAGCCTGAAACCACACCAACGCTTACGGCAGCCACCAAGCGACACACGAAGGCCTCCGCCATCTGGTCGCAGCAACCGAGGAGAAGACCGATGAACCCGAAGAATTTCCCAGAACGAAAAAGGCAGCGTCAGCTCGCAGCGTTGGAGCGACTTTCCCCGATGACGCGGGCCGGAGTGTCCAACTTCGCTCAGAATCAAATCCTGTCGGAACGAGTTTCGATCGACGCACGGTCTGTCCGCACCAAGAAGGACAGGTCATCTCAGGGCCGTTTCCGCAACGCCTGACCCGGCCCAATGGTCGCAGCAACAGAGAAGGATGATGGGGAAATGCGGAAAGTGATGCTTATCGGATCGTACGGGATTTCGGCGGCAATAGCGGCGACAATGTCAGCAGAGATGTCACTCGCGGCGAAGGTTATCGCTCCCGAGCCCGTCGCTGACTTCTCACAGCCAAAGCGCCGGAAGACAGGAGCCAAGTACCCTCACTGCTCCGAACGCCAGATCGCCCGATACAGGCGCCAGCTTGCCGCCGGTCAGATCAAGTTCATCAAGCACGGCCCGCGCTCCTAACCCTCTCCCCACCCCCTCGTAGGAGGCAGAACATGTCAGACACCCGCAAATTCCCCATCCAGGCTAACGAAACCCTCGTCGCCGTGGTCTGTAGTGCACGTATCAAGCGCCAGTATCTCCGGGAAAGCTCTTTCTTCGGAAAGGACATGCCTATCTCCGAGGTTCTGGACGAACTGGCAGACGACGAAATCGTGACCGTCCTTCGCGTCGATACAACGACGTGGAAGTCTGAGGATATCACGGAATACTGCGCCCGTCAGTACCTCTACGACCGCGACGGAAGTGGCCTAGGCGTAGAGTTGGACGACGAAGACAGCTTCCCGGCTTACGTCCGCAACAGCATCGCATGGTCGAACTGGAAAGACGACCTCGAAAGCCAACTGCCGGTCGTTCCTTCCAAAGCCTATTCCTCGTTCCGCGTCCGTGGCGCGTCTCTCAATGAGGGGACGAGAAATGTCTGACACGCGGAATCTCATGCAATCGATGGCGTCAGCACTTGATGAGGTGCTGAACGAAAAGGGAAAGCCGAAGAAGAACGGCTTCGTTCTCCTGGTTTTCCCGTTTGAGGGGCCGGAAGGCCAGCGCACGAACTACGTCTCCAACGGCCAGCGCAAAGACATCATCGTCGCCCTCAAGGAGATCGTCTCCCGCTTTGAAGGTCAGCCGCAACAGAGTGGTAGAGCCTGATGATTGAGTATTCGAAGATAAAGCCCGGCGACAAACTAAAGATCGTGGGCATGGGAGCGCCGGGGTTCGCCAAGCTTGGTGACATTGTCGAGGTAGTCTCGACTGATGGTCGCCAACGGTGCGACGTGAAGCGCGAAGATGGTGAGACGGCCTACTTCGCTCTGACCTGTGGTGCTCAACGACTTGAGCTGGTCACCCGCTCCACCCCTTCCGATAGCGAAGGCCGTACAGAAGTGGAGGGCGGGGCATGAGCCACATAGCCGAACTTCTGAAGATCACGCAACGCCTCTCCCATCTGGTTGACCGTGAGCAATACGGCGCGATCGGCAAGGCTAACGCCATCCCATACGCGTGGAAGCGCCGCGTCGAGGCCGTCTCCATTTCTGCCCGCGACGGTAGCTGGGCCAGGGAAGCCAAGCCGGAAGATATCGAGGCAGCGAAGCAGATCAGGGAAGAGCTTGCTCTGCGATACGAAGCTGCAGGACGGGCGGAACGGTCTGCGGAAATCGCCAAGATATCAGCTGAGATCGAACAGTTGCGGGTGATCCTGCCGCAAATCGCGGCCAAGGCATGCGTCGAACTCGGCATCGTCGCCCGCGAGGTCGCGGCCACCTCCACCCCAGATAGCGAAGGAGTGTGAAGATGCCGATCAACCCAACTGATTACCTGCGCGACCTCGCCACTAGACTCCGCAAAGTGCCGGTCTGCCATGGTGTGGATGGCTACGACATAGACACCCTGAGGGAGGTTTCTCAGGGCATAGCTGAACTTGAGAAAGCTAACGTCGCATATGTCGATGCCAACACTTCCTTGATCCAGGAGAACAAGGCTCTTCGCCAAAAGCTATTTCCATATGCCGATGCCACCGAGATCAGTGGCATTTCATGGGATGGCAAATACCTGATCGGAGACAAGGCCAGCATCAAGTTCTTCCACGAGATGAAGAACCGGGGCGAGCAGATCGATGTCTACAAGCGGATATACGATCAGAACCTCGCCGCCAAGGATGCGGAACTGGCACTTCTTAGCGCGCAACGGGAGTGGATGAAGGACCGCTTGTCGGATCTTCAACTTCCATCCAACAGCCCGAAAAACATTGAAGAGTGGCTTGCCGAATGCGGCATGCCAACCGCTCTCAACGAAAGCCGGGAGGGGGAGTAGATGAGTGAGCCCAAGATCATCGGCATCATCGATCCTCAGCCTCCGAAGGGCATCAAGTACATGCTTGGTGGCGAGACGTGGTTACCCAAGGAGGAAAGGTCGCCAGTACGCCTACATTGCGAGGAATGGGGCAACCTTGGCCCTATGGAGTTGAACCCGGAAATTAGGGCCAACAAGGTTGGGTTACGGGTTCGCACAACCGAATTCGCAGCGCCTGAGGGGGCAATCGGATTTACCTCGGTCGACGGCGTCTACTACTGGACGGACACCGACCAATTTGGGCGTACCGCAGGAGAGCGGGAGAGAGACAATGCCTAACGACTGCACAATTCGCCCATTCCAAGAATGCACCTGCACCCAAACAGAGTGCAAGTCCCATGCTGTTCACCTTGGAAGGTTTACGAAGCCTCGCCCCGCTCCCTACGACACGACAACACCGCAGTATGCGCTACTAGGGCTGTTTGTCCTCCTCGCTGCTTGCTTCGTTTGGGTGTTCGTAGCGGCTCCTGCTTTCGAGCGGGTTAAGCTGAAAACGCAGGAGGATGTCCATGTCGCAAGACATTGAGCACAACGTCCTTCGCCAGACCGAAGCCGCGAAGAAGCTAATCCGGTCTCTGTTCGAAGATGGCGAGGATGACAAAGAACTGGTTGCCGACACGATCGAAGGCGAAACCGGGCTGAAGGAAGCTATCGACGCCGCGCTGTCGGAAATAGATGAATGCGAAGTGATCATAGCAGGCTTGAAGGCCAAGGAACAGGCTTTTGAGACGCGACGGAAGGCAACAGAGGCCCGCGCCGAACGCATTCGTGCGCTGATCGAGCAGGCGATGGTTGCCACTGATCAAATGAACTTGCGCCTTCCCACGGCGACCATATCGCTAACTCGCCGCCAGCCTGGCGTCGTCATCACCAACGAAGCCGAAATCCCGACTCGCTTCTGGATCGAGCAGGAACGCCCTGCCCCGAAGTTGGACAAGAAAGCACTGGCCGAAGCTCTCAAGAACAAAGAGCAGGTAGCCGGTGCCAATCTCGACAACGGAACCGTTTCACTCTCTGTCCGCAGGAGATAGCCATGAACGCCATTACCAAATTCGACCTTACGCCGCGTCAGCTTACCCTCGTCAAGCAGACGATCGCCAAGGACTGCAACGAAGACGAGTTCAATCTGTTCTGCGAAGTTGCTCGGGCAAAGGGTCTAGATCCGTTCCTCGGCCAGATCATTCCCATGGTCTTCAACAAGGACAAGGCCGACAAGCGGAAGATGACCATCATCATCAGCCGCGACGGCCAGCGGGTCATTGCGCAGCGCTGCGGCGACTATCGGCCGGCAAGCAAGCCTCCGGTCTACGAGATCGATAAGGATTCGATCTCTCCGCTAAACCCGCAAGGGATCGTTTCCGCAACAACGTTCCTTTGGAAGCAGGACCAGAAAACCGGCGAATGGTACGAGGTCGCAGGTCAATCCTTCTGGGAAGAGTTCGCCCCGATCAAAGACGAATGGGCGAAGAACGACCAGACCGGCAAGAACTACAAGACCGGCAAGCAGACATTGGATGATTCCGGCAACTGGTGCCGCATGCCGCGCCTTATGATCGCCAAGTGCGCCGAAATGCAAGCCCTTCGCGCTGGCTGGCCCGAGCAATTCACCGGCCTCTATGACGAAGCCGAGATGGACCGTGCGAAGGTTGCGGATATGACGGCGTCCGAGATTGTCGAGCATGAGCGGGAAGAAATTCGCATGAATGCGATCGGCGGCAAAAACGCCCTTACTGTCTGGTGGGGCGATGGCTTCGCTCTGGAGAACGTTCCAGACGGTCAGTTTATGGATCGCGTACTTGAGCACGTCAAGGAACTTGACGGCCCTGCCGTATCCAAGTGGAAGGATGCGAACAGGGCAAGTCTGCAGATTTTTTGGGCTAGGCATCCAGGAGACGCGCTTGAGCTTCGAAAGAAGCTGGAGGCAGCGGAATCCAAAAAGCCTGTCCCGATGGATCGCAGGTCTATAGATGCGCTCCACCAGCACCCGTTGATGGCGGGTTAGCCTATGTCACAGACCGTCATCCTCCACGGCTCATCGCAAAGGGCCTTCGCAAAGAGCCTGATCGATCGCGCTCCTATGGATGCGGTCGTCACTGTTCGGGAAGCAACGCGCTCCGGAGATCAGAACGATAAGATGTGGGCCATGCTGTCCGACATCAGCCGCGCCAAGCCTGAAGGAAGGCGCTGGACACCCGAGGTATGGAAGTGCGCCTTCATGCACGTTCTAGGACATCAGGTGCAGTTCTGCCAAGGGCTGGACGATACCGGGCCATTCCCGATCGGCTTTCGATCCTCGCGCCTGACCGTGCGGCAGATGGCCGATTTGATCACCGTTATCCAGGAATACGGGGACCGGACCGGCACGGCGTTGTCTGGTCCGAACCTAAGCGAAAGGCTGCAGCATGAGCGATGTTATAAAATCACATCTCATCAAATACCCCCATGCGCGTACCAGCACAGTCCAGTACCTCGCCCGCCGCCATGAGACAACTGAACGTCTCCGTCAGGAAATAGAGGCCGCAAAGCAGGTCAACCGCTTCCGAGACTCCATCGAGTACGTGGGCTGGTTCCGTCTGCTGAAGAAGTGGATGGGCAAATGAGCGGCTTCCGTATCGCAGCAAACACGCAGACGTTCTCGCCACCGAAACGTCCGGCAAAGAAGCCGGCATACCTGGAATACATCCGTCGACTTCCTTGCGTGGTGACAGGCCAATACGGCGTCGAAGCTGCGCACCTGTCCACGGCATATCCCGCATATGGCCATTATGGGAGAGGTCGCGGTACCAAAGCCAGCGATCGGTGGGCTTTGCCCCTGCACCCCGACGAGCATCGCAAGCAGCATTCCCAGAACGAAATGGACTACTGGAACCAAACGAAAATCAACCCTCATAGGCTGGCATTGGTGCTGTTCGGCATCTGGTCCGACTATGACCTTGACACGGCGATAGAGCGCGGGACTGCGCTTATTCGGGCCGGGAGGGATTGTGCATGACTACCGTGACGGATGAAATGGTCGAACTTGCGCAAGAGCAACTAGGTCGCGAGTGCGTATATGTCGGCGCTGCAACAGTCCGGCGAGCCCTCTCCGCCGCCCTCACCCCACATGGAGAAGAGGCAGCAGACCCAGCGCCCGAGTCTCATGTGGTGGGCGAAGACTGGTTCGAAATCGAGGATCGCCGCGAACAGAAGCTTGCGACCATCGTCGCGCCGGACAACGGGACGCCGCACGAAGTTCTTTCGGCTGTTCTCGAATGTGCAAGGGCGTGGGTTCCAGAAGCCCGCATCATCGGGAACGTTCGAGCCGGTGACATCGCCCGCGCTATCGCAGCCCTACCATCACCCGAAACGAATGTGGCGGGGTGGAAGCCTCAACGCTGGATGGGGCCAATCCAGCTTGAACGGAAACGCGACGACACCCACGAGGAAGCGATGACGATGATCGTCAGCGCAGCTGGGGTCTGCACGCTTTCCTATGAGGAAGCTGCACTTGGATATGCCAGGGCGCGCGGCTTCATCCGCGACGACGCATCAACGATGTGTGGCCCGCTGAAGGAGTCGGACAATGGTTGAGGACTTCAACGCCGCTCTGGCCGAACGCATTGGTTCAGCCAGAAAGGACGCCGGGAAGACGCAGCAGCAGGTCGCGGACGCGCTTTCGATCCACGTCAACCAGTATCAGCGCCTCGAAACGGGAAAACACCGCGTCAGCGTATATGACCTTACGCGCATTGCGGCAGCCATTGGAATACCTGCCGGTGATTTGCTGTCCGACCCATCTCCGCAGAACCATTTGCGGGTTAGCGAGATCATCGCAAAAATCAGGCATCAACTCGAAATCAATGTGCAGATTGCCGAAGATCAGTACCCGGAAGGGCCGATCGTGGACGGCAAGCGCGTGAAGGGCCTTACCCACT
>Ga0196970_1000520_pt1 | contig 42692 bp, 27 predicted proteins | sample S1v_513CmetaG_FD_148672 | JGI IMG/M metagenome (GOLD analysis project Ga0196970, IMG submission 148672) | Soil microbial communities from Anza Borrego desert, Southern California, United States - S1+v_5-13C | ecosystem: Environmental > Terrestrial > Soil > Desert | place: USA: California... | reverse complement strand
CGTTTGCTTGAAACGGCTGACCGGGATGCCCTGGAAATCATCAGAGCGCAGCGGGACAACACCGAGAAGCTGGCAAAAGCGCTTCTGGAACGGGAAACCCTTACGCGTGAGGAAGTCCTGCAGCTGCTCGATCTCGCCGAGCCGCCCAAGCCCGGCAACATCGAGAGCATTGCGGCGTGACGTTGTGAAAACGTGCCCGGCGGATCCAATAGATCCGCCGGTTTTTTTTGTTTGAACAAGGCCGCCTGCGACCTCGCGGCATAGTGCCGCGTCACGTTCACTGCATGCTACAAGATCTTCTTTCCTGCAAAGATTCCCAGCAATAGCAGGATCACGAAGATCCCAACAAACAGGAAGAAGAGGAACTTGGCAATATCGGCGGCAGCCCCGGCGATTCCCGTGAACCCCATCAGCGCCGCAATCAGTGCGATCACAAAGAAAATTGCTGCCCATCTCAACATAGCGATGCCTTCGATTTGTGGGTTGAATCAGTCATAAGGCAACGTAGGCGGGCAAAGGAAAAAATCGTCTGGGGAATGTTGCCCAAGACGGTTGCGGCAGTTCAGCGCGCGAAGATGCGGCGAATGACGTCCTCGATCGGCACTTCCTCAATGTCGATGTCGCTCACTGGCAAGTCGTCGAGCAGCGCTTTGCATGCGGGGATGACACGATCTCGCTTCACCTTCAGCGTGAGGCGTCCTGGTTGCTCGTCAACTACTTCGCCATACTTCGTCAACTGCCCGGCGCTGTAGCTTGCCGTGCTCTCGCATTGGATTGTGATGAGCTTGAAATCCGCAAAACGGTCCACCACGTCGCTCAGGCGCCCGTCGAAGGAAATGACACCTTTATCAATGATGATGACGCGTTCGCAGAGTTCCTGGATGTCCGCCATATAGTGGCTGGTCAGGAGGATCGTGGTTTTCCTGGTGCGATTGTGTTCGCGCAGGAATTCCCGAACGGTTTTTTGTGAAACGACGTCGAGCCCTATCGTGGGTTCGTCCAGGAACAAAACCTTCGGTTGATGGAGCAGGGCGGCGATGAGTTCCATCTTCATGCGCTCGCCGAGCGAAAGTTCACGGACCGCCACGTTGAGCTTGTCGCGAACCGATAGTAGGGCGGTGAGCTCGTCCACAGTGCGGTCGCGCACATCGTCCGGGATGCCGTAGATCCTCGCATTGAGCTCCAGTGATTCCCGCGCCGGGAGATCCCACCAAAGCTGGTTCTTTTGACCGAGTAACAGGGCGAACTGCCGACGGTAACCGTCTTTTCGCTCCCAGGGGGTGAAGCCGAGGACAGATGCGGAGCCACTCGTGGGATAGAGCAAACCCGCCAGCATTTTCAGCGTCGTGGTTTTGCCTGCGCCATTCGGACCGAGGAAGCCGACCAGTTCGCCGGGCTCGATGTGGAAGTTGACGTCCTTTACGGCCACGGTTTGCTCGTACGTGCGTTTGATCAACCCGCGGAGGGCGCCTTTGAAGCCTGGCTCCTTCTTGTACGTGCGAAACGTCTTGGTAAGACCGTTGACCTGGATGGTAGGCATGAATGCCGCACCGGGCGGGGCGAATCCCTGCGCTCAGCGCATCAACTGTTTCTCGAGGAGATGCACCACCTGGCGCACGCTGGCGTCGACTTCCATGCGATCCTTCACCAGCCGGCAGGCATGGAGAACCGTGCCGTGATCGCGCCCGCCGAATGCCTCGCCAATGGCACTGAGGGAATTCTCGGTCATTTGCCGCGACAGGAACATGGCGACTTGCCTGGGAAACGCTATGTTTTCAGGGCGCCGCTTGCTCGTCATATCGGCGAGGCGAATATCAAAATGTTCGGCAACCTTCTTCTGAATCGATTCAATGCTGATCGAAAATCGGCCTTCCTCGTGCAGAATTTCGCGCAACAAACCTTCGACAGTCTCGAGCGTCAGCTTCTTTCCAGTGAGCGAGGCATAGGACGCCACGCGGATGAGCGCACCTTCCAATCGGCGGATGTTTGTGCGAATACGATTGGCGAGAAAATTGACGATTTCGTCGGGGAGAACGACGCCCATGGTCTCTGCCTTCTTCTTGAGAATGGCTAGGCGCATCTCGACATCTGGCGGCTGCAGATCGGTCACCAGGCCCCATTCAAAACGCGACACAAGGCGATGCTCCAGATTCTGGATTTCGCTGGCAGGCCGGTCACAGGTCAGGACGATCTGTTTGTGCGCCTCGTGCAAGGCGTTGAACGTATGAAAGAACTCCTCCTGAATCCGCTCTTTGCCGGCCAGAAACTGGATGTCATCGATCAGCAGCACATCTGTTTGGCGATAACGCTTGCGAAAGCGGACGAGCTGGTTGTTTTGAATCGCGTCGATATATTCGTTCGTGAACTTCTCCGAGGAGACGTAAGCCACGCGCGCGCCTTTTTTGCTTCCCGCGACATGCTGGCCGATGGCATGCAGAAGGTGGGTTTTACCGAGGCCGACGCCGCCATATAGGAACAGCGGGTTGTAGGATTTTCCGGGTGCCTGGGCGACTGCCAGTGCCGCGGCGTAGGCGAAGTTGTTGTTGTTTCCTACGACGAACGTGTGAAATGTGTTCTTCGGATTGAAGTTCAGTTCGTTCAGATGCCCGTTCCGCTCGGGGACTGGTTGCGTGGTTCGGGTCCTCGGGGTGGGAGGGGGTTCGGCTGCAGGCGGTTCAGGGGCGCGCATGGTCGGAACCCCGGAACCCACGGTGAATCGAATCTGCAAAGGTTGACCGGCGGCCAGGGCGAGCACTTCCTGGAGCAAACCGATGTAATTGTCCTTGAGCCAAACCTCGCAAAAGTCGTTCGCCACCTCGAGCGTCAAGGTCTCGCCTTCAAGCGATCCGGCCGCAAGCGGAGCGAACCAGAGATTGTACGTGTCGGCGCTCAGCATGGAACGTAAATGTTCCTGTGCTGTTTCCCAGATTCTCTGAGCGGAAGCTTGCATTGTTAATCTTACGTCGGCCGTTTTTTGGCCTATTTATTCACCTGGCTTCGTAACGCGTCCGTCACACGCTTTCCGTGCGATGCTTGTAACAGTTAAGTTTCGTTCCGCCAATAAAATCGTTTCCGCGATCCTCATCCAAATTTTTGGGCGCGCAAAAGTGCGTTTGTAAACCCTTGTAAAACAAGCACTTAAGCGAAACAAATTCCAAACGATTTTATTGTTAGACCGCTGTGAACCGCCAACAGGCCGTCGAAGAGTTCGGCGAGCAGTGTTTCTAGACAATGAAGGAAAAACTTACGAGGACAACATATTAACTTTTATTCACGAGTTATTCACAGCGTGAAAAAGCCCGAAAAACGCAGGAATTTTGTCGTTGGCAAACCCTTTTTGCGTTCACGAACGGCAAGCGAAGGTGTTCGAGATTCACGGACACATTTTGAGGTCGTGCGCAATCAAATTCTGCGAGCGCAATGCGCCCCTTTTTCGCTCAAACTGCCTGCTCGCCCGTTTCGTCGGTCCGGATGCGAACCGCGTTTTCGATGTTGCTGACGAAAACTTTGCCGTCACCGATTTTTCCGGTTCTGGCCGCCTTTACAATGGCCTCCACCGCCCCCTCTGCGCGCCCGTCGGGCAGAACAACCTCGATCTTCAGCTTGGGAAGGAAATCAACTGTGTATTCGCTGCCCCGGTAGATTTCCGTGTGACCCTTTTGCCGGCCAAAGCCTTTTACTTCAGAAACGGTCATGCCTTCCACACCGAGCGCGGCAAGCGCTTCTTTAACGTCTTCCAGTTTAAACGGTTTGATGATGGCTTCGATTTTCTTCATAGCACGCGTTTCGTGGGCGGATACTAACAACCGAGCCTCCTCTGTAAACAGCAATTCAGGGGTCGGGTTGCTCGAATGCGTCGCGTTCGGCAACTCTGCTCCGTGAAGCATTTTAAAAATCAAATGCAATGATAACGCGCTTGACTCCGATAAGTTCGAGTGATTTCATGTGCCCCTAGCACAGCGCCGCTCTCGGTAGCGGTTGATCTTTGAAGAACTTTTTAAGATTTCGGTCTCGGTCTCCAGTACAGGATCGGGCCGGAAAACTCCGATGACCTACTGGTGTACTGAATTCGAACATTCCCCGGGCCTATCAGTCACCCTCTGATTGATTGGCCCGGTTTTTTTTTAGTCCTCGTTCCCCGGGGCGGGACGTTCCCACCTGCGCGCGGTGCGTTCCGGCAGCGTGTTATCCACGACTGCAGAATAAGCTCCCTGTCCGAATCTCTCATCCGCCGCGCTCTGGAACTCCATGCTGGGGGAAATGCGATAACGTTCGTGCGGTTCGATGTAAACGAATCCGGCCGCGGGATGTTCGAGCCGTAAAAAGACCTCACATTTCCCTGGATGGGCCATGATGAGATCTCGCAGGTATTCCAGGTTTTCTGAAGAAAGTTGCGCAGTTCCAAGACGCAATCGAACCTGTCGTGTGAACTTTCTAGGCGCGTTTTCCAGCGGCATGATCTCCTGAGGAAAGATCTTGGGCTTGTCGTCGCCGCTCGATACTTCCCCGATGACAAGCACGGGTTTATTGACGACAAACAGTTCTCGATACTTGTCGTAGTTTTCATTCATGCACAGGACCTGAACGGAGCCGTGCAAATCCTCCAGGGTAAGCATGGCGTAGGGCTTGCCGCTTTTTTTCGAGAAACCCTGTTGCACGGCGGCGATGAGGCCGCCGATGCGCGTCATGCTTCGATTCTGCAGTTCCGCAAGCTTCGCGGTCGTGGCAAGAGAGTATTTCGCCAGGAGCCCGGCGAAAGGGGTGAGCGGATGGCCAGTGACGTAGAACCCGAGCAATTCCTTTTCAGAGGCCAGCAACTCGTTCTGCGGCCACTCCGGCAGATTTGAAACAGCTTCCGGCATCGGGGCAGATTTCTCCTCGAAAGCTCCAAACAGAGAGCTTTGGCCGCGCTGGCGATCGCTGATGATGCTGGCTGCGCGAGCCAGCGTGCGTTCAATTTGCGCAAACAATGTGGCACGGGTCTGGCCGAAGCAATCGCAGGCGCCCGATTTGACGAGGGATTCCAGCACCTTGCGGTTAACCGTTCGTCCGTCGACCCGTTCGCACATATCGGATAACGACGGAAATTTTTCCCCTTCGCGCGCTTTGAGAATGGATTGAACCGCGACTTCGCCGACTCCCTTGATGGCGGCGAGGCCGAATCGAATGGATTTTCCGCCGCCGGCCGGCGCGAAATAAACGCTGCTCTCGTTCACGTCGGGCCCGAGCACCTCAATCCCGACACTGCGCGCCTCGGCGATATATTCGCTGAGCTTGGCAGTGTCTGACAGGTCGTTTGTCATCATCGCGCAGTAGAACTCCACGGGGTAGTTCGCCTTCAAGTACGCGGTTTGATAAGCGACGATGGCATATGCAGCAGCATGCGATTTGTTGAAACCATAGCCTGCGAACTTTTCCAGCAAGTCGAAGATCTGGTTCGCCTTGGCCTCCGGAATATTGTTTGTGTCCTTGCAGCCTTTGACGAATGTCGCGCGTTGCTTCGCCATTTCTTCGAGCTTTTTCTTTCCCATGGCTCGGCGCAACAGGTCCGCCCCGCCCAGTGTGTAGCCGGCGAGGAACTGCGTCGCCTGCATCACCTGTTCCTGGTAGATCAGGATGCCATAGGTCTCGCGCGAAATGGGTTCGAGCAGGGGATGTTCATATTCCACTTTTACTTCGCCGTGACGCCGTTTGATGAATTCGGGAATGAGATCCATCGGCCCCGGACGATACAACGCGACAAGCGCCGTGATGTGCTCGACGCTTGCAATCTGGAACTTGCGGCAGAGATCCCGCATCCCGCCGGATTCCAACTGGAACACCCCCAACGTTTCGGCGCGATTCAGCAGGTCGTAGGTCTTGCCGTCATCCAGGGGCAAATGATCGATGGGAACCTCGATTCCCTGCGTCCGCTTCACCAATTCGCACGTGTTCCGAATAACGGTCAGGGTCTTCAACCCCAGAAAATCCATCTTCAGCAATCCGAGTTCGCCGACGGGATTCATGGCGTATTGGGTGACGATGGTGCCTTCCTCGTCCTGCTTCAGCGGCAGTACGTTGACCAAAGGCTGATCCCCAATCACGACGCCCGCTGCGTGAACGCTGGAATTGCGCGTCAGGTCCTCAAGGACAAATGCAGTGTCGATGAGTTCCCGCGTGACCTCTTCCGTGTCGTAGGCCTGCTTGAGGTCAGGTGATTCCTTCAGTGCTTTCGCAAGATCCATCTTGAGGTCGGTCGGGATCATCTTGGCGAGGCGATCACATTCCCCGTAACTTAATCCCATCACGCGGCCCACGTCCCGAACCACCGATTTGGCCCCCATGGTGCCGAAGGTGATGATCTGGGCGACAGCTTCGCGGCCATACTTTTTGCGGACGTATTCAATCACGTCGGCACGCCGATCGTCGGCAAAGTCAATGTCGATGTCGGGCGGATTGACACGTTCCGGGTTTAGGAAGCGTTCGAACAGCAGGCCGTATCGGATGGGATCGACGTTGGCGATTTCCAGCAGGTACGTCACGAGCGACCCGGCAGCGGATCCGCGCGCGACGCAGGAAACGCCGATGCTGCGGCCGTATTGGACAAAATCGGCTACGATGAGGAAATAACTGATGAAGCCGGTTTTCTCAATGACCTTCAGCTCAAGCTCCAGGCGGTCAATGATTGCCCGGACGGCTGCCGCCACTGCGGGATCCTTGAGGTCGACGGACAATCCGGACCGATCGGGGACTGCTGCGCCGTTCTCAGATTGGGAGCCGTTTCCATTCGTTTCAGGCGTGGGTGCGGAGTAGGTCGGCAGGCGCCGCGGATCTTCCAGCCGTTCAACGATGTATTCTTCGCCTTTGGCCTCCACATGGAGGCCGTACCGCTTGCGCAGGCCATCGGCCAGGATGTGCCGCAGATAACCTTCACGCGTGAAGCTTTCCGGCGGATCAAAAACGGGATAGTGCAGGCTTCCAAACTCGATCTTCAGGTTGCATTTCTCTGCAACTTCCAGCGTGTTCCTCACCGCGTCCGGCACCTCAGCAAAGCGCGCCTGCATCTCCTCAGGTGAGCGAAGATAAAACTGCTGCTCTGCATACTTCATCCGTTTCGTATCGGCCAGTTGAGTCTGCGTTCCGATGCAGATCAGGCAATCATGGGCGTGCGAGTGCTCCTTCTCGATGTAATGCACGTCGTTCGTCGCCACGAGCTTGAGACCAAATTCCTTTGCCCACGGAATCAATTGCCGATTCACCTTCGCCTGTTCGGGGATGTTGTGATTCTGCAGCTCCAGGTAGAAATCTTCGGGGCCGAAAGTCTGCTTGAACCAGTCAAGCGCCTGTCGCGCGCGGGGCAGCTGATCCTTGACGATGGCTTCAGGAATTTCGCTGGCGAGGCAGCCCGACAGGGCGATCAGCCCTTCGCGACACTCTGCGAGCAGTTCCTTGTCGGTCCGCGGCTTGTAGTAATAGCCCTCGAGATGCGCTGCAGTCGTTAGTTTGATCAGGTTGCGATAGCCCGCTTCGTTTTTTGCGAGCAGCACCAGGTGGTTGTACACATCGCGTCCCCCGGTGCTCGACTTTTTTTCCATCCGGCTCCCGGGTGCGACGTACACTTCGCAGCCGATGATCGGCTTGATGTCGTGCTCACGGGCGAGCTTGTAAAAATCGATCGCTCCATACATCACCCCGTGATCGGTGATTGAAAGGGCGGGGAACTTCATCGCACGCGCCTTTTCCATCAAACGATCCAGGCGGCACGCTCCGTCGAGCAGCGAATACTCGGTGTGGAGGTGGAGATGAACAAATTCCGCGCACGACATGAAGAGAACCTATTTTACGCTCCACACGCGGGCAAGGACGAGATGTTCACTGCGGGGTTTCGATCGCAAATTCAGCGCTTCGCGTGAAGCTTACGCACCGCGATGCTGGTGATTGCGAGCGGAAGAAACTTGCTGAACCGCGCTGCAATCCGGTTGTGCAAGCCGGGAATCACCACCCGCTTCCCGCGCATCACGCCGCGATAGCCAGCCTCTGCCACATCACGGGCGTGCATCGTGAAAGGCGCGCGCTTCACTGAGAATTGACCGCGCGCAAAAAAGTCGGTTCGGGTCGTCCCCGGGCAGAGGGCCGTGACCGTGATGCCGGATGATTCAACCTCCTGCGCGAGTGCGTAACTGAAGGAGTGCACGAAAGCCTTGCTCGCGTAATACACGCTGATGCAAGGCCCAGGCTGGAAAGCCGCCGTGGATGCGACATTGAGGATGCGCCCGCGGCGCCGGGCAATCATCGGTTTCAGGAACAAATGCGTGAGTTCGACGAGCGCCATCATGTTGACCCGCATCACGCTCAGGTGCTCCTCAAGCGTTCGATCCACGAAGTCGCCGTAGAACCCGAGTCCCGCGTTGTTGACGAGCACGTCTACTTCAATGTCCGCGACAGCTTCGAACACCCTGGCTCCTGCGCCAGGGGCTGAAAGATCCTGCTCCACGATGCGCGTCTCGACGCCGTTTTGCCCGTGCACTTCCCCGGCGACCTCCCGCAGTCGCGGCAGATTGCGTCCGGCAATGATGACATTGAAGGAATGCGCGGCGAAGATCTGTGCGAGTTCGCGCCCGATTCCCGACGAAGCCCCTGTAATGAGAGCCCACTGGTTCATGCGGTCGCATCATGACCCTGGATGCGGCGATGCGCAATCCCGCTGCCCGTGCCTGGCCGCAGATTACCGTCTGTGCAGGCTGTTGGAGTGGCTCCCAGGCTGAAGCTGGATCGCCTTGTAAAACCGCCCAGCTTCGCCGACGGATTGAGGATCGTGGAATTCAAATTGAGATGCCGGAGGAGAGTTGCTCCAGACAACATCCCATTCCGCCAGGTTGGTCGTGGCGTAAATCACAACGGGCCCCGTTCCGGAAAGCCCTTTGAGTTTTACCATGTGACCGGTTTGAAGATTCGTGGCGCTGGCGAGGGAAAGCGTCAATGGAAGGAGAATCGGTGCGCCGCTATACATCGCCTGTTCCGCATCCAGTTCGAGACTCACCGTCGTCACGCCGCTGCTGCTGTTCAGGCCATCCACTGAGATGAAATACGTGGCATCCGCGACAGCATCAAAGGTGAATGAGGGAAATTGCCTCCATTCACAGCTCGCGCAGTGTTGCACCGTGTTGCTGCCCTTTAGCGTCAGGTTCGCCAGCTCCGATCCAGTATAGACCGCCACAACCGGTCCCTGGCTGAAACCGTATTCAGGCGATTCCGGCAGCAGAACATCGATAATGACGGAGAAATCGGACACCGCTGTGAAAGTCGAAAGAAGGGGGTGATTCAAACCGAAAAAGCCGGATGCAAACCCGGTGTTTGTGACGGTGACCTGGCCACTGGCGGGCGCGGTCCAGGACCACCAAACCGTGTTTCCGAGCGCGCCGAGGGGAAGCCGTTCCAGCGGTTCCGAAGTCGCAGTTTGATTGCTGCTCGAAAGCGTGATGGACGAGCCGGAAAGCGTGAGCCGTTGCGCGAAATCATCGTTCGGCGGCCGCACGGTAATTTCAACGGCATCGCCTTCCGTCACGAGGCCGTTCTCGTCGGTGGCACGCGCGCGCAGCGCACGGAAGCCTGCTGCCGCGTGCGCGTATGCAAATTCAAATGGCGGCCCGGCCACGGTCGCGACCACGTTGCTTCCATCCAGGAACTCAACCGTCCTGATGGTGCCGTGAAGGTCGAGTGTGCCTGCCACCATCGGTATGGGACTTCCATACGCAAATTGCGCGCCGTTGGTTGGCCCGACGAGTTGCACCTTTGGAAATTGCACCGTCAGTTCAAAAAAATCCGGCTGATAAACCCCGCCTCCGATTGCGATTTCATATTGCCGGCCAGCCAGGGCATCGAAGGTTACGAGGTCGTAGTTTGCAGCCGTGACGGAAACAAGGTTCGACAGCGCTGAACCCATGTATACGGCGATTGGATGTTCAGCGGCCGTAACCCGGGCGCGCCCGTTTGCCGGGGAAACCCAAGAATACCAAACAGTTCCATCGAATGCGTAATAAGGAGGCCAGGGTTCGCCCGGTTCTCGCGTCGAAACCCGGCTGTTGCCCTGCGCTGTCGCCATGAAACCACCCAGTGGAATTCGCGCCGCGAAAAGATCGTTTGGCGGTGCCGGGAAGAACTGGAGGGCCAGTTCAAACTCTCCAGGGTTGCCGCAAACGGCAAAGCGGTATGCAATGCCGGCCTCGGTATGGAACCGATGGTTGTTCAAGGAGAAGCGTCCAAAACGATTGAGCTCACCGAAATGGGTGCCTGTGTAAACAGCGACGTTTGGAGCGTTCGTTCCCGTCGCGCCCAGCGTCACAAGCCCGCGTCCTGGCGCGGTCCACGAATACCAAAGCGAGGGCTCGGTCTGAAACTGGAAGTGATCCGGTTCGCCGGGTTCCAGCGTCGCAAGGGTCGAGTTTCCATGCGTGATGACATTTGTCCCTTCAAGCGCAGCCGCCGCGATAAACAGGTCGTTCGACGGATTCGGCAAAAAGGCCAGGCTGAACGCGATGCCTTCTGGTTCCCACCGCCCATCTGCACAAATGGCGTAGGTCGTGCCGCCAGTGACCGCGAACGCTGGCTGCTGCCACGGATTCCAATCGCCCAAAAATGGTGTCAATGCCGAGATGGAGCTTCCTGTGAACGCCCGAAGTGTGGGAGGAAATTCCGATCGCCGGAATGGCACGGGCGATGTCACCGTCAAACGACCATCCACCGGCGCTGTCCATTTCCACCAAACAGATTGTCCGCCTGATTGAGAATGACTGTTTTCTTTCGATTCCAACGTTGCGCCAGTGTTCCTGCCAGTGATCAGCACGCCTGTTGAGGCGATCAGCATGGCATCGGAGAATTTGTCGTTGGGCGGCGGTTCCGAAATGTGAAGACGAAAATCGCTCCGGTATCCGACCAGGTCCACCGCGATGAGATACTTCCGCCCCTGCAATGCCATGAACGAAGCACCATGCCAAAGGTGGCTGGAGACAACGGGGTTCAGCGAGGGGGAGTCCGCATAGACGGCAAAGCCCGGCGAGCCCGGGTATTCGCTGTCCAGGGCGACCGTCATTGATCCGCTGTTGGGCGCGGTCCACGAGTACCAGACCGATCCACTAAGGCTCGGCCCACTGTGGGCGCGTTCACCGGCTTCATGCGTTGCTCCTCTTGTGGTGCCCTCAACGTAAACCCCTGTTCCCGCCAGCAACGCGGCGTTCGCGACATTATCGTTGGTTGGATTCACGGCGAACTCAATGGCCGGCAAGGTGTGAGTTTCGCCGTTGATGTCATAAGCAATGGCCTTGAGATGATGGTCGCCTGCGGGGGCGTTGCTCCACACCATTGAAAAAGGGACATCAGTGGCGATTCCCAGGAGCGTCTCGCCTTCGAAGAATTCGACTCGCGTCAACGGTGCATCAAATTCCGTCGCCGCCACATGAATGGGAATGTCACTTCCCGCGGGAAAATTGGATCCGTTTACCGGGCTCGCCAACAAGAGCCCCGAGAAGAGGAGCTTCATCACCACTTGCTCCGCCTTGCCGCGAGCGGCAATGGAGTAACGCGTTCCACCGACGACATCCATGGCTAGGGGCAAACCGTAGGCAACGAGGGTGCTGTTGAGCATCGAATCGCCCGTGCGAACATGGAAGAAGGTTTCGAAAACCGAATGAGTTGATGAGATGATGATCCGTCCTGACGCCGGAGCAACCCAGTGCCACCAAACTGAATTTCCAAATAACGAATCGGTCACCGTACCTTCACCCGCCTCAGATGTGGCTGCGCGCATCGAGTTCGTCACAATCTGGCGTGCCCCGGCCAGTTCCAGGCTGTCTGCGAAATCGTCGTTCACCGGCTTTGGCGAGAAATCCAGCTTCAGGTTGAACCTGCAGCCATCGCAATCGATTCCTGGGGTGTTCTGGCCATTCACCACGATCTGGAGGGAATCTCCAGGCTCAACGCGAAAGCCAAATTCATCGGAAGACAGGATTGCCGGCAGCACCGTGAGATTCGTCAGGGAGTCTCCCTGCAGAGCCGCGACGTGTTGATACCAGGTGTCCCCGCCCGTGAGTTTAAGATCCAGCACACCTGCTTCTGAGGCAGTCCAGGAATACCAGAGGGAGTGTTTGGCAACACCGTAAGGAGCAGGCTCGCCGGCCTGGACTGTTCCAAATTCAAGCGAACCTTCCGTCTGAACGTGCGCGCCCGCCAGGAGTTGGCGGTTTTCAAAATCATCATTGGCAACGCGCTGCCCGAAAACGAGGTGAAGCGACACATTGCCCGCAAAGTGGTACAGGCTGTCGATGGCAATCTGGTAGACCGTTCCAGCGGACACCCTGCAGCGGAAGCCACCGCCCAGATCGTCCCGCGGAACAGGGCGCAGATTTGACAGCTGGTTCCCTCTGTAAATGGCTGCCACCGTCGTGTTACTGCTTCCAGACGTGTCCACCCATAAAAGGCCATCGGCAGGTGCTGTCCATGTCCACCAAAGCGAATGCCTCGCGCGTCCCTCCGCGTGATTTGGCTCATCGTGCTCGCTGGTTGCGCCCCAATTTGAAGCCTGCACCGTTGCATTCGTTCCGACGATTCGCTGTCGATTGGCGAACTTGTCGTTCGCAGCCGCCGCCCGAATCTCGACACCCACAGCAGCCGAGACGGTGCTAACACCGGTGTTGTCCGTCGCGACCGCGACGACTCGATGGGTCCCGACGCGCGGTTTCTTCCACCAAGTGGTTAAGCGCGGACCTTTTGCAGACGCTATCCATTGGTCACCTGCGAACAGATCCAGTTGCTGGATCTTGCCATCGGGATCTGAGGCAACCGCCTCGAACTTTAGACCTTCACCTCGTTTCGCCGTCGTTGGTTCCGACGGGGTTACGATGCTGACATGCGGTGGGATTGACCGAATGCTTCGGCCACGGAATGCGGCGACCTGCGGCGCTGTTTGGTTCAGTGCGGAGGTGTTGTCCGCAGGCCCCGGCAGGTGCAAAGGAATTCCCGCGCGGCCGTTGTAGATGTAGATATTTGGGTTCGAAAAGATCGGCAACCGCTCTGCCGCAAAGGCTTCAACGGTGCTGAACCACCCGCGGTCTGTGAGAAAGGTATGCCCGTATGCAAAGGGAAAAGCAGCTTCGCTGTCGGCATACGCCCGCTCGGTCTGGCATCCAAAGTTGAAGCTCAATGCCACAGGGAAAAAATAGTTACCCGTCAGGTGCGGCCTTCGCACGATGCTGAAGGCGTCCTTTGCCGCGGGTCCTTGAATCCCGTAGAAAAGCCAGTCGTCTCCCGTCTCGGTCACCAGGCACACCAGGTCGGCCGCGAATAGATTCCGCAAACGGTGCATATGCTCCATGTGACGATCCGACGAGTTCCGCAGGCGGATGATGTCAGTGGAGACACTGCCTGATTCCGTGTAGAAAGTCATGCCGGCGTGAACCAGCCGGATGCGGGCATGAACTCCGCTGTTTTGGAAGACCTCGTTCGCCTCGCGCACCGCCTGTGCAATTTGAAGGCGGATCGCAGCGGTTCCGCCAGCGCCCGTCCTCGCAGACGGCGTGTACAGGACCATCGTATCAATCAGCGAGGCTGGTTCGTCAGCGCGCGCCGGGGAGAACCCCCACATCAGGATCAGGCAGCGGATGAATAAAACGTTGAGCAACCGGGGTCTTGGCGCGCGAAGCCATCGTTCGCGCCATAGAGACAGGGTCCATCCTTGCATGACGGCCATACTTCTCACTCTCCAATGCCAGGGGCCACAATCAAATTACGCGGCAGGGTTTCAATCGCGACCACGCAGTGAAGGCGCCTGGAGCGAACGCGCCGCAAGTGCCCTTGCCAAAGCTGTTCCGAATGCGGCAGGTTAGGGCTATGCGCCAGTTTGTATTTCTGATCCTTTTTGCCATCGCAGGGCAGGGCTTCGCAGCTCAGCGCAACGTGGGCAGCGCCACGAACCAGCAGGTCTTCAACGTCACCGGTCTCGTTGTTGAAGTGACCCCGGAAGAAAAGTCCATACGGATCAAGCACGACGAAATCCCCGGTTACATGCCTCCGATGACAATGTCGTTCGACGTGAAGGACACGAACGAACTCGCAGGAGTCGAGGCAGGGCATCCCGTGAGCTTCCGCATGATCGTGACGGAGAATTATGGCTGGATTGATCAAGTGAAGGTGACTGGGCCGAAACGAAACGATCCGCCGACGACGGGGCCGTTCCGGCTCGTCCGAGACGTCGAGCCGCTGGAGGTCGGGGATCGGCTTCCGCCTTACAGTTTTACGAACCAAGCTGGAAAGGTTTTCAGCACGGATGATTTCAAAGGCAAAGTGTGGGCGATCAACTTCCTCTTCACCCGCTGTCCGTTTCCGACGTTCTGCCCGCAGACCGCGCGTTACTTTGGGGAGACCCAGGCGAAATTGCTCGCATCCGAATTCGCACCCACAAACTGGCACCTGCTTTCGCTGTCTTTCGATCCAGAGTTTGACACTCCGCAAGTCCTCAGCCGTTTCGCGGAATACTACGAGGCGAAGCCGGCACAGTGGACGTTTGCGACTGGCGCTCTGATTGACGTGACCGCCATCTGCGATCAACTGGGGCTCAAATTCTCGCGCGACGAACGCGGCGGTTTCGACCACAACCTTCGGACGGTGGTGATCGATGCAGACGGGCGCGTGAAGAAGATTTTCATCGGCAACGAGTGGAACCCGGAAGTGCTCGCCGCCGAGATGACCGCTGCGCTGCGTGCGCACCAGGCGCCTAGGCAGGCACGGTAGAAGCCATCAGTCGCGATAACCGTTCGGATGTTTGCGGTGCCATGCCCACGCAGTCGCGACGATGTCCTGGAGTTTCGGGAACTGAGGTTTCCACCCGAGTTCGTTGATCGCCTTGGCTGCGGAAGCGATGAGCTTGGGAGGATCGCCAGCGCGGCGCGGTTTTTCAATGACAGGAATTTTCTTGCCCGTGACCTTCTCGCACATCTCGATGACCTCCTTCACTGAGTAGCCATCGCCGTTGCCGAGGTTGTAGAAGCCGCTCTTGCCCGGCTGCAACCCAAGAATATGCGCCTGGGCGAGATCCTTGATGTGAATGTAATCGCGGATGCACGTGCCGTCCGGGGTGGGGTAATCCGTGCCAAAGATTTCACAATGTGTTTTCTGGCCGAGGGCAACCATGAGGACATTCGGGATCAGGTGCGTTTCGATCCGATGATGTTCGCCGAATTTTTCGCTCGCTCCAGCCGCGTTGAAATAGCGGAAGGCGATGAAATCGAGCTGGTAGATTTCGCGGTACCAGATCAGCACCTTCTCAAACATGAGCTTGGATTCGCCGTAGGGGTTGATCGGCCGCTGGGGAAGATCTTCCGTCATTGGCACGCGGTCGGGCGGTCCGTATGTGGCACAGGTGGAACTGAAAACGAACTTCTTCACACCGCATTCAACAGCGGCATCCGCAAGCTTGAGGGCGTTGACCAGATTGTTGTGGAAATACTTTTTCGGGTTGGTCATCGACTCGCCGACAAGCGCGTTTGCGGCGAAGTGCATGACCGCATCGGGGCGGGTGGAGCGCACGGCTTCGAGGATGTTTCCCTCCTCTTCCGGGCGGGCGTGAATAAAGTTCGCCCGGGTGTCGACAGCGGATCGATGGCCCTCGGTAAGATTGTCATAAACCGTAACGTTGTGGCCAGCGTTGAGCAGTTCTTCAGCGCAAATGGATCCGATGTAACCCGCACCGCCAGTGACGAAAACATGCATCCGGTATCACTATGAGGCGCCGCTACAAAGTTCAATAAAAACGTTGTAGGGTGCTTTCCGCGTCTTGAATCACTGAAGCAGGAGAGATACGCCCAAATAGGGTCCGTATGCATGCACCATCACATGCCATTCGCCCGCGGCTGGATTCGCCACTGTCACCTCTTCATCGTTGCCGTCCAAAAGCGGTCGGTGATCCCACTCGGCGAAGGTCGGCTGTGCTGCATGTCGCACATAGACATCACAATCCCCATAGCCACCAAACGTGGTCACCCGAAACCATTCCCTGCCCGGAGCAACCGTGAATTTGTAATAGGTCAATGTCCCTTGCGGAGCATAAAGATGATCCAGGCGTTGGCCGCTCGACAATGTGGTCGCAGGTGCCGGACCGAGTGTCAGACGCACATCCCCTTCAAAATCGGTGTCGTCAACGGCAATGTGATAGCCGACGCCCGTGACTGCGTTGAAAGTAACCTGTGCCGCACCGCCTTCTAGCGAAGCGGCAGCACTCACGACAGGTGTCAGGTTGGAAAGGCTCGACCCGGTATAAACGGCGAGTCTTGGATTCCCGACCGGCGCGGCGACATCATGGCTTTGCGCGGTGATCACTACTGGCCCGTTTGACGGCGCAACCCAGCGCCACCACAACGACCGCACCGGCGCTTCTCCCGCGTGGAAGGGCTCGCCGTTTTCATTGGTGGCCCCGACATTCGCAGCGTTCGTTGTCATGGGGAAACCGGTCAATGCGATGCCTTGTGAGAAGTCGTCGTTGGAGGGTCTCAGGCCGTGGATCAAGAGCCGCACAAGTCCCCACGTTGCTGAAACATCGTCCACTGCGAAGTGGTATTCAGTGCCGGCCACTGCAGCAAATCCAACCGCGGCGGCGGCGCCCCACAGCGGGCTGGTGTTGGTCCCCACAAGGGTGCGCGTGTCACCGCTATATACGCCAAGAACCGGCCGCCCTGCTGTGAAGATTGCCACGTCCAGCTCGTCCCAAGGATAATATTCATACGATACCGCGATCCTGTATAATGATGCCGCGACGAATCCGTTTGTTGGAGCAACCCAGGACCACCAAACGGATTGCCCGAGTTCCTGAGAACCGTGCACGGGTTCTCCAGGTTCTTTTCCAGCACCGAGCTGGCTTCCGCTTGCGAGCGCCGTGTTGCCAGGAATTCGGATGCGATCGGCGAATGCGTCGTTTTCAGGGGCGACGCGAAACGCAAAGTTCGTTGTAGAGGCGACGCCGAAGCTGTCTTCCGCACGGACATAACAATCGTATTCACCAGGCGGAAGAGAGTTTGTCAGCAGAAGATGCTGGGACGCCGTGATCGTAGTCGTTCCATTCATCACCAGTTCAATGCTCTTAATTGTGTCGTCATCGTGAGCGAGAATCGAAAACACTGTGGCGTTCCCGAAGGGAATCACGCCCGACGGTTGCGGGCTCACAACGGACACGACGGGCACCGTCGACAGCACAAACTGAACTGGCGCCGTCTCCCCCCAGCTCTCAGCGCGGATGTGGTAAGTCAATCCCGCCTGCGCGTAAAATGGTTGATTTCCAGAAGCCACCAAACTGAGGGCGGCCACGGCTTGACCTCTGTACACCCTCGCCTGGCCGCTCTTTGTGCGCACGATGTACCAGCCCGACTCGGGGGCAGTCCAACTCCACCAGATGGAACGTCCCCACCCGGCTTCGCCAATCTCGGTATCTGCCCCGTCGGCATATCCGGATACAACGGCGTTCTTGCCGCTTAACAACTCGCTGTTCGCGAAGAGATCGTTGGGTGGCGGAGGCAGGTTTCCGGTGCGGTCGAGGATCCGATAGAACCGCTGGCGGGTTGCAGCAACCATGTTGTCCGGCAGCGTCCATTCCCGCGCGGTGGACACAAAGGCAGAATGGGGGCTCCAATGCACCAGGTTTGTGGAGGTCTCGACCACGTAACCGCGCCCTTCAACCACGTTCACCGAGAACTTCAGGCCGGTCGCCGTCGGCACACCCGCACCCATTGAGGGTAGTGCGGGAATCCACTGCGCAACGGCGTTGTCGATCCCAGCAGGGCTCAACCCATCGACGACGCCGCCGAACGTGGGATCGGGCCATGTGCCTGCGGCGAACGTGTTGCCTGCAAAAACGGCAGCAAGTCGCGCGGTGCAGGCAGGGTCTCTTGTCGTTGGAGGTGGATTACGACATTGCTGGAAGCAGACAAGATCACGGCGTTCGTCAGGGACGCGGCCAGTTCATTCAGCCCCTGGCGAAACCCGAGCTTCATCCTGCACCGCCCGGTCCGCGAGGTTGAACAATCGAACCGCGAGTGGCGACCGATTGCGGATAAAGCTGGAAGCGGCTTGGTAACGTTCGATTGCGCCCAGCAAAGCCACCCGCGCATGCACCCAGTCGTTGGTGGTCGCAAAGGTCAGCAGTTGCGGATTCTCGCGCAGCACGCGCTCCACGTTGAGGCCACCCGATGCGTGCCATGCCTTCAGCGTCGAAAGGTTTGCTTCGAGATTCCACGGCGACATCGAACGAATCACATATTCCAGCCCGTGAAGCCCGGCTTGAATCAGCTGAATATCGCCGTAATCCAGGGTCACCTTCACGGTGCGCGTCTCCGCCGCTGTAAGCGCTAAAAGAAAGTTGGGATCAACGACGTTCGCCATGTTCGCTTGTGCTGCCCTGATTTCGGAAAGGACAACCCCTTGGAGAACTGCAACAAACTCGACGCTGTTCATGCCCGATGCGATGAGTGGCAGGCCGTCTCTGGAGCGCAGAATTTCTGCGGTCCAGTTCAGCACATCGCGTCCTTCAGCTTCGACACCTGAGCGATCGAGCAGGGTTTTCACTGAGTTCCGATTGGGGAGCACCAGGAGGCGAGTGATGCCGAAAAGTGTATTGGCGACCGGGTGCCCGGGCTCGATCGACACCGCGGCCGCAAACGATGCATTCGCCGCGGGCAATTGCCCATCCGCCAGATGGGCCCGGCCCCAGGCGACGTGGTCGTCTGCTGTCTGCCCTGAGACATTCAAGATGAAGCAGGCGAGGAGAACGGCTGTGGCAATCGCTTTCAGTTTCATGGGAGAATCCCGTTGGTGGAGATGATTGGGTTGCAGGCGAGTTGAAAGAGATTCGTTTCAGCGCGTTGTGGAAGGTTGAAAGCGAGCCGTCCAGGAGCTGTTTCCCCGACCCACAACGTGGCCTTGTCGAACTCCTCGCGAAAGTTTGGCAGGATGATGCGGCCTTTTCGAAGCGTGATCCTTCCGCCCGTATCGACTTGTGCATTTTGTGCCTGGAGAATTTGTTGGTCTCCCAACAGCAGTTTAAATCCACGGATTTGAACCTGCTCGCCCCAGACGGCTCGGATCGAATTCAAATTCAGCTGTGTCAGTGCCTCGGCATCACGCGCCTGAATCGAGAAGCCCTCGGCAATCGGAACCGGAAAGGCGCCGATCGTGAAAAAACCCTTGCGCTTGTACCCTTGAAACACCCGATCAACGCGAACGATCACACTTGGATGCCCGTTCGGATCGTAAGCCACCGGCGCAACCAACGACTTGATCTCCACAATCGAAGCGCCCGAAAACGGCGCGCGTTCTGCGGGAAATCCCGCGAAAGCCCCTGAAAGCCAGATGCAGAACGCGAGAACTGTGCGCATGCGCAACACCCGGGACACTTTGCATGGGGAGGATCGCATCACAGCCTTGACGCGAGATAACACACCCGCGATCGCGAAAGGTCAAGAAATCTCGATCGTGAGATGCGCGAACGAGTCCGCAATTCAGCAATAACTTGGCGGCAAGGAACAACCCTCAGCGCGATCCAGTTTCAGGCGGGGTTTTGCCGGCTCTCAGGTCGAAGGTCAGGGTGGTCCGGGAGTTGGAGCGGCGATCGTACATCTCGATCTCCTTCAGTTCCCAACGACCCTCGATCTTCTTGAAGGACTTCGCTGCAAATTCCTTTATGGGACGCCGCTCGTTGCCAAACGCATCTGCATTGACGATTCCGCCAGTGTCAATGTCGACCCACGAAAGCACACGCACGTATGTGCCCGGCTCGGGATTGGGATTCGTGCTTTCCAGCACGCTGCAGGATTGTCCCCGTCGGATTTCCTTGCGCAGGATTCGTTGGCCGGGCCATGCCAGAAATTCCAGTCCGAGATCCGCAACCCAGAAGTCAGAGCCCGCGAATGAAACCATGGTTTCGGATCCGGCAAGCCGCTTCTCGGCGCCGTTCTCAACGACAACGTAGGCATTCGTCCCGCCGTCCTGATGCGTGACGGTCAATCGGGAAATGCCTTTCTGCACTCCTGCCGCCTCATAGGTTGTGATCCAATTCCGCTTGTAGGGCTTGATGTCGAAGCGAATCGGAACCGTGGTCGCAGGGTTGCTGCCGCGTTTGATTGTGAGCACTCCCGAACTTGCCGAAGGCTTTTCGGGGCGCATCGAACGCATCTCCTCGGCGAGTTGACGCCCTTCGCGTTCGCCTTGTTCGCGCGACAATACAACCGGCTGTGCGGCCTCGACCATTCCTGCAATCAAAACTGCAGCGGCTGATATCCAAAGTGAGCGGCTCATTTGGTGTGGAGCGTGAGCGGAAGCAGCTCTGAAATGTGGCGGACGAAATGAACCGTCAGCTTCTTCCGAACCTCTTCGGGAACATCTTCCCAATCTAGTTTGTTTTGCTCCGGCAGAACGACTTCCTTGATTCCAAATCGTGACGCGGCGAGCACCTTTTCCTTGATGCCACCCACGCGCAGGACGCGTCCGCGCAGGCTGATTTCGCCAGTCATTGACACCTGCGACTTGACGCGCTTGCGGGTCAGCAGCGATGCCAGGGCAACGAGCAGCGTCACCCCGGCGCTTGGGCCGTCCTTGGGCGTCGCGCCGGCCGGCACGTGAATGTGAATGTCGTATTTGCTGTGATCTTCGACATCCATGCCGAGCGACTTTGCCTGGCTGCGCAGGTAGCTCATCGCTGTCTGCGCGCTCTCCTTCATCACGTCGCCTAGCGAACCCGTCAGGAGCAAACCACCCTTGCCTGGCATGCGCGTGGCTTCGATGAACATCACTTCCCCGCCAACAGGAGTCCATGCCATGCCCGTTGCGATGCCGATTTCTTTGATGTTTTCGGCCACTTCCGAGACAAAGCGCGGCGAGCCGAGGAATTCCTTCACGCGTTCGGGCGCGATGACCAGTGGCTTCTCGACCTCCCCGTTGCTGACGATTTGCCGGGTTGCCTTGCGTGCGAGTGCCGCAATCTCGCGTTCCAATTGCCGCACCCCGGCCTCACGCGTGTAATCAAGGATCACGCGGCGAACCGTTGTATCAGGAATGCGCACTTCGCTTTTCTTCAAGCCGTGTTCTTCCAGCTGTCGCGGAACGAGGTATTGCTTCGCGATCTGCAGCTTCTCCGATTCCGTGTAACTGGGGAGTTCAATGACTTCAAGGCGGTCGCGGAGCGCGGGATGGATGGGATCGAGCCAGTTTGCGGTTGTCAGAAACAGCACGCGTGAAAGGTCGAACGGCAGGTCAATATAGTAATCCGTGAACGTGTTGTTTTGCGCCGGATCGAGCACTTCAAGCAATGCTGACGCGGGATCGCCCCGGAAATCTGATCCGACCTTGTCCAGTTCGTCCAGGAGGATCACTGGATTGCGGCTCTCCACGCGCTTTAACGTCTGGATGATGCGGCCAGGGAGCGCGCCGACATAGGTGCGGCGATGTCCGCGAATCTCTGCTTCGTCGCGCATGCCACCCAGCGCGATGCGCGCGAACTTGCGACCGAGAGCGTCCGCCACGCTGCGGCCCAGCGAAGTTTTTCCGACGCCTGGCGGCCCGACGAGGCAAAGGATGGGCCCTTTAATTTCCTTTCGTCGTTTGATCACTGCGAGAAATTCCAGCAGGCGATCCTTAACCTTGCTGAGCCCGAAATGCTGCTGGTTCAGAATGCGTTCGGCTTCCTTGATGTCGAGCTTGTCCTCGGTTTCCTTCTGCCACGGAAGCCCGAGAATCCAGTCGAGGTAATGGCGCGTGACGGAATATTCAGCGGCGGCCGGCGGGATCTGCTGCAGCCGTTCGAGTTCCTGAGTGGCAGTTTGCCGGACCTCGTCAGGCATCGCGGTGCGTGCGATCCGATCCTGCAGCCCGCTCAGCTCAGTGGAGTTGGGATCTGTTTCACCCAATTCGCGCTGGATGGCGCGCAACTGCTCGCGCAGGAAAAAATCGCGCTGCGTTTTTGAAATGGATGTGGCGACTTCCGTTTGAATCTTCGAGCTCAACGTGAGCACTTCATGCTCGCGGTTAAGCATCGGCAGGAGGAATTGCAGACGCTCTTTGACTGATGTCGTTTCCAGGAGCTTCTGCCGTTCTTCAAGGCTGAGGTTCAGGTTGACGGCAATCAGGTCCGTGAAATGTCCCGGGTCCTCGGTGTTCAGCGCCGCGATCTTCACCTGTTCGGAGAGGGCAGGGGAAAGCTTGATGATCTCCTGGAATTGTCCCTGCGCGTTGCGCATCATCGCGGTCAGTTCCACGGAGTCATCCGCGACATCCTTCATCAACTCAAACTTCGCGTTCAGGTAGGGGGCGTCGCCCGTGTATTCCTTGATGCGGATGCGCCACAAGCCCTCAACCAGGACGCGGACGGTGTTGTCGGGGAATTTCAGCATCTTGAGGAGCCGCGCGGCGCACCCGACCTCATGCATTTCCTCGGGCGTCGGGTTTTCCGCTTCGGGCTTGCGCTGCAGCGCCACGCCGAGAAGGCGATCCCCCGCGACAACATCATCGATCAGTTTGGTGCTCTGGGGTGTCTCGACCAGAAGGGGAGCGACCATTCCTGGAAAAATAACAATGTCGGAAAGGCCCAAGATGGGAAGAACGTCTGGAAGCGAATGCGCGGAGACACGTGCAGGCGCTTCCGGATTACCGGCTGCGCCCAGAATGCTGATGAACTCAGTATCCGGCGAAGTCATCGTCGCGTCGTTTTCTGCTGTTAGTAGATGCCGCCGCCCGGAAAAGGAATCGGAGGAAGTTTAATTTCCCTCGGCAATAGGCACCCTGGTGCTTTTCGTCTGCGACTGCGCCAAGGGCACGTCAATCCGCAAAAAGCCGTTTAAATACGCTGCTTTGGCCTGGCTCAGGTCATACCCCGAGCCTGGTGGCAGCTCGAGAACGCTTTCGAACGGGCCGTAGTTGATCTCCATCATCAGGAAGCTGCACTTCGGCGCGCGACAACCATCGGGCCGATTACCGCTGATGCGCAGGCGATTGCCTTCGACCGTGATTTCAAGGTTATCGCTCCGCATTCCTGCCAGCTCGACCTTGATCACCAGACCGTTTTCGGTCTCGTACATGTCCGTGTTGGGAACCCAGTGCGCCTTGCCCTGCACGGAGGCGGACCGGGACACGAAATGGACAGACGAACTCACTTTGCACATGGCCATTCCAGAGGAAAATATCCAAATGAACTTTTCACTGCAAGAACGGGGTCAGTTGGGCCTGATGGTAATTGTCGGCCGGTCGCCTTTCCTGGCGCGGTAAATGACGGTCGGAGGCGGATTGGTCATCTGTTTTCCACTGCAGCCGCACGGGGAGTGACGGGCTAAACGGAATTTCGGACGGTGAATTTTGCTCCGCAGCAGGAGTGCCGCGGCAGTAAACACAATGGCCAGAGAAGCCAGCTGCTGCCAATCCATGGTCGCAATGTAGCGCCAAACCCCCGTACCGCAACTAGGATTTGGTCTCTGATAGTCTGCCAACGGCGGTTTTAGTTGTGCGTTGATCGCAAAACGCCTGCGCGGATTCGCATTGGACTTTCCGCTTCGAACTCGGAAGGCTGCCCGGAAACGCCAACAAACAACGACCGATGGCTCGCATATTCAAGTATTCGCACCGCGTCACCTACGCCGATTGTACCGCGGGCAATCACGTTTATTACGCGCGCTACCTCGACTTTCTCGAAAGCGCCCGGGGCGAATTCTTTCGCGAGATCGGATTCCCATTCCTTCAACTGCAGGAGCAGGGAACCATCTTTCCTGTTGTCGAATGTCGTCTCCGTTACCGCCGTCCCGCCCGTTACGACGACGTTGTGACCGTTGAAATTTGGCCAGCAGTCGCTGAACGCGTTCGCCTGAATTTTGGTTATAGCATCACGCTCGATGCCGATGAAATTCTCCTGGCGGAAACGTGTCACGTCTGCACTGATCTTGACGGAAAGCTGCAGCGCCTTCCGCCCGACTTAGCTGCGAAGCTGCAGCCGCTTCTGCGGCCTCCTATCGCGACATAGCCGCATCGGCAATTTATGCGTAAGAAATGCCAGAATCGGCAGTGCACTGCTCCGTTCCAATGCTAGGTTGCGTCCGCTGATTCGCATTGAATGAGCGGCAGCCGGGGCGCTGCCCAAACAACGGGCGAGAACGCCCCCGGGGTTGCACGGACCAAAAGAATTTATGGCACAAATTGCACAACTGCTCGGCGACAAGGCCGAATATCTGCTCGGGTTCAACAGCCCGAAAATCTCAAAAGATCGTCTGCACCTTCCGGGTTCGGATTTCGTGGAGCGCGTGTTTGGTGCGTCGGATCGCAATAATCGCGTGCTGGTGAATCTTCAGCGGCTGTTCGGATCAGGACGCCTCGCAGGCACGGGTTATCTGAGCATCCTCCCGGTTGACCAGGGAATTGAACATTCCGGCGGCGCCAGTTTCGCGAAGAATCCGGATTACTTTGATCCCGAAAACATCGTGAAGCTCGCGCTCGAAGGCGGCTGCAATGCAGTGGCTTCCACGTACGGGGTGCTTGGAATGACGGCGCGCAAGTATGCGCATCGTATTCCGTTCATGGTGAAGATCAACCACAACGAGTTGCTCACGTTCCCGAACAAGGCCGATCAAATCCTTTACGGCACCTTGAAGGAAGCGGCAGACATGGGTTGCGCCGCGGTCGGAGCGACGATTTATTTCGGCTCCCCTGAAAGCGCTCGCCAGATCGTTGAAGTGGCGCAAGCGTTCCACATGGCACACGAACTCGGCATGGCGACAGTGCTTTGGTGCTATCTGCGAAACAATGCCTTCAAAAAGGACGGCAAGGACTTCCACGTTGCAGCCGACCTCACAGGCCAGGCCAATCACCTTGGAGTCACGATCCAGGCCGACATCATCAAGCAGAAGCTGCCTGAGAACAACGGCGGGTTCGATGCGCTCAACATGGGCGGATCCAGCTACGGCAAGTTCGACAAGCGGATTTATTCTGAACTTGCCAGTGAACATCCAATCGATCTCTGCCGATACCAGGTTGCGAATTGTTACATGGGTCGCGCCGGTTTGATCAACTCCGGCGGTGAGTCAAAGGGCAAGGGCGACCTGGAACAGGCAGTCATGACAGCGGTCGTGAACAAGCGGGCCGGCGGGATGGGGCTGATTTCGGGACGCAAGGCGTTCCAGCGCCCGCTTAAGGAAGGCGTTCAACTGCTCAATGCCATCCAGGACGTCTACACGAATAACGAAGTCACGGTCGCCTGACCGTCGACACATGGATTTGGTCACGCTGTTGGGTGCGTGACCGGGGTTGGGGGCGCGGCATGTTGGGTGTCGCGCCCTTTTCTCGTACTGTCCGATTGCGCGCTCGAACTGGAATTCTGCGATTCGGCTGCCTATGCTGTGCCCATGGGTGTGCCTGCAAAGAATGTCAACGATCCCCTCACCACACGCATGGCAGCGCTCGGGGTGCGCGAATCTGATCTTGAGGAGACGTTTGTTCGGTCAGGCGGACATGGCGGACAGAACGTCAACAAGGTTTCAACCTGCGTCGTGTTGCTCCATCGACCGAGCGGTTTGCAGGTGAAATGCCAGACGAGCCGACATCAGCAGCGGAATCGCGTCCTCGCGCGTGAACTGTTGCTCGACAAACTGGAAGCGCAGCGGCGCGGACGAATCGCAGCGGAGCGCCAGCGCATCGAGAAGCAGCGCCGCGCCAGCCGGCGGCCTTCTGCCGCGGCCAAGTCCCGGATGTTCGCTGCAAAGTCGCGCCGCGCGGAAAAAAAATCCTTCCGACGATCTGTCGCCAGCGGCGACTAGTTTTTTGTTTTGCGCTGCTCCCTCCCTTGACGATTCGGCAATGCTTGAAGGAGTTTCTGCCAAACCAGGCAGAATTATGAAGCAACAAGTGAATTTGGAGGACAAGCCGGCCTATGATCCGGAGGATGACCGTGCGCGCGATGATCACACGCACGAAGTGGTGCCAGACCTCGCATATAAACGGCTGGCAATCGTCAACGTGGTATTTTACGGGTTGCCAGGAGCGGGCGATCGGGGGTGGGTGTTGGTCGACGCAGGTATTCCCGGAACAGCAGGCGCAATTATTCGCGCCGCGGAGGCTCGATTTGGCGAGGGTGTCCGTCCGTCTGCAATCCTCCTCACCCACGGACATTTCGATCACGTGGGAGCTTTGGAGAGCCTCGCTGAACGATGGAACGTTCCCATCTATGCACACGAACTGGAGCATCCTTACCTGAACGGCGCTGCGTCGTACCCTCGGCCCGATCCGACAGTCGGGGGTGGGCTGATGGCCGCGTTGTCGCCATTGTATCCGCGTGGACCCATTGATATCAGCCGCTGGCTGCAGCCATTGCCCGCCGATTCTTCGGTTCCCGGAATGCCTGGCTGGAGGTGGATTCGAACGCCCGGTCACACACCTGGGCATGTTTCCTTGTGGCGTGCGTCAGATCGTGTCCTGATCGCTGGCGATGCATTCATCACCACGACACAGGAATCCGCGTATGCTGTCGCCGTGCAGCGGCCTGACATGCACGGGCCTCCTATGTATTACACACAAAATTGGGATGAGTCAGAATCGTCCGTCAGGGAGTTGGCGGCGCTCGAGCCCGAGCTGGCGGTCACGGGCCACGGACCTGCGATGCGGGGAGTGGTTATGCGCAATGCATTAAAAACACTGGCGCGGGATTTTGCCAATGTTGCCGTCCCCAAACACGGACGCTATGTCGATGCGCCCGCTGACGTCACCTCGGGCTCTGCGTACGTGCGGACGGATTGATGAAGCAATCGGAGTCTCGAGACTTTGGCCTTTGCGTCAGGGGCGTCGTGATTACAATCGCGGCGTGCTCCAACATTTCAGCGAACGACTGGCGCGTGGTGAAAACTTGCGTCCCGATGAATGTGAAGCCGCCGTTGATCATCTTGTCAGCGAAGCGGAACCTGCCGCCTCTAAAGCCGCGTTTCTCTGTGACCTCGCATTGAAGGGCGAAACCGTGGAGGAAATCGCCGCTTTTGCCGGCGCCCTGCGCGCGAAATCGGTCCAACCCGCCTTGAGCGAAGCTACTCGCTCCGGGGAAATCCTCGACGTCTGCGGCACGGGTGGGGATCGGCTGAACACGTTCAATATCTCGACGACGGTCGCGATTATTTGTTCGGCGGCGGGGATTGCCGTTGCGAAGCACGGCAACCGAGCGATCACCTCGCAGGCGGGCAGCGCGGATGTATTGGAGGCGCTGGGGGTCAGGATTGATTTGTCGCCTGCGGAGGCCGCGCAATCGCTGGCCGAGCGGAATTTTGCATTTTTCTTCGCACCGAATTACCACCCGGCTTTCCGCTTCATTGCTCCTGCGCGAAAGCTTTGTGCCGACCGGGGTCAACGCACGATCTTCAATTTTCTCGGACCCTTGCTGAACCCGGCTCGTCCCACAGCGCAACTCGTCGGCGTCCCGCGGCCCAGTCTCTGCGAACCCCTGGCGCAGGTGCTTCAAAGGCTCGGGGTTCGTCGCGCCATGGTGGTCAGCGGCAAAGTGTCCATGAACGGAGCGCCGGATTCGTATCTTGATGAACTGTCGATTCTCGGCGACAACACCGTGGCCGAGTTCTACCAGGAGCGTGGCTTCACGAGCTCGACGCTGTCGCCCGAAGGATTCTCGCCGCAGGCGGCAACTTTGTCCGATCTCACGGGAGGAGATCGTGCGGCGAACGCCGAGATTGTGCGGGCGATATTGGATGGGAAGGATCGGGGTCTCAAGCGCGACTCAGTGCTGTTCAATGCCGCCGCCGCGTTGATGCTCGCGGGCCGGTCGCGAACACTTGCAGACGGCTGGGATGCCGCGGCCGGCGTGATTGACAGCGGCCGGGCGAGAGAGAAGTTGTCGGAATTGGCATCGTAGCTGGAGCGGGAAATCGCTTGCAGGGATTCGCGCCGTTGATTAGGTTTCGCGGCGCTTTTGCTCCGGCATTTTGTCGAACGTGGGTTGGTAGCTCAGTTGGTAGAGCAGTGCCCTTTTAAGGCATTGGTCCAGGGTTCGAGTCCCTGCCAACCCACCATTTAAAACGAAGTAAAGCCGTGTAAAATAAGGCTAGAACGCACTTCCGCCTCTTCGCTGTGGTCACCCTCGCGGGTACACGTCTTGAGTGGGTACCATCTCAGACGCTATCCAGTCTTGGTCTATTTTCGACCCAGACCTTTTCTCTGCATTCAACAATCGAGAGTTGCTGCCGTGGACTTCAATAGAGGCGACGCGTTTCGAGCGCGGGCCCGTGAGCCCGGCGGGTGCGCATCCTTTGGCGGCAGCACGTCGTCAACCATCTCGATCAACATGCGGGCGTTGCCGGGGGCGCGGACGTTCAGGTCGTTGTTGAAATAGGCGAACACAGTTCTCCCGTGTCGCGCTTCATGCCGGATGTGCTCAGCCCACGGCTTCAGTTCGTCGCGGGTGTAATCATGCGCGGCACCGTGCTTGAGGCCGTGAAAGCGGATGTAAACAAAGTCTGCCGTGGTTGTGAGGTTCATTGGCACGCCCTGGGAACTGAGCGACACGTGGGCTGCATTGTGGTTCTTCAACACTTCGAACGTTCCACTTTCGTGATACCAGGATGGATGCCGAAACTCCACCGCGTGGCGCATCGATCTTGAAGTTTTCGCCAGGAACCGATCGAGGCGTTCGGGATGGTATCCGAGGTTTGGCGGAAGTTGCCAAAGCACGGGCCCGAGGTGCTCCTTCAGCGGCTGGATACGGCGGATGAACTTGTTCAATCCGCCGTTCAGGTTGGCAAGTTTCTTCATGTGAGTGATGAAGCGGCTGCCCTTCACTGCGAAGAGAAAATTTCGTGGAGCCCGTTGATGCCATCCTTTGATCATTGGAAGCGTTGGAAGGCGGTAGAACGTGGCGTTGATCTCGACCGTTGGAAACTGCGTCGCATAGAATTCCAGGTGCTCGCGCGAACGAATGTCATCAGGATAGAACGTCTTGTTCCAGCTTTTATAAATCCACCCGCTCGTGCCGATGTAAATAGGATTCATAACGACACATTAAGATCGTTCAGCGAACGCCGCGGCGCAGTGGGGAGTCAAACCGGGTGTCCCGGCGCTTTCCAGACTGGCGTCACGAGACGTTCACGCAAATACTTCAGCCATGGCTCGCGACGTCCTGAGCACCGATCAAAAGGCTTTGCGCATCAACCTGGATGCAAAGCGGTATGGAACCTTTGCCGAGATTGGCGCGGGGCAGGAGGTCGCCCGCTGGTTTTTCCGCGTGGGCGGCGCGTCGGGGACCGTGGCGAAAACTATCTCCGCCTATGACATGGCGGTCAGCGACGCCATTTATGGTCCCGCGGAGCGCTATGTCAGCCGCCAGCGATTGCGTTCCATGCTGGAATACGAATATGCGCTCGCCGTGCAACGCCTGGAAAAGGCGCGGGGCGATCGCACTGCGTTCTTCGCATTCGCGAATACAGTTGCGACGAGCAGTTACACACGGCGCGAAGACGGGCATGGATGGATGGGCATCCGATTCCAGACGGAGCCGCATTCACCGCCGTCAGAGATTGTGATCCACGTACGCATGCTCGACCGCGAGAGCGCGCGGCAGCAGGAGGCGCTTGGGATCATCGGCGTGAACTTCATCTTCGGGACCTTCTATCATCACAGCGATCCCGCGGCGCTAATCCGATCGCTGCTTGATAACCTCACCTGGGAACGGGTCGAGGTGGACATGATCCGGTTTTCAGGTCCCGCATTCGACGGCGTGGATAATCGCTTGATGGCATTGCAGTTGGTGAAGCAGGACCTTACGGAGGCGGCAATGTTCAGCGGAACGGGCGAGGCCGCACAATGGGGCGAGGTGCTCTACAAGAAGCCCGTGCTGGTTCAGCGCGGCAGCTTTCGTCCGCTCACCACACCGATGCTCGACATGCTGCAACGTTCACAGGAACAGTTCAGCCGCGAACCATCGCTTGAGGGCGAGACGCCAATCGTCATCCTGGAAATCACTCTGCGACAGCTGCAGGTCGGCGATGAGATTGATCATGCGGATTTTCTGGAGCGGGTGGATGCGCTAAGCGCTCTCGGCCTCCCGGTGTTGCTTTCAAATTTCCTCCGTTACCACCGTCTGGTCGCCTACCTGTCGCGCTATACACAAAAGCCAATCGGGCTGCCCCTCGGGCTGGTGCGGCTGCGCGACATCTTTGACGAGAAATTCTATACGGGCATGCCGGGCGGCGTGCTCGAGTCGTTTGGCCAACTGTTCCGTAACGGAGTAAAGCTGTTCGTCTATCCATCGCTGGACCGCGATGGAAAACTAACCACGTTGCAGAACATCGAAGTGCCGCCACATTTGACCCACCTGCTTCAGCACCTGATCGCGAACAGAATGATTGTGGGAATCGAGAACTACGATCCCTCCGTTCTCGGCGTTTACTCGGGTGACGTTCTCAAGCTCATCCAGGCGAATGACCCCTCATGGGACAAGCACGTTCCACCTGCGATCGCCGATGTGATCAAGGCCAAACGCCTGTTCGGATTTCGCGGGTGATCGCTTCGTGGCCGTTCAACGTCCTTGCAGTTGCTGCCAGAGGAACGTGTATGCAAGCGCCAGCATGTAGGCCCGTTGTTCATTGTTCGCAGCGCCGCCGTGGCCGCCTTCGATATTTTCGTAGTACAGGACGTCATGCCCCTGTTCCTTCATGCGCGCGACCATTTTCCGCGCGTGTCCGGGATGAACGCGATCGTCGCGGGTTGAGGTCATGAACAACACGCGGGGGTAGTCCACGTTGGGCCGAATATTTTGGTAAGGCGAATAACGGCTGATAAATTCCCATTCCTCAGGCTTGTCGGGATCGCCGTATTCATCCATCCAGCTCGCCCCCGCAAGCAGCTTGTGATAGCGGCGCATGTCGAGCAGCGGCACCTGGCAAACAATCGCGCCGAACAGGTCTGGCCGCTGCGTCAACATCACTCCCATCAGCAACCCGCCGTTCGATCCGCCCTGGATGCCGAGGTGGCGCGGCGATGTCACTTTGCGGCGCACCAAGTCTTCGGCAACAGCGATGAAATCATCGTAGGCGCGCTGACGATTCTGTTTTCGCGCAGAGTTATGCCATGGGGGGCCGAATTCGCCACCACCACGGATGTTTGCGAGGACGTAGACGCCGCCGCTCTCCAGCCAGGCGGACCCGACTCCTGCGTTGTAATCCGGGCGCAACGAAATTTCAAAGCCGCCATACCCATATAACAACGTGGGATTGGTGCCACTCAGCACAAGGTTCGTTCTGCTGACCTGGAAATAAGGGACGGGGGTGCCGTCCCTGGATGTGACGGTGAATTGTTCGATGTGAAGTCCTTCGGCATTGAAAAAGGCCGGGAGGGCCTTGAGTTTTTCCAGCTCCTCCGTGCCCGCCACGCCACGGTAGAGCGTGGACGGCGTCAGAAAATCTGAGACGCTCATGAAGTATGCGTCGGACTCGTTGGGCTCCTCGCCGCTCACCGATACGGTTCCAAATTCAGGCGCGGGCAGGGCTGTGCGCGTCCACGCGCCTTCCGCCGGGCGCAGCAGCGAAGGCCGGCTGCGGACGTTTTCCATCACGTTCAAAATAATGTAGCGGTGTGTGGCGCTGAAGCCGGCCAGCGACGTTCGCGCATCAGGCTGGAAAAGCGTCGTGAACTGCCGATTACCTTCCAGAAATTTCGCAAGATCGCAGGCGAGCAATGATCCCGCCAAATGGCGGGTGCCCTCAAGATTCCAATCCTGACGCAGGCGGAGCAGCAGGAAATTGTCGAACGTTGATACTTCAGCATCCGCAGGCTTGTCGAGCCGCACCCACGCGTCATTCACTCGAAGGAAAGTCTCATCGGTGAAGAAGGTGGGGCGCCGGACGATGAACTCGTGAACGCGTCCGTGATCATGCACGACTTCCGCGTGGACGAGCATATCCTCAGCCTGTCCTTCGCGGATCAATTTTGCCGCCGTGAGCGGAGTTCCTCGGGACCATTCCTTTACAACTCTCGGGTAACCTGAATGTGTCAACGAGCCTGGCCCGAAATCGGTTCCCACGTACAACGCATCGCGATTGCGCCATGCGATGTAACTCTTGGCTTCAGGCAGCGTAAATCCATCGGCAATGAATTCCTTGCGCGTGACGTCGAACTCACGGCGTACGGTGGCATCGGCGCCACCGCGCGATAACGCCACCATTCCGCGATCGAATTCGGGCTCGAGAAAATCCACGCCCTTCCAAACCCAATTTTCGTTCTCTTCCCGGGCGAGCTGGTCCACATCGAGCACAACTTCCCAGTTCGGTTCTGCCTTTCGGTATTCTTCCAGCGTGGTTCGCCGCCAAAGGCCACGCGGATTTTTTTCATCCATCCAGAAGTTGTAATAGTAAGGGCCGCGCTTGGAGATTCCCGGAATCCGCTCGCGCGAGTTGAGAATGGTCAGGAGCCGTTCGCGGGTTGGTGCGAATCGCGGGTTTCCTTCCAGTTCCTTCACGGTCGGTGCGTTTTGCTCCTTCACCCATTCCAGTTGGGGGGCGCCAGCAACTTCCTCGAGCCAGAGATGATTATCGGCGAGGTCTGTCGAGGAGCCGGCAAGTGCGGACAGGGGAACTACAAGGCCTGGCGTGGTTCGGGTGCAACTCGCGAGCAGGAGGAAGGACAGCGCGAGAAAACTGAGAAACGCCTTTTTCATCATGCGTGCAGCATCAATAACCCATCACCCTCTTTCAAGCTGAACGTTCGGCAAGCTGCGCCGTGAACGATCGCAATCAGGGCACGAGAACCAGCCGATAAAACCGGCCGGAAATTTGCGAAATAATTGTGTCGGTGACCAGCAACTGAGCTGTGTTCGCAATGATTGGACTTCCCAAGGGAGTCCATGACGGATCCGTGAGACGTTCCTTCCATTGAACCTGGTAGCCATGGCCGGGCGACACTGTGAACATCAGATGAATTTCGTTGCCTGAACGCTGGGCTGTGGCAATTGGCGGATCGATCGGGACATGACCAAGCCCGGGCGAGGCGGGTGCCGCGATCCAGTTGAAGGGATCATTCCCAAAATGGTTCGCAACGAGACGGTGCAATGACGGTCCCATACCATCGGCGGCTGCCGGCCACCCGCCCGCGTCGGAGTACACCACCCGTTCGACCAATATTAACGGAAGAAAACCCGCGTCCGGATGCGGCGGGGTTTGAGGCGCATCGGGCCGCCAGAGTTCTACCGATTCGCCGGCATTGTTCAAACGGCCGCTGAATGGACCTGTGAGCGGCCCCACCAGCCCGTATTCCGCCTGGAACGCGGCAAGCGCAGTGGCATCTGCCGCGGGATTGAATCCCACGACCGTCAGCGTGCCGCGGTTTGAAATCACGGTTCCGCTTGCGAATGAAAACTCGACGGCGTTTGCCAGCCGCCAGGTGTTGCCTGGATGCGCTGGATCGTAGAGCGCGACAGGACTGTCACTGAGGTTGTGCAGTTCAATATATTCATGATGGTTGCCAGGGTCGGTCTCGACTTCCGGATGATACATGATTTCGCTGATCACGATGGGACCGACAAGCGGATACGCATTGCTTGCCCCGGTTCCGCTGCGGAATTGCGGCAGGGTTGCGGGATTGTCGACCCCAAACGTCCGCTGGCTCATTGCTACGAACTCGGTTTCGACGCTCGTTTGAAAGCGTCCGAACGAAATGCCATTCGGGGCCGCTCCGAAGCTGACGGTGCTGCGCAGGCCGCCAAGGTTCCCCGCAGCGTCGGCCTGTGAAAGGTGCGCTGAGTCCCCGCGTGCGGAGTTGAATGTGAAGAACGGGGGTTCCTCGTTGTCGCCGTCCGTCCCGCCGAACTGATTCTGATAGAACACACGGTATCCACCCGCGGCAACGATCGTATTGTCAGGAATGCGATAGCGCTTCAGGTCGCTTTGCGAATCGCTGAGGAACCAGCCGCCGATATTGACGGGATTGGCAGTCGTATTGTGAAGTTCAATGGCATCCTCCAGCGGAGCGTCCGTGTGGGAGAGGATTTCGTTGATGACAACACTTTCCAACGGAAGCCAGTTTGCAGCAGCGGGCGAAGCTGTGTTCACGAAGGAAACAACGTTTGTGCCGCCATCCGGCAGGCGCCCCTGGGAAATCCCGCTGGCCTGCACTCCGAAATGTAATGAATCGATCAGTGTTAGGTTAGTGTTGTAGAGGCCGAGCGTTTCGCCATTGGCACTCAGCGCAAAACGCGTGTGTTGAGGTCCCGTTTCGTCGCCGTTGCTGGCAAACAGTTGAATCCAGTCCCGTCCGTCAATGAAACTCAGCGCAGGCAAGGGGGAATTTGTCAGTGTGGAGATCGAGGGATTGTCAGTCACATACAGTCCGCTGATGTTTGCCGGCAGCGCATTGCTGTTGAAGATCTCGAACCAGTCGTATCCCAGCACAGGTGCGGCCATCCATTCGTTGAACCGCAGCCCTGCGACCGGGCCGAGGGCTGCCGCTGCCGAGTTGACTGTACCGGGAGTGGGCGTGTTCAGGAGTTGCCATTGGCCGCCCACGATTCCGATGGGGCGATCTTCAACCTGGAATCCGTAGGCGAGATCATCAACGATTTGGCCCGAGCCATTAAACAGGTAAACGCGAGCGCCTTCCCCAGGCAGCGAAAAACCTGTGTTTAGAGCGCCGCCGCTCGAAGTGGATGCCGAGCGGGAACTGTCGCACCACACAACGATGTATCCGTTCGCGGCAATGGTTGTTCCCGCAGGGAAAGTCCATCGCTCGGCAATTGCAACAGATCGGGCGAGCGCCATTCCATCCAGACTGACGGGCGATGCGGCTGGGTTGCGCAGTTCAATGAAGTCGACGTAGGTGTCCCACGGGCTGAGCACGGCATGATCGTTGCGTCCGAGGATTTCATTCAACGTTGGACCAGTGTATGTGAGCGTGTAGTTCCCAGCGCCTGGGCTGACGCTTGCCGGAAAACTCGCCACGTTTTGACTTCCGTCGGGCAATCGCCCTTGCGACACGGCTTCTGCCACGGCGCTGTACGACACTTCTTCGATCTGAATTCCCGCGGCATCGAGCAGCGCAATCCTGCCTCCCTCCGATGAAAGCTTCAGGTCCAATTGGTTGGCACCTGCCCTTTCATCGGCAAACAACTGAACAAAGCTGTTTGGCGAAACAAATGAAAGCGACCCGAGGCGCGCCACCGTGTTACTCGTCTGGATATAAATGCCCCGCAAAGAAACTGGCGATGCAGGTGACTGGTTAAACAGCTCGATCCAGTCCTGTCCGCCAGTCAATGGATTAGGTAGCCATTCGTTGATCGTCAGGTGATTTTGACTTTCCAGCGCAGCAGATTCGTTTGCACCCCCTGGCGTGGGCACGGTAAGCACCCAGTCCCCATTGATTCGGCCGACGCTGTAATCGGTCAACTGCAGTCCCAGTGTCACCGCGTCAACCCGTTGCGTGTTCGAATTGAACAGCGACACGGTTTCCCCGCTTTTGCTCAATGCGAAGCGTGTATGCAATCCGGGAGCGTTGGTTGCGCTGTCACACCAGATGACAAGGAATCCTCCGGGCGGGAGGTTCGTGGCAGGCAGCACATATTGTCGCGGTGCGCTCTCATCCGAGAGGCTCCAGTTTGCGAGGTTAACAACGCTCGCTCCCGTATTATGGAGCTCGATCCAATCGGGAAATCCTCCGCCATTGCCGACCGCGGTTGCGTTGTCTGCCATGACTTCATTGATGACCACTTCAGCTGCCGCGGCCGCCTGGGGTGGCAGGCCCGGAGAACCTCCCGCAATGGCCTGCCAATTCGATGGAGCGCTCAAATCTCCGGCTACTTCGATGATTCCAGCCGATGCTCCGCCGCCGTCGGCCGCCAGCGGCCACCCGTCTTCATCATCGTAATGCACAGCAACGACCGTGTTACCGCCGCGATCGAGGAGAGCAATCCGTTCTCCGCTGTTCATCAGGCTGCCGCCGAAATAGGCGAACACCGGCGTGGATGGATGCCGCGTGGCAAATGCAGCCGGGCTCGCTGAGTTTGCCAGAACAAGGAGGCCATTTGCGGGAATGCTGGTTCCGCTCGGGAACGTCAGCGTGATGCCATCAAAGCTGAACAGGCTGATATCCAGGGCTTGTGCCCCGACGTTCATGAGCTCGATGAATTCGTAGGCATCGCCGCCTTCAGGGTTGTACATGATTTCGGTGATGCGCAGCGGAACCCCGAGTTGCGCAATCGTGAAGGTGGCTTCGTTCAAGGCGCTCCATGTTCCGCCGTTCAATACGCGAGCCTTGAGAATCGTCGTCGAATTGAGTGTCAGCGGCGCGGAGTAGGCCTGAGCTGAAGGCGCCACAATTCCTGAGTAAGCGACGCGCGGATCGCTTCCATTCGTTGTGAAGTAAATCGTTCCGGGATTTGGGTTGTGCATCGCAACGATGAAACCCGAAGCGGCCTGGCGGCTTCCGAGCACAGGTCCTGCAATGTGATTCTGCCGGAATTCAGGAGCCTCGACTGCGGGATACAGCCCGGCGGCTCGCAGCTGGTTCATGACAGTGGCGTGGCGCGTAGGCACGTAGGTGTTCACCACGCGCTCGTTCTCCGCGAGCCAGTGGCTCTCTCGCGTGTAGAGTTGGAAGGTGCCGTTCTGATAGGGATGCACATCCCGCCGATAATCGCCCCAACGCATGGACTCGGCCACAATCGGCGCGTCCAGCACTGCTTCCCACTTCTGCCAGCGCGCGACGTTGGCTTCTGGCGTGAGCGCACCATCGGGCGCGATCATGTGCTTGTGGACGCGGTCAGCGAAATCGAGCCGGTACTGGGGATTGTCATCCAGCTTCAAGTGCAAGCCGCTGGGCACATCGCCCTGTGCCCCGGGAACGCGGTTGATATGGCTGTCCAACAGGATGTTTTCGCCGTCCCACGGCATGTACTTGAAGGTTCCCGCCGGGCCCGGAATGCGTGCCCGGATCGCAAACCAGTTCTTTGCAGTTCCCCAATCCTGAGCGCCGCAATAGAAGCAAAGCAGCATGTAATCTGCATAACAGGTCACGTCCAGATACTGCTTCATCCGCTCGTAGTTGCTGTTGTCCCCGAGATTGGAGATTCCAAGCATGGTGTTATATGCGGCCGAATTGCCCCCTGCAGTGGTTGTGACGCCACCCTGGTCGTAGATGTCATAGCCATTTGTGGATGCAGCGAGGTAGTTTTCTCCGAACTGTCCCGTCGGTTGTTCGGTGAAATCGTACACGCCCCAATACAGGCCGTTGATCATCAGGTGAAAATAGCGTGTGTAGCTCGCAGGGTTGCCCATGTCGCGGAAAGCTTCCTTCATCCAGGCATCCCGCGTCGGGGAAGCGCGTGTGCGTTGCATGGCGCCCAGCGGATCGTCTGGAGAATCGGACCAGTGACGCCAGCTGACGCCAAAGTCCGGTCGCAAAATCAGGTCGTCGAATTTTTCAGCGGGTGAATCCGTGAACAGCCTGTATTCGAGCGTTGTCTCGCCGTAATCGCCCTTGAAGTTCAGCTTGAAGCCATGTTTCGGATTCTTGAATGGATCGCGGCTGGCGTTTCCGTGCAGGTCAATTCCAGCCGAAACGGCAAACGCTGAAGAGCCGTCGGGAAGAATCATTTCAACCGAGCATGACTTCTCATTGGAAGCCTTGTTGCCTGAACTGGAATTCGGATACAGGCCCCCTGCGCCAAACATGTCATCACGGCGCAGCACGAGCGAAACCACCGGCAACTCGCGGATTCCCTTCTCGTAACGCGCCAGTTTCTCCGGATCGAGTGCGGATGCGGGATTCAACGGGTTGAGCCGAATCGGGTCCAGGTCCATCGCATAATCGGCAGGAACGTTCGGGGTGGGGAAGGACTGGCTCGTGCCCCATGTTGATGGAAACCCGGGTGGATTGGCGGGTTGTGACAACACGGAGCCAAGATAGAGGTAACTGTGAGTCACGGTGCGCGACGGCAGCGTGCCGGGCGCTACGGTGATCGCCCGCACGAGCGTTGTATTCGTGATATTCAGCGGTTGCGAATAAATGAACCCTGTGGAGGGCGTTGGCTCGCTTCCGTCGAGTGTGTATCGAATGACACCACCAGGCGCGGAGGTCAGCGCGAGTTGAAACGGCTGGTTGAATATGCCGCGAGGGATTGTGAAGTGCGGCGGCGCGGCGATCCCGAAAATCGGGCTCTCGCCGTTGGCTGCGCCCGGGGTTGGTGTTTGGTAATAGCGCCAAGCGTCCGCCGCGTTGCGGCCATGCGAGTAGTTGTTGCGCTGCTCCGGAAATTCCGGTTCCAGCACCGAAACGGGCTGTCGCGGATACTCGGGGTTGAACAACGCCAGATATTCGCCAAACAGATTCAGTTTGAAATTGGTGTGAAACCGATTGGTTCCCGTGGGTGCGCGACGGTCTTTTTCAGATGCGAAAACAACGAGATACTCGCCCGGACTGATGACGCGCGCCGGGAATGTCCATTTGCCAGGAACTTCAGGATCGTCCGTCAGCGACCAGCCGAGGAGGTTGACTGCCTGTGCGCCGCGGTTGTGAAGCTCAATCCAGTCTTGTTGCGTGCTGTTCTCGTCGATCAGGCCGGTTGTATTACCAGCGACGAACTCATTGATGACAATGTCGCCATGCGAAAGCGTCGTGTTGAGGATGACGGACCAACTCCCTCCAGCGAAGGAGTTCGATGTCACATCGCGGATGCCGTGGGCGGGTGCCCAGGAAAAGGTCATGGTTCCATTCACAGCGGGCTGCTGGAATTGGAATACATACGGACCGGAGTCGCTCCCCGAAACGCCGTTGGCGATCTGGCCGTTGAGGCGAAGATCGCTGGCCTCAACACCGGACACGGGTTCGTTGAAGCGCACTTCCACCTGGCTGAACTGGCTGACGACCGCCGACGCGACGGGCGTGGTGTCGCTGATAACAGGAGCGGCGGTGTCAACCAACGTGACGTTCCATGCCGCATTGGCCCCCGCGGGATCGAACGCTTCCGCTCCCAGCCCGGTAATCCCATGCGCTTCATTCCACGCAAAGTGAATCAGGCCAGGGGCCGGGGCCGCGAAGACGAACGTGTAGCGATTGGTTCCCGGTGATCCGATCAGACTGCTTGCGGGTTGATCGTTGATCAGGAAGTCAGAGGCATCGACACCCGAGACAGGTTTGTTGAAGGTGACGGTGGCCTGCGAAAGTGATGACACGATAGAATTTGCCGAGGGCTCCACGTTCGCAAGGGCAAGCGGCGTGGTGTCGATGCGGGTCGCTTCAAGGCGCGCGTCGATGCGAAAATCCGAACTGCCCGACAAGCTTTGGTTGAACGCCTGTATCGTGAGGGCGTTGTTGCCGTTCACGAGGTAGTTTCCCGGCGGCAAACCGATGGTGAATGTCACAGCCGTGCCTGCTTCATGGGATCCAGATGCCACGTGCGTGTAGAGGGGCGAGGCGTTGGTGAAAAAGGAGCGGGCGACTTCGATGCCATTGATCCAGGCGACGAATCCGTCGTCGTAATTCGCAACCAAACGAACGCCGCTGATTTCCGCCATGTTGGTAATCGAAAAGGTGCGTCTCAGAAACACGCAGCGATAACGCGTTCGCATGTCCGTAAGGATTGTTCCGTCCGTGATCCCATCGTCGCCGGTCGAACCGTTGTTGCCATAATGAAATGGAGCGACGCCGAGCGGCCAGGAGCCGTCACCAAAAACAGTGTTGCGCCAGAGGCTTGCAGGCGTCGAGACCTCGTTGGTTCCTTTGCGCCAACGCCAGGTTGAGCCGGTTGGAATCCACGTCTCAGTGACCTGGCCAAGAGCGATCACGTTCGCGATCGCCAGGAACAAAGACACGGTTGCAAAATGCAGAAAACGGAGGATGAGGCTACGAAGGGGGGTGATCATATCGAGCGTGCCCGATTCTAGGGCAAGAATCGGATCTGTGTCATCCCAAAGCTCGCACTCTTTTGAGGGCGAAAAGCAAAATGCAAAAGGCCGGAGCGATCAACCGTGTGCGCGGTTAGAGGAGTCGCGGCTGGTTATTGCCTGCAGGCTTCAGACCCAGTTTCTTGTAGCTCAATTCGGTTGCCACGCGTCCCTGGGAAGTTCGATTCAGATAGCCTTCCATGATCAGGTAGGGCTCGTAAACCTCCTCCAGCGTGTCGGGTTCCTCACCGACGGCGACCGCGAGGGAATTCACTCCGACTGGCCCCCCACCGAACTTCACGATCATGGTTTCGAGAATGCGTTTATCCATCTCGTCGAGGCCGTTCTCGTCAATCTCCAGCATCGCCAGCGCGCGATCTGCCAGCGATTTTGTAATTCGTCCGTCGCCCTTGATCTGCGCGTAATCCCGGACGCGGCGCAGGAGGTTGTTCGCGATGCGGGGGGTGCCGCGGCTGCGCCGCGCAATTTCGTGGGCTCCTTCGTCCTCCACCCCGATGTTCAAAAGCCGCGCCGCTCGAACCACAATTGAGGTCAGTTGCGTCGCGTCATAATAATCGAGCCGCTCGCGAATTGGGAAACGGGTGAGCAGGGGCGCCGTGAGCAGGCCGCTGCGTGTTGTGGCGCCAATCAAGGTGAACCTCGGCAGGTTTAGTCGGACGCTGCGGGCGTTCGGTCCCTGGTCGATGATGATATCGAGCTTGTAATCCTCCATTGCGGGATAGAGGTACTCCTCAATGGTTTTCTGCAGCCGATGAATTTCATCGATGAACAACACATCGCCTTCATCGAGATTCGTCAGCAACCCGGCAAGATCCGCAGCCTTCTCAATGGTTGGACCACTTGTCGATTTGAGACTGGAACCCATCGCCTTCGCGAGAATGTTGGCAAGCGTGGTTTTGCCAAGCCCGGGCGGGCCGGAAAGCAGGATGTGATCGAGCGCTTCACCGCGTTGCTTTGCCGCGGCGACAGTGATCTCGAGACGTTCCTTCACCTTTGCCTGGCCCGTGAAATCAGAAAACAACGACGGCCGCAGCGTCATTTCCAACGCGGCATCGGGCTTGGTCAGGACATCGGAAACCATGCGATCGGACATCGCAGAGAACATGACGAAGGAATGCCGGAGCGACAAGTATGGACTGCGCCAGGCGGCGAACTTCCAAAGATGCGTTCGTTTCGGGGATCTTCGAGGTTTGTGACCGAAGGCTTTCGAGGCGCGAAAAGGCTGGCGGAAAGCGTTACTGGGGCGTTGAATGCCCGCATGAAAAAAATCCTGGTGTGGCTTTCCATCGGTGTCGCTGTCTTCATCGTGGCGATCGTCATCGGCATTAGTTTCTTCCTGGATGGCGCCGTTAAACGCGGTGTCGAAACATTCGGGCCCCAGATGACAAAGGTTCCAGTCACTCTCGAAAAGGTAAGCATTTCGACCCTGTCAGGATCGGGAACAATGGAAGGATTGATTGTTGGGAATCCCGAGGGATTCAAGACGCCCAATGCCATCTCGGTGGGCAGCGCCACCCTCGCGTTGAAACCGACTTCCGTTTTTGGCGACAAGATCATCGTTCGCAAAATCGAGTTGATCGAACCGCAGATCACATTCGAAGGCGGGTTCGGAGGGAACAACTTGAGCAAGATTCTGGCGAACCTGGAGGAAAGCACAGGGGGCAGCGACACGAATGCCGCTGCGGAGCCGGACGAAGGGCCGAACCAGAAGTTGCAGGTGGACGAGTTTACGATTCGGGGAGCCCGTCTGAATGTCAGCATCACCGGCATGGGCGGCAAGTCGCTCCCTGTCACCCTTCCGAACATCCAATTGACGGGGCTGGGAACGGGGCCTGATGGTATCACGGCCACGGAATTGGTCCGGCGTCTATTGAAGGAAATCGAAAAGACAGCTGTTCAGGAGGCCGAAAAGGCGATGTCGCAGCTGGGTACTTCGGCTGTGGAGATGGGAAAAGAGCTCGGGAAAGGGGCAACCGGATCGCTGACCAACGTTACTGGCGGGCTGCGTGACCTCTTGAAAAAGAAATAGCCGGCCGGGGTTCCCGGCCGGCCAGGAAATCGGCGCGATTACGGTTCCAGCAGCTTGAAAGTGTATTCGCGTGAGAAAGCGCTGTTCGGCACGGGGCCGCCCACCGCGTTGTTCAGGTAATCGAACTTGTACTGATACGTTACCGATTCCGCCCCGGGCGCTGCAGGCACAAGGCCCTCCCAGCGATTTGTCATCAAGGGGGTTGGACGCATGGGAATGAACTCATTGTTCACCACGATGTACGGTTTGATGCTGTCCCACCGAAGCGTTTGCTGGCGGGTGATCAACGACACTTCAACGGGATAGAGGTTGTTTGGATTCCGGACCTGCTGCGATGGCGTGAGATTGGTGAAATGGGTGGACGTGCACCCCGCCAGCAGCAGTGGCGAAACCAAAAAAGCCAGGCATTTTTTCAACATGGCGGGAGCGTGGCAAAGCACCCAAATGTTGTAAAGGTGGATGTTCCTCGCTCGATCAGCCCGCCGATCGAACGGTGGGAGGCGCTTCCTTGCCGAAATAGACGAATGGGTACAAAACAAAAGCCGGACAACAGGTCCGGCTTTACACACGGCGCAATGAGAACTTAACGCCGACGAAGAAACGGTATCAGCTTCTCAATTGCATGCATGTCCCCAGTGCTGGGGACAACAGGTGACGGGCTTATATATTTAGCAAACGCTTGGACCGCGGATGTCCGAGGGTGCTGCATAGGCTCGGTGGCATGGAAACCTCAAAGAATAAGGCTG
>Ga0196970_1000519_pt1 | contig 42737 bp, 28 predicted proteins | sample S1v_513CmetaG_FD_148672 | JGI IMG/M metagenome (GOLD analysis project Ga0196970, IMG submission 148672) | Soil microbial communities from Anza Borrego desert, Southern California, United States - S1+v_5-13C | ecosystem: Environmental > Terrestrial > Soil > Desert | place: USA: California... | reverse complement strand
TAGGAAAACAGGGTACACCGAGCTAGATAGCAATAACCATTGCAGAAAGCAACATGATTACAACAAATATAATCCGGTTATCCAGAGCCCTCATATAATACGATAAACAATTAGACATTTCTCTTATTTCATTGCGAATGCTATCGCTAAAAATATCGATGCTAGCGCGATCGCCGCCCCTAGCCATGCTTAGATTGTCAGGAAATTCTTTGGATTCATCGTTAATATTATTCCAAATCCTCTTAAAGTGGCCATCGATCTTAGTCTCTCTAATTTCCATCCGGTGCAGGATGGTCTCAATTCCCTTCTTAATCTCCTTAATGTCAGAATCCATAGGATCCATCGGCTGCCTCCCCATTGCTTCCTTCTCAAGCATGGCCTTCAATGCCTCCATATAGACATCCGTGTTCTCAATGCCAGATGGTGATGGACGCTTTCCCGGACCGGCCTTTGCCGGTTCGGGTGCCCACTTGCGGACCAGCCCTGACTGTAGCTGACTGGCGGCATACCATAGGTTGCCATTTGTCCGAAGGGCCTCCCTTGCAGGGCACGAGGCCGCGGGCTCCGGACGCAGCCGTCCGGCGGCGCCCTGCGCCGCCGGAATGATCTTTCCAGGCCTTTTACAAGTCTCACGCGCCTGCCATGCCGACGGCGTGCCCCCACCGGATAGGGCGGGGGCTGCCGGTGCGCTTCACTGCTGGGCAGGTGCCGGCCGATAAGCGACATCGTCGACGGTGAGCAGCTGGCGCTTGGCAAGGCACCAGACCCGCGTACCGAGGTCGACATCAGCGCCTATAGGCTGGAGGACGCCAAGGCGGTGGTGGTGGCCATCGTCGACGCCGTGCCGACCGCCGAGCGCCCGCCCGGTAGGCACAGTAGGGCGAACGGACCACCGGACGCCGCCATCCAGGCTCCAGCACAAAAGTGGTGAGCGAGGGGGCTTGCGGGCTGCTTGGCGGATGCCACCCGCCCGGCCACCTGCATCCGGAAGGCAACCGGCGCGGACGTGACCCGTGCCAGCCCCGCTCCGGATCCCCTCGCCAGCGCTGACGACCTCGAGGATGCCGGCGGCGAGCGCCGCCACGACGAGGACGGCACGCGCCAGAGCCTAGCCCTGCGTGCCATCGGCGGCATGATCGGCAGCAAGCGCGACGACCTCGTCTCCAGCCGGGCGTTGCTCGCCCTGGCCGAGGTGCGCGGCTGTTCGCGACGATCGGCCGGCAGATGCCCCGGCTCGCCAGCGAGGCAAAGGAGACCTTTGAAACGGGTCGTGGCGGCGGCGCTGAACATCCCTTAAAGCCGCTCCTCGATCTCCACGCCAGTGGGCAGGCCGTCGCGCGCGATGGTGACGGTGTAGTCCTCGAAGCGCCGCGGCGCGGTGATGCCGTCCTTAAGCTGGACTTTCACCCGATCCAGCAGCGTGTGCGCCGGCGCCTCGCCCAAGGGGGAGCGGTGGCGGAACACCACCAGCCGACGCGCCGCCATCTCGCCGCGCGCGGCGGAGCGGTCATGATCGAACATCAGCAGCAGCGACTGGAAGACGGCCTCCAGGTCGGCGTCGGAAAAGCCGGTCTGCTTCGCCAGATGCGGGGAAATGAAGCCGCGCGCCGCATAGAGCCCATAGGGAACAATGTATCTGCGGCCCATGGTGCGGTTGTCGCCCTGCTGCTTCTGCGCTTCGGCCTCCGTCGTTACCGCCATGCGAGTGAGGACGATCTCGGTCGGGACGATGGCGTCGATGCTTTCCGCGAAGGTCAGCTGCACCGGGCCGCGCACCTGCCCGCAGTTGATCTCCGTCGTCATCACCGCACCGAAGCTGCGGATGTCGAAAAAGGTCCGGCACATCCACGCCGTCACCGCGGCACCGCCGTCGCCCTTGGCCAGCTTTTTGCTTTCGGGCTTGATCCCGGTGGCTTCATAGGCGCGGGCATGCTGCTGGTTCAGCACCGCCTTGTCGCGGACATAGATCTCATAGCCAGGCTCACCGCCCCGGGTCAGTTCGATGAAGTTGCGGATTTTGCGCTTCAGGCACACGTCGGTGACCAGCCCGCGCCCGGTCTCCGGATCAAGGCGCGGCATATTGCCGGCGTCCGGATCGCCGTTCGGGTTGCCGTTGCGCACGTCGAACAGATAGACGAACTCGATGCGGGACTCGTGAATTCTCATGGCGGCTCACTCCGGGAGGGGAACGACCGGCGCGTCGTCGATGCCGGCGGGGTCGGCACCGGGACCCTTGCCGGTCTTGCGGTCGGCGCGCTCGTGGTGGTGGCCGAGGAAGAACAGCGCGCGCTGCTCCAGCTCCAGCATCGGCGGGAAGCCGGGCAGCGACCCCTGGATGTCCTGCAAGGCTGAATCCAGCACGCGGGCGAGGCCGGGCTTGGTCCGCCGCACCGTTCCCAGGCGCTTTTGCGCCAAATCCAGCAGGGCAGGAAAGACGGCGCGCGGTGTGGTGGACGCAGCGCCGATGTGCGTGTCGCGGATGGTAACCTTCAGGTCGCGCCCGCCGGCGGCGGCCTGCTGGACACGCTCCAGCACGGCGAACAGGCGGCCCAGCCGATAGCCGGGGTCGGTGCAGGTCGGATCAAGGCTTATGAGGCCCTTCCCCTCTTGCTCAAGGCCGGCAAGCCGTCGGCGGCGCACCAGCACCGCCTTCAGCAACGCCATGCGCGGGTGGTTGACCGTGTGGTCGGCGCGGATGCGGTCGAGCAGGACGGCCAGCAGGCTGGCCGGATACGCGCCGCCGCCCAGCACCGCCCGCAGCAGGTCGCCCTGCAGCTTGGCCAAACCCCGGTCGTTCGGATCGGGCCGGGCATGGTCGCCGTCACGCCGGCGCTTGATCTTGGTTTCGTTGACCAGCGTCCAGATGGTGGGGCGGGGCGGCTGAGTGTCCCACGGGGTGATTAGGTCCATGTCCTGGAAATGCCAGGCCAGCCGGTCGGCGATGGCCCCCAGCCCGTCGGCCACCCAGAAGCGCACCGCCAGCCGCGCGGCATTGCCCGACAGGCCGAGCACGAAGAAGCGCGCCCCGACCTCCTGCGGGAGCAGCCCGTCGCGCCCCTGCGCCAGCCGGTCGAGCGCCGCCCGGCTCTCGTGGGCGAGCTCCCCATCCTCCGTCTTCTCCTCCGGCCGGCCGAAGACAAGACCGACATCGTCTTCGAACCGGGTGGGCCGGTCGGTCCAGAACAGGACGGAGACCGCGCCGATGACGATGTGCCGCGTGCCCCGCTGGGCCAGCAGATGGTTCAGCGCCGCCGTGTAGCCGTGCGCCGCCCGCGTCGAGATCGGCGCGTTGAAGTTCTGCGTCTTGCCGTAGGAGGCATAGGCGTCGTCGTTGAAGGAGACCAGCGCCGCCCCGGCGGCCTGCGCGCCCGGCACGCCCTTGATGGCCGGATGGATGCGGGCGATGGGCTGGCCCTCCTCCCCGGTGGCAAGGCACTGGCCGGTCGCCGCCCCCGCCTCCTTGGCCAGCAGGGTGCGTTCCCAGGCGGCGCGGATCTCCGGCAGATCGTGGACGAACTCCTCCTCGTTGCCCAGGCGGAAGACCAGCCAGCCCGCCAGGATCTCCGGCTCCGGCGTCGGTGGCGCGTGTCCCGGAGCCCAGCTCCGGAAGAAGTCCAGAACGGCGCGGACGGCGGGATGGATGATGCCCGCCAGCACCGCCTCATGCCGCGCACGGGAGGCGGCGAACTGCTCCAACGCCCGCGCCCGCTTGCCGGCCTCCGCCACCCCGAACAGATAGGCGGCGGAATCGCACAGGAAGCCCGGTTGGATCGCCACCGTCCGGCGCGGCGGCTGCGGCACGTCGACCAGCAGGGGACGCTTCACCAGCGTCTTGCCGATGGCGACGTCCTGCCGCATGTCTTCGACGCTCAGGACGCCGCCGTCGGGATGCAGCACGACGCAGCCCGTGACCTTCTCTCTGGAAAAGCCGTAGGGCGGCAGCTTGCCCGCATCGCGCAGCCGCTCATACTGGCGGAAGAGCTCGGTGACGATCATCGCCGTGCCTCGGTAGGGTGGAGCGGCGGCACCTCGATCACCCCGTCCACCATGGTGGCGCGGAAGAAGCGCGGCGTCATGCCGTCGGCGAAGTCGATGTCGTGCAGCATCCAGCCCAAATCGCGCGTGCCGCGCAGCTCCTCCACGATCCCGGGCACGCCGTCGACCGGCGCGAACCAGGCGGGGAACTCGCGACAGCCGAGGCAGGGCTGCCAGACGCACTGGCCCCGCGCGATCCGGCGGCGGGCCATCTCCGCATGCTTGCCGGGAGCGTCCTGTGGCCCGGCCTTGGCCGTCATCTCGAAATGCGCCTCGATGACATAGCCGACATCGCGCAGCAGGACGCTGGCCCGCTGCTGGCGCTCCTCCTCGGCATAGAGCGCCGGGACCTCGCCGCCCGCCATGCCCTGGCGCGCGGCGGCGTAGGAGGCCTTGGCCCCCACCTCGTTGCGCCGGATGCTGTCGAAACGGATGGGCTTCAGCACATGGATGCGGTCGATGACCCAGCGGATCGCCGGCTTCCAATGGATCGCCTCCAGCACCCCGCGGGCAGCGGACGGGGTGATGACGTCATAGGACACGCGCTCCGCCTTCATCTCCGGGCGGGAAAACAGGGCGCGCTCACCCCAGACATGAATTTTGATGCCCTGTGGCATGGATTTCCTCACCCCGGCGCGGCAATGGACAGGTTCAGGCTGGGTAATCGGCCGATATTGATCAAGCTTTAGCGGAAAATGCCGCAGAGCAGAACGCTGAGGCGGATGTGAGTTGGCTTCTGCCAGAGGCCGAGAGGGGCGCTGCCATCGCCGCTGCGTCCTCTCCGCCCTGTCGCGGACAGCGCGCAGAAGTTAGGATCCAGAACCGCCAGGTCAAGCGCATCGTCCCGGTCGCGGCCATAGAGCCCCTCGCGCGCCCTGTCGCCGCGGCGGTTCAGGTCGGCCAGCACCCCCGTCTCCACCTGTCGATGTGGTCACCCGGGTGAGCCAAGCCGTCTTCGCGTGCGGGCGCTGCGGCCATAGGGCCACGCCGACACCGACGCGGCGATCACCATCCTACGGCGCGTGGACGGCGCGTTGAAGCCTGTGGAGGAACACCGGACCAAGCGGCCCGATGACGCAGGAACCGGCCAGAGGGCGGCATGAGGCGGATCACCGGAACCTTAACCCGTCAGGGCGGAGCGCGTGTCAGAGATACTCCTGGAAGGCCCGGCCGTATTTCCCGGCATCGTGCCGAAAGCCCGACGATCGCGCACAGGCAGCCGCCGATCCGGCGGCAAGCAATCGGGTACCGAAGTCGCGCCGCGGGTGACGAGGTCCAGGTGTTGTCGCAGCGGCTCCCAGCCCGTCTTGCGCCGATCAGGCCGCGTGTGGGCGTGTAACAGTCTGTGACTGCCTCGCGCGACGGTGGCCCCCTCACCAGCGCACCCGACGTCGCGTCGCCCCCCGAGCCGCCATGATGATGCAAGGGAGGGCGCGCGGTCGGCGGACACACGGTGTCTCAACACCTCAGCCCCCCACAGGCACGCTCATGCCGCCTGCTCAGCGTCGGGAAAACAGGAGCACAGATCTATTCCCCATGGACCAACAAAAGCCTAAGCTCTGGCGGTCACCCTCCTCGCGAGGGCGTGGATTGAAACGGGCTGTGGATCGCCGGTGTTGCGGCGTGGTGTCTCCCTGCCAGGGTGTGGATTGAAACCACGCCCAGGTGGGGCTCGGGGCGGTTCACACTGTCCATGCTTGACGCACCAGCGCCTGAACCAGACGGGCATCGCTGCCGAGCGCCCGACGGGTGTTCTTGGCACAACGGTCGGTACTGATCTCAGCATGGGGAAGTTTCTTGGCATACAGAAGTATTTGGGTTTTTTCCAACAGGGTAGCGACCGTCTGTTGATACATCCCCGATGCTGCCTGCTCGCCTCCAATCCAGTCTTGCCACCGCCGAACGTACGCTCGGCCAGCTTGATGCTGCCCTGAGCGATCCCAGGATGCGCCGCCGTCACCGGGCCGATGCCCGGCGCCGGGCCGTGCATGCCGCCCTCCGCCTTGACGGTCTTGTCGTCAGCGCTGACGCCCTCCGCCTGATCGAGGTTGCTCCTGAGGTGGTCGGCCCTGCTGCGAGAACAGACGCCCAACTCGGGGCGGCTGTCCAGCGCTGGACGGAGGCTCTGAACAGTGGCCGCTTCTTTGGTGGAGGCATCCCAGCAGTGGCTTCCGGAGACGTTGGGCCGCCACCTTCTGTGTCTGCCCCGCACCCGCCCCATGGACTTGCCGCTGACGGCTTGCGCGCCGCTCTGGGGGGCGCGCTGTTGACCGAGGCCGCCGCAGCCCCAGGCTTGTCGGTCCCCGCCGTTGCCCCCGAGAGCGCGGTGGACAACACTCCACCCCTGCTGCCCTGGACGACGCCTTGGGCACTGGCGGCTCTGGCCGGTTGGAGCGGGATCCAGGGCCGGCCGGGGCCAGGGCTTGATGCCACCGACGTGGTGTCGGCCGGTCTGGAAGCCGTTGCCCGCACGCTGGCCGCCGCCCCTGGGCTGGACGGCGCTCTGCGGGTGGTGGTGCAGCTTCATCGGCGCACCGACCCACCCCCCTCCGGCGTGGCAGCACCGATGCTGTTGAGCCCCCCTGGCCCAGCGTCTGCGGCAGGATGCCCAGGCCCGCGTCAGCACCGGCTTTTGGAGCATGCTCGCGCGGCTCGCAGCGCCGGCTCTGCTGCGCCGGGCCTGTGGTCTGACACAGGGATTCTGATTTTAAATCGATCGTACGCAGACTGGCTTTGCGGCGGTGGTGGGCTTTACATAAGGCGCTGTCGGCAAGACAGCAGTTTCATGTGCTTGAATGCGCAGGACGGTGGGACGTTGCCGGACAGGGAATTAGCCCCGTATTTCATGACTTTAAATATTCTCCTTATGACCTGTTATTGCTTTTCGGCGTCCTCGGTGCGCTGCCTGTCGCCCAATTCGTCTGGGGCTGGAGCCACCATGATGGGCCAGCCACCGGGACTCCAGCTGGACGATTGGGGACGCGTGACCGGTGCAATGAGTGCGCGCGCCTCGACCAACCGCGGCACGCCTCCTTCGGCTGCCGCTACCATCGCCGTCTCCGTTCCGGTTAGACCATTCCGGCCATTTGGGTGAGCAAGCGCGCGATTGTCGGCGCCGTCGGCGTGCAGCCAAGCGCCCCCCTCTGCGCCAGGTCTGAGCGCCGTCTGCGCGCCGCCCATTCGGCCACGACACGCAGGCTGCCTCGCCCCCACTCTTCCTCAGCCGTTGCCGCAGATCCGCCGCGTTCTGGTGCCCAGCAGCCCACTGCGTACCCAGTCAGGGATGATGCAGGTCAGGAGCGCTTCCCCGGGTCCGGATGATGTCGGACCGCTGAGTGCGCAGCACCTTGCGGACGAGCTTGCGGCTGTGTTCGGTGGGACGGAACTGGACGGCGGAACCTCTGGTCGAAATGCCTGCTCCACAGGGGATGCTCTCCCGACATCCGTTCGTCTTTGGCTCCGGGCAAGTGACAACTCCGTCGCCTGACGGGCGGCGGAGTTGTCACTCATCTGACGGACCAAACTACCATCCGGCGGCGAGTGTTGAGCTCTGCTCGCTTGGCTCATGCGCCATTGCAGCACGAGTGCTTGTCGTCGGACCGAGCGGCGCCATCGACCGGCCTTCGCGGTAGCCGCTCGTCACATAGTGGGTTGCAGCAGCGAGTTCACTGGTTCCAAGCGCCCGCTGTACATCCGGATTGCGTGCCAGATACGCCGCTGCGTTGAAGGTGGTCGACCGCCCCTCCAGGCGCCCGGCAGTCGCATAATGAAGAGCAGCTGCCGTGGTGTTCGTGCCAAACGCCGCAATGAGGTCCGGGTTCGCGGCGATGTAGTTCATCACATTGAAGGACGTATTGCGCCCCTCCAGCCGTCCTGCGGAAATGTAGTGCTGGGTAGCCGCAGCCGTGTTCGACCCGAAAGCGGCCGCGAGATCAGGATTCGCAGCCAGGTAGCCGTCAACGTTGAACGTTGCAGACCTCCCCTCACGCGCCCCCGCCGTCAGGTAATGGTTCAGCGCCGCTCCCGGGTTGATGCCCAGAGCAGCAGCGATATCTAGATTCGCCGCCAAATAAGACAAAGGATTGAAAGCCGGCGCGCTGGAGACGGAGATGGTCTGGTCCGAAAACCTGATGTATTCGGCGTTGGCAAGCTGATCATAGCCGGAGGAGTCTCCAACAAAGATGCCGCCGCCATAGTTGACAAATGCACTCGATGAGCGGGATGAACTGCGAACCACCGTGTCCGCCTCACCCGCTCCACCGTCGATGTAATTAACGCCAGAACCACCATCGAGGAGATCGTTTCCGCCTCCCCCATAGATCATGTCGTTGCCGGCGTAGCCCCGCAACGTGTCGCCATAGTCCGACCCATAGAACGCATCGGAGCCGGCCAGGATGGTGGACCGAGCAGTTGCGGTTTGACCGCTGGTCACCCACCCCACGAACACCGGCGCAGATACGCTCATCCCATCAAGGGTGTAGAGCAAGGAGCCGTTGGCAAACTCGCGCACGGCGTTCAACGTTCCAGCAGCAATGTTTCGGCCACCAGAGTCATAGCCGAAGCTGCCATAGAACTCTGTCGCGCCACCACCGCTATAATTAACGGAGATGAAGCTGCTGTTGGCGACCGTGATGGTGCCGTAAAGAATACTCGACAGGCTGATGCTGTCTGTACTCAACGAGGCAGATCCGCTTGCGACAAGACGCGCCATACTTTCCCCCCGGTTTTCTTGAAAAAACAAAATTTTTGCCGGACGTAACGAGTGCCTTAGTGAAATGCGCCACATACTCCATGAGCAGGCAGATCATATTGTTTGCAATCTCAACCGATCTGAGTACGAGCAACATTCGTTTGACGCATCCAGAGAATGCGACAGGCATTCTGAAAGAGTTTAGCGAAAGGGCTTCTTCCAACGCAACCAAATGTTCAATTTATAGACGCTGTGGCACATGGTACTTACCGCCTCCGCAGCCACTTGTGTTTCGCCGCGCTGCCGACCGAGTTTCCTCTCTGCAGCAACCGTCGCATCTGCAGCAAGCCTGCCGCTGCAGCCACTGCCACAAAAGGGAAAAACAGGAATGGATTGACCTGCGCCACGACGGTGGGGTGGAGAAGGCCGGATCAGGCGCCAGGCGGTTCTGAAGATCCCCACGTCCGTTACAGGCCTGCAGAAATGGGTGTGCTGCATAAATTGGTATGCATTTTCAGTTGTGACGTCGGCAGACAGCGCGCAAAAATCGACTCGCTGCGGCTGCGCAATACCGCGTATGCTCGCCTCAAGCTTTCGATGGAGGCATTCCTGTTGCGCCCGAACACCGCCGTTGCCGCAGTATGTGCCGTGCATACCGTCCGTCGCCTCAGCAGAGAGTGCCGTGACGCGAAGGCGCGTGAGTACCTGATCCGAGTGGAGCGCCGGCTCATGGCCATCGTACTCGAAGACTGGCCGCCAACGCTCCATTAGCGTAAGCAGGTCGTGGTCGCATCGGATCAGGCGTTGACAGCGGGCTTCCAGCTCCAGGGCAGGAGATCGGCGAGGCGGCCGGCGGGAAAGCGGTTCACCATGCGCTCCAGGACAACGCGCAGATAAGCGAATGGCTCGACGCCGTTGAGCTTACAGGTCTCAACCCAGCGAGGCGATCACCGCCAAGCGGTGGCCGCCGCCCTCAGAGCCAGCGAAGAGGCTGTTTTGCACAGGGCCACCGGTCTGATAGCGCCCCACCGTGTCGGTATCCATCTCCACGGGAGCGTTCGCTGTCATAGGGACAGCACCAGGACCATCCCTATGACAGGAAGCGCTCACCTCCTCCGCAGCGGCAAAGCGGCGCCACCACCGCCCCAGAGCCCGGCATAGGCTTTCAGCGTCAGCCCGCTGCCCTTCCGGGCATCGACGTGACCGCGCCACTGGCTCCCCAGATCTGACCCGACATCCTCTTACCCCGCTGAGCTGCGGTCCGCGGAGTATGTCATGAACCAGGAGCACGGCGGCTGTGTCGTCACCCAACGCTTGCTTCGGACCTTACGCTGGCAGCGATGCAGCGCTGACTGGAGGCCGAGGACGGCATCCGGATGAGCAGAGGCGCGATGGGGACGGCCATCGACCGGCTCGGCCTGACGCTCAAAAAAGTCCGTCATGAGTCCGGACGCTAAGCTGGAGAAATTCGTGACCGTCCATCATGCGTGGGCCTATGAAAAAGGAGAGCGGCTCTACAAGCCGGTTGCGCCAAAGAAAAAGGGCCTGGTGTTTACCCGGGCCCCGTTTTTCATCGATCCGCCGTGGATCAGAACCAGTTGTTGCCATTGGGGCTGTAGAGCGCAAGCGTCGTATGCGTGTTGTCCTGCGCCAGTCCGAACCCGAAATCCGATAGGCCGGCGGTGGGGGCGGTCAATTCGTGTTGGAAGGTCCGTGCAGTCGCTGTATCGGCTCCAGACAGACGGGGAAGCGCATCCGCCAGATGGGCAGCCGACGGCGTGACAAACCCGACAACCTCGGTCTGCTGGATCTGGATGCTGTCCCCTTGCAACTCGTCAGCAGCGGCAGCCATGGCCGCACGCCCGGTCGTCGCTGTCGTCACCGGCGGGAAATAGATCGTCGGCCGCCCCTGACGGTAGCCGTACTGGACATAATGCTTGGTCGCTGCGGCAGTGTCATTGCCGAACGCTGCGCGCAAGTCTGCGTTGGCGGCAAGATAGGACTGAGCGTCAAAGCCACTGGTCGGCCGCCCCTCGGCTCGGCCAGCATCAAGATAGTGTCGCGCGCCGGCCGTCGTATCCGATCCAAAGGCACGCAGCAGGTCGCGGTTGGCGGCCATATACGCATAAGGGTCGAAGGCGACGGTCCGTCCCTCTGCCGCTCCACCGGTGACGTAGTGCAGCGTCGCGGCCTGCTCATCGCGGCCAAACGCTGCTTCAAGGTCGCGATGGCTGGCAAGATAAGCGTACGGGTTGAAGCTGTTCGTGCTCCGACCTTCGCGGAAACCGCCGTAGACATAATGGTCCGTGCCGGCGGCGGTGTTGGCGCCGAGAGCGTGGATCAGGTCTGGGTTGCTGGCGATATACCCCAGGGCATTGAACGAGGCGTTGCGCCCCTCCCAAATGCCGGCAGCCAAGTAATGGTAATTGGCAGCGCCGAAGTCCGTCCCGACGGCCCGCAGCACGTCAGGATTGGCCGCCAGATAGCTTTGGGCGGTGTAGCCGGCCGGATATGCGGCCTCCGGCCCGGTGTTCGGCCCATAGAGATATTGGATAGCGGCCACGTCGAACGGGCCAAGCTGGCTCTGGAAGCCACCGCTGTAGCTCAGGACGGTGTTGGTGGTCTTATCCTCCGCTTGCGGCAGAGTGACGCCTGTACCAATGGACTCAAACGGGTGCTTCAGGCCGAGTGCGTGTCCGAACTCATGCAGCGCCAAGCCGGTGGAGATCGAATTGCGCGTGTTGAAATAGACGTCACCGGCCGCCCCATAGCCGGGATAGCTGGCATAGCCCTCCAAACCCTGGGAGCCGGTCGTATTGAAGTCGTATGCGGAGATGGCGATTTGACCCTGGCCGGCGCCAACCTCCATCATGACGACGCCGCTGGCGTTGTCCCACATGGCCGCCGCTTGCCGTACCGATCCCTTCTCCGCTTCAGTCAGCGGCCGGAAGCTATATGCCGCCGAAGCCGGCATATAGCTGGGCAGGGCTTGCTCGAAGGAGAAGGTGACGACGGTGGGAGAGCCAAGCGGCCGAATATAGCTGGTATTTCTGGGAAAATTCTGGAAATTCGTCCAGCGAACATTGTCGCCCATAAGAAGCGAGCGAACCTGAGTGCTGTAATCGACTGCCACCATTCAGCTCCTGATGGGCGCTTCTATTGAGCACAATCGTAGATCTGTTTTGTTGAGCGAGAAAGAGAAATCGCTACGGCGCAGTGGTCCTTGTGGTCGCATCATAGAACGACCTCGCGGCCACTGGTTGCGGCTCTGCCTGCCATCACCCAGAACCGACCGTCAAAACCGACCGGTGCTCATCGCAAAGCCCCGTCCAGGGGAGGACGCGCACGGATTGCATCCAGGGCCGTCTCTTTATCGGCTCGGAGCCCAGGCCGTGGCGTTGACTTCCGACGGGGTTCCGCCCGGTTCTTCTGGGGTGGCTGCGCCGTCGTGGCAGCGCTGGAGCGGTTGTCTGGGGGACATCAGGATTGCCCCGCGCTGGACAAACCGCTGCAGCACCGTACCATTCTGGCGGCACGACCGGTCAAAGCCAGATTCTGCGTCACGGCCTCTGCGACGTGCGGCACGCCTTTGGAGCTGCGTTGATGAGCGATGTCACAGCGGTCCCCTCGGCCGCCCTCTCCCCCTCGATTTCGGCCCTGTTGGCAGAGGGCACGCCACATTGGGGCAGCGGCGGAACGGTGCTGGACGGCAACGCTGTCGGCGGTGGGGTCACCGTCAGCTATGCGTTCCTGACCAGTTCGCGGCAGGTCTCGGCAAGCGATTCCCTTGGTTTCGCTGCCATGACCAGTGCACAGCGCAGCGCCGTCCGCCAGGCGCTGGCTGCTTGGGGGGCCGTCGCCAACCTCAGCTTCGTTGAAACCACCGATCCGGCCAACGCCACCATTGCTTTCGGCACCAACCGGCAGTCTGGCCGGTCTGCCGCCTACACCTACTACCCCTCCACCGCCGCCCAGGGCGGTCAGGTGTTCATCGCCAACGACAGCCCGACCAACAGCACGCCCACCCCAGGCAGCTACGGATACATGACGCTGGTGCATGAGATCGGCCATGCCTTGGGCTTGAAGCATCCTGGCAATTACAATGCCGGCTCCAGCGACGGCGCCGAGCCCCCCTATCTGCCAAGCGACCAGGACAATTACGCCTACAGCCTCATGTCCTATCACAACAACAGCACCCTGCCATCGGGCCGTTATCTGACCGGTCCCAGCCTCTACGACATCGCGGCGATCCAATATCTCTACGGCGCCAATCTCTCCACCGGGGCCGGCGACACCCGCTATACGCTGAACACCGGCGACTTCATCACTCTTTGGGATCCCAATGGGCGCAACACCCTCGACGGCAGCGCCCAGGCAACCTCCTTGTCGCTTGATCTGCGCGCCGGCCAATTCAGCAGCGCCGGCGGCACCACCATCCTGGCACTGGCCTATGGCACCCGGGTGCAGCTGGCGGTAGGGGGAAGCGGCAATGACAGCTTCACCGTCAACACCCTCAGTAACGTCCTGGATGGCGGCGCCGGCACCGACACGGTGGTGTTCAGCGCCAGGCGCGCGCAATACCGGGTCCAGCAGCTGGACGCCGGCCGCACCATCGTCAGCGGGGCCGATGGCAACACTCTGCTGACCAACATCGAGTATCTGCGCTTTTCCGACAGCGGCACGGCACTGTCCGCCAGCGCCTCCGGCAGCTTCGACGCCCTGCGCTACATCGCCTCCAACCCCGACCTGATCACGGCCTATGGGGTCAACGCCTCCGCCGGCGCCGCGCATCTGATCAACGGGGGCGTCTATGAAGGGCGGTCCCTGACCGGCTTCGACCCCTACAATTACCTGGCCGGCTATGGCGATCTGCTGGCTGCGTTCGGCGCCAACCCCACCCTGGCCACGCAGCATTACATCCTCACAGGCTATCGCGAAGGGCGCAGCTCAGGCCTCTTTGACGTGTGGTCCTACGAGGCGAGCAACCCCGATCTGATTGCGGCCTTCGGCAGCAACACCGAGGCGGCGACGCTGCATTATCTCCAAGCGGGCCGCTTCGAGGGGCGTTCCTTCACGGCCTTCAACGCCGCCGCCTATCTGACGGCCAATCCGGATGTCGCAGCCGCCTATGGTGGCAGTCTGCTCGGGGCCAAGCAGCATTACGTGCTGTCCGGCCATGCCGAGGGGCGGGCCTTGGCCTGACGCCCTCTGGTGGCCACCGTGCAACGGTCCCGACCGGCATCGTCCGGTGAGGGCGGCACCGCCCCGCCACAGCCGTACCGCTGACCGGCGGAGGCGGGCGCCGGACGCGCGGCGTGCCGCCTCACGCCAGGCGTCGGCTGGCCACCAGATCGCGCAGCGCCTGCTCCACCTCGGCGAAGACCTGATCCCAGTCTCCGGGGGTCTTTTGCCGGAACAGCCGCATCGACGGGTACCAGGGCGTCCGGTCGGTATCGTGGCCGTAAATCCAGTAGGGCATGTACTGCAGCAGGTTCCACACCGGCCGCCCCAGCGAGCCGGCGAGATGCGCCACCGAACTGTCGGTCATGATGATCAGATCAAGCCGCTCCAGAACCGCCGCGGTGTCGGCGAAGTCGGTGAAGTGCGGCCCCAGCGGGGTGACCAGCATGCTGGTGCCGACCGTCTCCAGCTCGGCCTCAGGCGGTCCCTTTTGCAGGCTGAACAGGCGGACCGACGGCACCTCCAGGAAGCGCAGGAAGCGCGTCAGGTTGGTGGCCCGGCGGGTGTTGTCCTTGAATGTCACCCGCCCCGACCAGATGATGCCGACATTGAGCGTGCCGGCGCCGGCCGGCACCAGGCCCGCCGCCTTGGCGCGGGCGTCGGCCGGAACGCTGATCGGCGTCGGGGCCGGAACCGTGTCGAGTGTGGTGCCGAGCCGCTGCGGCAGGCTCATCAGCGGGCAATAAACGTCATAGGCCGGCCAAGGCGCTCCAGCCGGCAGGACGGCGTCCACCCCAGGCAGCCGCTCCAGCACGCGGCCGAGCTCGGGATGGCACTCCAGGATCACCCGCCCCCCCAACGCCTTGACCAGCGGCACATAGCGGGCGGTGAGCAGGGCATCGCCAAAGCCCTGCTCGGTGTTGATGAGGATGGTCCGACCATTCAGCGGGCTGCCGTCCCACATCTGCCCCGGCGGCTTGCGGTTCTGATAGCTCGGCAGCGCCAGCCGGCAGTCATAGTCGCGCAACCCCTCGGCATAGCGGCCGATCTGCAACAGGGTCAGCACCCGGTCCCAGCGCAGGTGGCTGTTGCCGGGGTCGACCTTCAGCGCCTCATCGAGCACCTGCAAGGCCCGGGTGAACTGGCAGCCGTGGCGCAGGGCAACGATGTAGTTGATGACGTAGGACAAAGCAGCGTGTGACAACGCCACCGCCTTCTCATGCGCGGCGATCGCTTCCGCGTAGCGCTCTTGGTCGGCCAGCACATTGCCGAGATTGGTCCAGGCGCCGGCGTGGTTGGGGTTGAACTCCAGCGCCCGATGCTGACAGGCGATCGCCTGCTGGCTTTTCCCCTGCTGGCGCAGCAACGCGCCCAGCGCACTCCACACATCCGGATTGCGCGGCTGATCCTGCAGCATGCGCTCCAGCATCGGGATGGTGAGGCCCTGACCCGCCTGGGAGGCCGTGGAGGACGCCGCCTTTGGCGCGACCGCGGTGTCGGTCAACATGAGATCAAACCCCGAAGATGGGCGATGGAGCAGAACACTGGAAGCAGGGCATAGACGGAGCAACCGGCGAAGTCAAACCGGGAGGCCCCCCGGGGGGCCGCTGGTCCTGGATCGGTGGTGCGGGTGGTGCTGCGGCGCAACGGACCTGCTCCTCCTGGCCGGGACAGGCCTCCCACACAGGCCCTGAGAGGGGCTTGTCACCGCCGGCGCAAATCCTGCAGATCGATGTCGTCGACGCGGAAGCCGGCATCCCGCAGAGCCCGCAGCACGATCACCTTCTGTGCGGTGCCTTCGCGAGCAGCCGCCTGGCGCAACGCCTCGATCAGATAATCGGGCAGCATCGCCTGCCAGGGCCGGGTTGCCGCTGGACGGATCACACGCACCGGCTCTGGCGCCATCACCGGAGCGGGCAGGGGCGGCACTGGACGCGGGCCCGTCTGCTCGGCGGGATCGGTCGGCAAAAAACCTTTCTTCAGCCCATATTCGCGGATCGGATCAATGTCGGCGCTGACGTCGATGCCGCCGAGCGGCGGACGGGGGGCTTTGGGCGGCATGCCGAGGATCTCGATGCGTGGTGGCAGGATGTGAGGTCATGAAATAAAGCCATGGAAATCAAACGGTCAAGCCCCTTTGACGGCAGCCTGTGCGCACAAAAATGAGGCACGGCCACACCTCATAATTATGAAATATTATCATGATTTCATCACCCCACATCCTATGATGAAATCTCTAATAGCCAGATCCGTGGCAATGGGCACCGGCGTCTCGGCAATGCGGAGCGGCCGTCAGGCCGCCCGGCTGACCATCGGGTTTTCGGGGGCCGCCGCCAGGAAGCCCAGGAACTCGTCGGTCATGGCGCGCACATTGTGGTCGGCATTGCTGGACGGGTTAACTTCGCCGGGACCATGACCGGTGTAGCTCATCTCCTTGATGAGCGAGCGTTCGATCAGCTCGGTGCGGAAGGTCGGCACGCCATGCTCGGACAACAGCTCCCGGGCGTGCCGGTCGACGCGGGATTCGATGGCCGCCTGGGTGCGGACGATCACGACGCTGGAGACCGGCGTGTGCTTCAGCACACCGATGGAGTCAGCCACCACCTTGAAGGTGCGCACCGCCTCCTTGATGTCCATGAAAGACTGCTGGGTCGGGATCACCACCCCGTCGCTGACCGAGAAGGCATAGAGCATCGTCAGATTGCCAAAGCCCGCAAGATCGATGAGCGTGTGGTCATGACGGCCGGCCTGCTCCTGGACCATCTGGCGCACATTGGCTTCCGTGATCTCGTCGATCACCGTAACCCCGGCGTCGCGCCGCCGGCGGGCCCATTCCGCCAGATGGCGGTTGGGATCGCAGTCCAGCAGCAGGACGCTCTGCCCGCGCCGGCGCAGTTCGGTGGTCAAGGCCATGACAAGGCTGGTCTTGCCGACACCGCCTTTGGTCGAGGCGAAGCTGGTTATCCGGGTCATCGATGTCCCATCGCTGCGGTTGGCGGTTCGGGCCGCACCATACGCCGTATCAAAGGTGTTGGGAAAGAGGTATCAGCGCATGAAGGCACCACACAATTTCATGGCATGAAATCATATCACCAAACACCGCTGTGGCTTGGCCTTTGCGGCAGCGTCAGGCGGAGCAAAGCGCCTGACGCTGCCGCTGTACCGCCTCCACCAACACCCTCTCGATCGCCCGCACCGAGCTTGCGTCCTCGAACAGAACACCGCAGCGCTCAAGGGTGCGCGCCCGCGCCAGCGCGCGCAGATCGGGGTCGGTGCCAAGCCGCACCGCGCGTTCGACATACTCCGCCGGATCGCTGGCGATGGTGTCATCAAGTCCCATCAGGCGGTAGAATCCAAGGGTGTGGCGTCCGCGCATGAAGGCACCGGGCCAGGTCACCACCGGTGTGCCAAAGGCAAGCGCCTCCAGCGTCGTCTTGCCGCCGCTGTAATGGAACGGATCGAGCATGACATCGGCATCGGCGGTCAGGGCGATGAAGTCCATCGCCTTCAGCCCCGGCAGCATGCGGATGCGGTCGGCCACCTCAGGCCCTTTCGGCCGCAGCCGTTCGAGCAGGGCGCCGCCTTGCCCGCGCGGGTCGACGAACACCAGCAGGCCGTTGGGGTCCCGGCGCAGAATCGCGATCAACGCCGCATCATAATCCGGATGGATCTTGAACAAGCTCTGCGGGCAGAGATACAGGGTGCAATCCGCCGGCAGGCCGAAATCGACCCGCGTCTTGCGCGGCTCCGGCAAACGCGGCCGGCGGTAATAGATGGTCGGGCCGGGCAGGCGCACCAGGCACTCGCTGTACTGGCTCTCCCCCTCCTCCGGCTCCATGGCACCACAGCTCAAGAACAGGTCCAGCGCCGGAATGCCCGTGGTGTCCGGATGCCCCCAGGTCAGGCATTGCAGCGGGGCCAGCCGGGCGAAGGCGAGGAAATAGGTGAAGGGCGACATGCCGATGTCGGTGTAATAGAGGATGTCCAAGCGTTGTCCGGCGATCGCCTGACGGGCAGCCGCCAGATCGGCCGGCAGCTCAACCACCTGGTCGGCGACCGCCCGCAGGTGGCAGCGCAGCTCATCCTCCGGCCCCGGCACTAGGAACAGGGTTACCTCGAAGCGGTCCCGCGACAGCTGCTCGATCAGCCCCTCGTTCAGCATGCCGATGGTGTGGCCATGGAAATAATCGGAGACAAAGCCGATGCGCAGGCGGCCGTCGCGTTGGGCGGCCGCGGACGGCGGGCGGCAATGCGCGGCGGTCTCAAGCAGCGACGGGCAGGCCTTGGCATAGAGGTGCGCCAGGCGTGTGTTGAGGGGCCGGTTGTCCTGTCCGTGATAGGACAGGTAAAAGGAGGTCACGCCGACCTCGCGCAGCGGGTCCTCCAGGCGCACCCCTTGCGCGCGGGCCTCTTCGATCACGGCGGCACAATGCCGGCGGCTTTCATCGATCTCCTCAAGCGAACGCGGGATGATCGGCAAGGTCAAGGCTTCGCGCACCAGAAGCCCGTCGCCGCCGCCCAACCGCCACGCCCGGCGGTAGGCTTGGCGCGCCGCGGGCAATTGCCCGGCCCGCTGCTCCAGAATCGCCAGCTTGCGGTAGGCCTCCGCCAGTTCCGGCTCCAGGGCGGCACGATGACGCAAGGGCTGGAGCGCTTCCTCGCTGCGCCCCAGATCGCCAAGGGCGGTGCCGAGCCCGTCGAGCAGCCGGGTGTCTGCCGGACGCAGGCGCAGGGCCCGGCGATACGCTGTCGCCGCTTCGGCACGGCGGCCGCAGCCCGACAGCAGCGTTGCCCGATTGACCGCATAAACCGGCTGCGCCGGATCAAGGGCGATGGCGACGGCGATCTGGACCAACCCCGCCTCGGTCTTGCCAGCCGCACACAGCGCAATGCCAAGCGTGTGGCGCGCGACCGGCTGGTCGGGCAGGACGCGCAGCACCGTGCCGGCCAGGGCCGCGCACCGGTCGAACTGCCCGGCCGCATAGAGCTGGAGCGCTTGGTTCAGAGCATCTTGAAGCGAGACCATCGAGGACGTCAGCCGCAGGCAGGAGGAAAATCGGCCCATGATGCCGCAGCCGCTTGCCCCTCACCAGCCTCCTTGTATAGGCAGCAGACTAATTCATGAAACTATGGCATGATTTAATAATTCTATAATATGGAATTATACCACGTGTTTATAGGGTTCATCGCCGGATTGCGGCCTGCGGTCGTGACGATGTTTCCCCTCGAATTCTCTGGCTGGTGGCCACGCTTTAGCATAGGATTCATTGTTGGTGGTGTAATCATTCCCAACAAGATCTGAGCGTGCATGCGGCTTTGTGATCTGGCCGGACGCAAAACTGGCGATCGGGCCGATGCCACACGCCTTGTTCTGGATGCCAAAGCACATATGTAGACTTTTCTGCTGGTTCATGGTTGAGGGCGATCCGCTCCAGACTTGCCCCTTTGCACCCGAAGCCCAGGAATAATGGTTCATGTCCAAGCTCACCGTTCGGCAGGGGCCGCTCAGCACCCAGATGTACTGTGCCATCGGCATGGTCGCCGTCTCCTGGGCTCATCTGGAGGAGGTCATCGCGCTGTGCCTGTCCCGCCTGCTCGGGGTGGAGCATGTGGAGTTCCTGACCATCAGCGCCAACATGCCGGTCAAGGCCCGGCTTGATTCCATCAAGGCGCTCGCCGGGCAAAAGCTCTCGAGCAGCGCGGCCGCCCAGATCATCGAGCTGTGCGAGCAGGCCAGCCAGCTCAGCAAGGAGCGCAACCGCATCCTGCATGGATCGTGGTTGCAAGGTGAAACCCCCGACTTCGGCGTGCGGTTGACCTACCGCGCCCACGGCCGCGTCACCTACGACAGCCCGGCCATGTCGGCCAAGGAGATCGCCATCGTCGCCACCTCGATGAATGAGCTCGGGGCGCGGCTGATGCTCAGCCTGCAGCAGCTTGGGCTGTTCGATCCCAAGGCGCCGATGAAAACGCCGTCTCCCGCTGCCGCCGCCGAGGCGCCAGTGTCGGTCGCGTCCTAGACGGCCGGTACAGCCGGCACCATCGCACAGGCCAGGGGAACCGCCGCCGCCCTGTCTCTCCATCTCCTCTCTGCAGGCCCTCTATTGGCTGCACTGCCGCTCCCGGCACGGGGACGCCTGCTGCAGGCCCCATCCTCCGGCAAGGCCGCCCCAGCCTCCCAATCGACCCTCTGGCTGCGATGTGGCAGAGTGCCGCCACGTTCTTCTTTTGCCAGGCACGATCCAGCATGTCGGTTGCGGTTCACAAACCCAGAACGGTCATCAATGTGGAGATGGATGAGCGATCGGTGTTGTTTCCCGACGGCAAATTCCTCTCCCATATTTCCCTCTATGAAGAGGATGGCCTTGTGCGGCTGGATGGGGTGTTCCTGTTCAACGACTCCCGTCTGCCGCCGGACATCGCCGCCCTGGCGGTGGAGGATGCGCGGGAGCTGGCGCGCGCCATCATGAACGGCGTGTTCCAGGGCCACACCCAGCATGTGCTGTCCGACAGCGCCAAGATCGCGTTGATCTTCAACCCGAACGGCTTTCTGCTGCGCTTTGGCGCCGGCGCGGCCTTGCGCGAGCTGTTCGTCGCCTCGCCCGCCATCATCCGCCTGGCGCAGGGACTGCTGCGCGTCGTCGACCGGGCCTCGGCCCCGCCCGCTCATTGAGGCCAGCCCTCCTCACAGCAGCACCGGTGCATCCCAGGGATCAACGGCACTCAGGCCGCCCCGCTTCGGGTCGGGGCGCAGGACGCCGTGGGCGCGCCGGTTCAGCAGGGCCGCGGTGAAGGAAAAGCTGCTGTTGGACAAGGCCAGCCGGCTGGCCAGGGTCAGAGTTAGAAAATCGGGCAGAAACTCGGCCCCTGGCGGGCCGGCCCCGAGATCGGCGGCGGTCAGCGGCGCGAAGTCGGCGAAGTCGGCGACGGCGGCCGGATCATCGGTCGCGACATAGAGGCGGGGGCGGTCCAGGGTGGGCCACACCGCCTCCAGCCAGTCCCGGTACCAGCGGTTGGGCGGGATCCACAGCCCGTCGCTGACGAAGTCGCCGCGCCGCAGATGGAGGGCGACCAGTTCGCCCCCCAGCCCATCCAGGCGGGCCTGCACCGACCGGGCCAGCGCCGCGGCCGCTCCATGCCAGTGGAACAAGCTGCGGAAGCGCTCACGATGCACCGCCCAGCGCCCGGTCGGTCCGCAAAAATAGCCCCACAGATCCACATCGCGCGGTCCCGTGCCGGCGGCCGCTGTCAGCCCGGCAACCACATCCGTCTCCTCCTCCCGCACCAGGCGCAACCCCGGCCGGGGCAGGGGATCGTCGAACCCGAAGAGGTCGCGCCCGATCCAATCGGGGGCCTCGACCTGCAGCCCATGACGCTCCCCATAGAGCCGCAGGACGCCGTATTGCAGAAGCTGGTTGCCGAAGCGCCCATTGCTTCCGAGGCTGGTCATCGCCACGCGTCCAACGGGCGGGGCCGGATCGAAGGGCCGGGGCGGCGGCGGCGGTCCCAACCGGCTGCGCAGCAGCAGCACGGACCGCCGGGTGGCGGGAAGCGCAAGGCCCGGCTGCAGCCGCGCCGCCCGGGCATAGACCGGCAGCGCCAAACCCCAGGCCCCCGAGCGCTCCAGCAGACCGGCGCGATGCAGCATCACCGGCAGATGCCCCGGCACCAGGGCCAGAAGGGTGCGGTAGAGCCGGTCGGCACGGGCGGTATCGCCTGAATGCTGTGCGTCGAGCGCACGCTGCACAAGATCATCCAAGGTCATCAGGCTCGATCGCTCACACAAAGCAGAGGACAGGGGGTGCATTGCAAGGCCCAGACCCTAGCAAGCGACCTTCAGGCTCTGCCATTGGAAATGGTAGGCCGGCACGCCTCCGAGACGGCGTCCCGGCGCGCAGCCATCTTGCACCGCCTCAGCGGATCGGGGAGAAGAGGGCGATCGCAACCGGCTTTCGCTCCGCTAAGGTCTCCCTCATGACACTCAGTGCCCAGGATGTCCAACACGCCCTCGAGCAGTGCCGCAGCGGCCAGGCCGCCGAGGCGGAGCAGCAATACCGCGGCTTTCTGTCCCAGGGCAGCTTCAGCATCGACGCGATGATCCCGCTTGCCGAGCTGGCCCGCTGCCTGGGACTGGCGGCAGAGGCGCTGGTCTGGGCCGGGCATGCCGTCCGGCTGCGGCCGGACCAGTCGGAGGCCTGGACCCTCTACGCCCTCACCCTGATCGCCCAACACCGGGTCGAGGCGGGTCTGGCCGCTGCCGGCTGCGCCTTGGTGATCGCGCCGCGCTCGGCCACGGCCTTGCGAGCGGCGGCGGTGGCGAAGCTGCGCCTGAACCAACTGCCGGAGGCCGCGGCCCGCTGCAGCGAGGCCCTTGCCATCCAGCCTGACTATGCCGACGCGCTTGCCACCCTGGCCTTGATCCGCATGGCCGAAGGCCGGGCCGAGGAGGCCGATGCCCTGTTCCGCCAGGCGACGGCCCTGCCAATGGCACCGGCGGAGGCGTTCGGCAACCACGCCGCCCTGCTCGCCCGGCTGGGCCGCGATGCGAAAGCGCTGGAGCGGGCGGAGCGCGCGGTTGCGCTGCGTCCACGGCTGGCCAGCGCCCATCACCTGCTCGGCACGCTGCACCGCCAGGCAGGCCGGACCGATCTGGCCGTCCATCATTTCAAGGCGGCCATCGGCGCGGACGCCCACCACCTCGATGCCCGCATGGCGCTGGTTGCCCTGTGGGCCGAACTGGGCTTGGCCACTGGCGACCGGGCTGCCGAGCTGCTCGGGCTGGTGCAGGAGGTGCTGGCCCTCACCCCGCCCGAAACCCCGGAAGGCGCAGAGGTCGCCTTCCAACTCGGCACCCTCTTTCTGCGCCATGGTCGGCGCGATCTGGCCATTTCCCTGTTGCGGCGCGCCATCCGGCAGGCCAAGCCGGACCAGCCGGAGGCCGGGCGCTGGTGGAGCGGCTTTGCGCTGTCCTTGCGTGGCATCCACTTGGCCGGGACGCAGGCGCCAGCGGCAGCCGCGCTGCGCGCCGATCTGCTGGCGGCCTTTGCCCGGCCCGAGGTCGACCCGACTGATCTGGCAACCGCGGCGGCGAGCCTGATCGCGGCCGATCCGGCCGCCGCCCAGCTCGGCGCGGCGGCCGACGATCCAGCTGCGGCCGAGGCTCTGCTGTGCGCCGGCAGCTTGACCGGGCTGGCCGGCGACCCGTTGCTGCATGCGCTGCTGGCCGCCACCCCCGTCACCGATCTTACGCTGGAACGGATCCTCACCGCCTTTCGCCGGGCGCTCCTGACCGTCACCGCCCCGGTCGGCCAGCCGCTCGACGTCTCCTCCTGGGGACATCCCTGGCTGACGCTGTGCGCCCGGCTGGCCCGGCAAGCCTTTCTGGGCGACTATGTGCTGGCGCAAAGTGCCGAGGAGGCTGCGGCCCTTGACCGGCTGCAGTCGGAGACGCACCGCCGGCTGGAGACCGGGGAGGCGGTGCCGAACCACTGGGTTGCACTGCTGGGGGCGTACCGGCCGCTCGACCGCCTGCCGCCGGCCCTGATGGAACAGGACTGGCCGGCGGAACTGCGCGCGCTGTTGGCGCTCCAGGTGAGCGAGGTGGCGGCGGAAGCGGGCATTGCCGCCCAGCTGCCGAGCTTGACCCCGGTGCGCAACAGCGTGTCGATTGAGGTTCGAGCCCAGTATGAGGCGCATCCCTATCCGCGCTGGGCCACCACCGGGCTGCGCGCCACGCCGCTTGGCCTGCGGGCCATGCTGCAGGCGCTGTTCCCCGCGGCACGGCTGCCGGCTGCCGGTTCGCCAGCAAGACACTGGGAGGCGCCGGAGGTGCTGGTCGCCGGCTGTGGCACCGGGCGCGAAGCGGTGCAGGTCGCCCGTCATGTCGCAGGCGCGCGGGTGCTGGCGGTCGACCTCAGCCGACGCAGTCTCGCCTATGGGCTGCGCCAAGCCCAGCGGCTGGGGCTGGACACGCTGTCCTTTGCCCAGGCCGACCTGCTGGAACTCGGCCAGTTGGAGCGCCGCTTCGACCTCATCCACTGCGTCGGCGTGCTGCACCACACCGCCGATCCCTTGGCCGGGCTGCGCGTGCTGACCGGCTTGCTGGCATCGGGCGGCGTGATGAAGCTGGGCTTTTACAGCGCCATCGCGCGCCGGCCGATCGCGGCGCTGCGCTCCTTTGCCGCGGAGCAGGGGATTGCTGCGACGCTGGACGGGGTGCGCCAGCTGCGCCAGGCCATCCTCGCCCTGCCCGCCGATCACCCCGCCCGCGCCGTGACCGCCTCGCCCGATTTCTTCACCGCCAGCGGCTGCCGTGACCTGATGCTGCATGTCCATGAACTGCCGACCAGCCTGCCATGGCTGGAGCAAGCCCTGGACGGCCTCGGCTTCACCCTGCTGGGCTTTGAGTTCGAGGATCCCGCCCCCTATGCACTGTACCGCCAGCGCTTCCCCGAAGATCCGGCGATGACATCGCTGGCCCGCTGGGCCCGGTTGGAAGAGGCGCATCCGGCTCTCTTCGGCCGGCTCTACCAGTTCTGGGTCACCCGGCGCGGATGAGTCCCCCCTGTCGCCATGGTATCAGATCCTCACACCAAACAAGGACAATGCATCAAGCCATGATTTGCGTGTTTCATGATTTGATATCCTTTCTTTGTTTGGTGGGGGCGAAGCTTCTCTCCCCGCGGACCCGGGCTTAGCGCCCCATAGGCAAGGCCCCGCGCTTTCGACTAGAGTGCGCCCGCCCTGACCGCTTTGCTTATGACCGGAGAACCGCATGCCGCCGCTGACCATGGACGGCCTGCTCAACCTGCAGGTCCTGTTCTGCGCACTGGCGAGCCCCGCCCACTATCCGCGTCCGTTTCTGTCCGAGCGCGAGGTGTTCTGCGGCCCCGATTGCCAGACCCTCATCGAGGGGGACAGCGTCCTCACCCTCGCCACCCCCCCCGGCGACTTCGACATGGCCGCCCTGGTTGCCCGGCTGCCGGCCCATCAGAAGCCGGACCTCATCGTCATCAAGGCCGACGCCACCCGGCGCAACCTGGCCCGCAACCTCGATCTCATCCCCTGTCCGAAACTGCTGCTGATCGGTGACACCCATCATCTGGGAGCCCCGATCGGCAGCCTGATCCGCTACGCCTCCACCGAGAGCTTCGACGCCATCATCCTCGACCACACCCGCCACCACGCTCACTTCTTCCTCGAGGCCGGCTTCGACCGGGTCTGCTGGATCCCGGCGCTCGATTACGCGCTGCGCCACCGCGCCATTGCGCCAAGCCCCAGCCACGACCTCACCTTCGTCGGACAGATCGGCGCCTTCCACCCCTACCGCCGCCATGTGCTGAGCGAGGTGGTGCGGGCCGGCCTGCCGCTGCAGACGCTGCGTGGCACCCCGGAGGAGGCGGCCGACCTCTATGCCGCCTCGGCCATCACGCTGAACTGCAGCCTGAACGGCGATTTGAATCTACGGGTGTTCGAGGTTCTGGGGGCCGGCGGCTTTCTGATCACCGATGCCCTCTCCCCGCAGGCTGGGCTGGAACGGCTCTTCACCCCGGGGCGCCATCTTGTGACCTACCGCTCGCCCGGCGAGCTGGTCGAGCTCATCCGCCATTACCTCTCCCATCCCGAGGAGGCCCTGGCGATCCGTCGGGCCGGGCAGGCGCATCTGCTGGACACCCAAAGCCCTGCCATCAAGCGGGCCCAGCTCTACGGCCTGCTGGATGGGGGCGAGATCGATCCGGCCCTCCAGCTGGAGGCCGGGTCGGCCGCGACGCCGCTGCCGGCCCGCGGCCAGATGATGCGCCATCGCATCGCCGCCTATGAAGCGGTGCAGCATCTGCACCAGCACGCCACCCGCCTGACGGTCCTGGCCGCATCGGACGACCCGCTGGATCTGGCCTCGGCTGTCATCGACCTCCCCCGTGCGACGGCTCTGGACCTGGATGCCATGCCGCCCGACGCCGTGCCGCTGCTGTTGCCGGTACCCCACCAGGCCGAGGGGGACGACCGCTTGGGCGAGCGGCGCGCGGTGGTCCTGTCCTGGACGGGCGGGCAGGGCGGTGTCGAGGAGATGGTCGACCGCCGGCTGGCCGCCGTCGCCGCCGAGTTCGCGGTTGCCGCCGGGCCGGGCTGGGCGGCCCAGCAAGCCGCAGCCCGCCGGCTGGGCGCATGGGGCTTCAGCCCGGACAAGCGGGCCGCCGGTCTGTACCGCTGCATCGACCGGGTCCGCTTCACCGAGCGCTCCATCCGGTTGGCACAAAGCGGCCACTCCTCCCCGCAAGCCGGCGCGCGCCTCACCGCCCTGGTGGCGGACGCCACCAGCACCGACCAGGCGATGGCGGCGGCACGGCTGGCGCAGATGCTGGGGGATGCCGGGCTGCTGGAGCGCGCCGTCCAGCGCTGCGTCGCCCTTGACCGCAACCATGATGACGGGCTGCGGGTGCTGGCCGCCCTGGCCGAAGCGACTGGGCGCCCGGCCGATGCCTGGATTTTGACTGCCGAGCGGCTGCGCGCCCGCGGATTGCCTGTTGGGGCGCCGCCCCCCCTACCGGGGGCCCCCGACCTTGCCCTGCTGGAACAGCGGGCGGCCGGGGACGCCCGCCTCGCCCAGTACCGCGCCCTGATCACGCCGGCAGCGCATCCGACCGAGACCCCGCGCCGGATCCTGGTGGTGACCAACCTGTTCCCGCCCCAGGAGTTCGGCGGCTATGGTCGCAAGCTTTGGGAATTCTCAGCCGACCTGCTGCGCCGTGGTCATGATGTCCGCATCCTGACCGCCGACGCGCCCGAGCTCACCCGCCCCGGCATGGCCGGCACGGAAGACCTGGAGGAGCGGGTCGAGCGCGGTTTGGCGCTGCATGGTTTCTGGCGGGAGGGACGGGCCTTCAATTTCGACGACCGCGAGCGCTGCATCGCCATCTTGCGCGCGAATGTCGCCCGCGTGCTGGAGGCGGTCCGCCGTCATGGCAGCGAGGTCTGCCTCGTCGGCAATCTCGACCTGATCGGCGCCCAGTGTCTGGCCCCGCTGACCCAGCAGGGCATCCCGGTGGTGCATTGCCTGGGCAACCAGCACCCGGGCTACGGCCCTGCGGAGGCGCCGCGCTCCCCCCTCTACCGCCCCGGCCCCGCCAGCCGCTGGGTCGAGGCCCGGCTGGCGGAGGAGGGCTATGACTTCCCCGAGATCTCGCTGCTCCATCCTGGGGCACGGGTCGACTATTTCTACCGGCCGGTCCTGCCCGATCTCGACCGGCTGCGCATCGTGTTCGCCGGCCTTTATGTCGCCTATAAGGGCCCCCAGGTCCTGCTGAACGCCTTGGCCTTGCTGCACCGGGCCGGCCTCGACTTTGAGTGCGTGATGGCCGGGGAGGGGGCGGATGCCGGGCTGCTGGAGCGCTCGCAGGCCTTTTGCCAAGCGCAGGGTATGGCCAGCAAGGTGCGCTTCCAGGGCTTTCTCGACCGCCGCGGCCTGTTCGACCTGTTCGCCCACTCCAATGTGCTGGTGTTCCCCAGCGTCTTTCAGGAGCCGTTCGGCATCTCGCAAGTAGAAGCGATGGCGGCTGGAATGACGGTGGTGACCAGCGCCACCGGCGGCAGCGGCGAAATCGTCCGCCACGGGGTGGACGGCCTGCATTTCGCGTCGGAGGACCCGGCCGATCTGGCCGCCAAGCTGCGCAGTCTGGTGGACGACCGCGCCGGCTGGACCCGGCTGGCCCAGGCCGGACGGACCCGCGCCTTCGCCTTCACGGTGGGGGGCAGCGTCGATCGCATCGAGGCGGCTTTCACCGAGTTGCTCGCGCGGCGTGGCCGCCGGGGACCGCCGTTGCCGGCCGCGCCAATGTTGACCGGCCTGTGCGAGGACGCCGGGCTGATGGCCGCGCTGCTCGGCGAGGGCTGTGACCTGCCCTCGCTTCGACAGGCCGTGGAGCGGCTCGACAGCGGGCGCTGGATCCGGCCGCCGCACCCGCAAGCGGCGGCGGCGGTGCGGGCGGCGCTTGCCGCAGCAGCGCCCGCCTCCACCGATCGGGCGGCACGCAGCTTGGCAGCCCTGCTGCTGGCCCCGCCCTATGCCTGGACCGGGCTTGCCCCGCTGGCAGATATGCCGGTGTTCGCCTGCGAGCGCTATGCCGCTATGCTCCTGGCCGCCCCCAGCCTGTTTCAGGACGTGGGGGAGGCTGAGCGCTATGCCGATCACATGGTGACGGCGCTTCCAGCCCTTGCCCAGGCGCTGGAGGCCGAGAGCGACGCGGCGCGCAAGAGCGCTGCCCTGCGCGGGGCCACCGCCGCCAGCCTCGTTCCGCTCTATTTCAATGAGCGCAACGTGGCCCCGGCCTTGCGGGCGCGCTCGGCCTTGTACAGGGCGTTCCTGCGGTCGCATGGGCTCAAGCCGGACTGGACACCGCCGCCGCGCTCCGACCGCCCCACACGCATCGGCATCCTGGTGTCGGCGCTGGTGCCGCGGCCGGAAAGCTTCGCCGTCCTGCCGCTGATCACCCATCCCCCGCAGGATGTTGAGCTCATCGTCTATGCCCTGACGCGTACGGGACATCCCCTGGAGCAGGCGGCCACGGACAACGGCGCTCGCTTCTCGGTCCTCCCCGACGCGCTCGACCAGCAGCTCGCCGCCTTGCGGGCGGATGAGCTGGACATCCTGTTCTTCGCCACCAACATCGCCGCCGTCTTGAACAGCAGTTCAGCGCTGGCCTGCTGCCGCGCCGCCCGCGTCCAGGTTTCCAGCGTCGCCTCGGTGGTGACGAGCGGCTCGCCTTGCGTGGATTACTATGTCTCCGGCGCCCTCAACGAGGCCGCAGAGGACGCCGCATCCCACTACAGCGAGACCCTCATCCGCCTGCCCGGGCTTGCCCATTGCTTCCTCGATCCCGGGGAGAAGCTGGAGCCGCTCGACCAGGCGGCCATCCGCGCCCAGCTCGGCCTGCCGGCGGAGGCGGTGGTGTTCGGCTCCACCGCCAACGTCAACAAGATCATCCCCGACCTGCAGGAGGTGTGGACTGCCATCCTCGCCCGGGTTCCGGGATCGATGCTCCTCCTGATGCCCTACGGCCCGCATTGGAACCACTCCTACCCGGAGGCCTTGTTCCGCGACGGCTTCCTCCAGCGGCTGCGCGCGGCCGGGGTGGCGGACGACCGCCTGGTCGTCCTGTCCGAGCGCGGGTGGGACCGCCATGATGTCCGCCGGGCGCTGGGAGCGGCCGACATTTATCTGGACTCCTTTCCCTTCTCAGGCTCGACCTCGCTGATCGAGCCGATGGAGGCGGGGCTGCCGATCCTCTGCCGTGCCGGCGCCACCTTCAGAGGCCAGATGGGGGCGGCCATGCTGACGGATCTGGGATGCCCGGAGCTGATCGCCACATCCGACGCTGACTACATCGACAAGGCCGTTCGCCTCGCCAGCGATCCGGCCGCCCGGCGTGCGGCGGCGGCTCAGGTCAGCGCCGGCTTCGCCCGTCCCCCCCGCTTCAAGGACGCCGCCGGCTATGCCGCTGCCCTGTACCAGGCCATGGCCATGATGGTCGAGAGATCGCCGGAGCTGATCGAGTGAGCGGGCAAAGCCACCGCTCTTCCGCCCTTGACCGCCCTTCACCCCACGGCAGCCGCTCATGACCCTGCTCTCCTCCCCGCACGCCGCTGCAGCCCAGCCGTCGTCCTCTCCGGCACCAACCGCCATCGACCTCTTCAACAAAGGGGTCGGACTGCTGCAGAGCGGGCAACAGGAGAAGGCCCGCGCCCTTTTCCGCGGCTTGGCCGCTCTCGCCCCAGGCTTCGGCTGGTCGCACCTGGCGCTGGGCCAGATGGCGCTCGATGAGGGCATGCCCGACGCAGCCATCAAGAGCTTCGCTGCCGCGTTGCGGACCGGGTGTGGCGAGGCGTCGCTTCGGCTCGTCACCGCCGCGACGCGGCTCTGCCGGGAAGGAAGGCTTGGCGAGGCGGAACGGGCGGTGGCGGCTCTGAGCGTTGCCGCCGTTCCGGAGCCGGTAACCGCAGCCCTGGCGGGCGCTCTGGCCGATGTGGGGGCGCTCTGGCACTTGCGCGGGCAACTGCACCGGGCGACGTGCTGGATGCGCCGGGCCTTGGCCTTTAGTCCCGGCGACAGCCGCATCTGGGGTAATCTGGCGGCAAGCCTCAAGGTGCAGGGCTTGCTGGACGAGGCCGAACGGGCCTGCCGCCATTCCCTGGTGGTTGATCCGTCAAACGACAGCACCCAGGTCAACCTGCTGCAGACGCTGGAGCATCAGCCCGCCCTGTCGGAGACGACCCTGTTCGAGGCCCATGTTGCCTGGGGCAGGCTCTGTCAGGCGCAGGCGGCCGGCCGCCTGCCCCCCCCCAACACCTCCCGCATCCCCGGACGCGCTTTGCGGATTGGCTATGTCGCGCTGAATTTTGCCGGTGGTCCGCGGCGCCTGTTCCTCACCCATCTGCTTGAGCATCGCGACCGGGAGGCCTTCGAGACCATCTGCTACTCCGCCGACCCGGCGGAGGCATCGCCACCGCCGCCGCTCCGCCACGCCGCAGACCGATGGCGCACGACGGCGGGGCTGAGCGACGAGGCGCTGGTTGCCCTCATCCGTGCCGATGAGATCGACATCCTGGTCGATCTCGATGGCCACAGCAACGGCAACCGGCTGCGGGCCTTTGCCCTGAAGTCGGCCCCCGTCCAGGTGAGCTGGATCGGCTATTTCCACACCACCGGCCTGCCGGCGATGGACGCCATCTTCATGGACGCTGTGATGGTCCGCCCCGGAGAGGAGGGGCGGTTCGTCGAACAGGTCGTCCGGCTGCCGCACAGCCGCTTCTGCTACAAGGCCCCCGACTGTGCCGGGTCTGTCGCCCCGCCCCCATCCGTCCGGCAGGGCGCCATCACCTTCGGCAGCTTCAACCTGATCGCCAAGCTCAACCCCGGTGTCATCCGGGTTTGGAGCCGGGTGCTCCAGGCGGTTCCAGCCTCCCGGCTTTTGCTGAAGTCGATCAACCTGAGCGACCCGGTGGTCCGCCGCCGCCTGGAAGAGGCCTTCGCGGCCCATGGCATCGGCCGGGATCGTCTGGAGCTGCGCGGCCCCAGCAGCCATGCGGCGATGTTCGAGGAATATGGCGATGTCGACATCGCCCTCGATCCCTTTCCCTTCACCGGCGGGATCACGAGCTGCGAGGCCTTGTGGATGGGGGTCCCGATCGTCACGATGCCGGGTGAGCGGCCGGTGTCGCGCCAAACGGCCGGCTTGCTGAAGGTCCTTGGCTTGAATGAGCTGATCGCCGGCGATGAGGAGGAGTATGTCCGCATCGCGGTGGCGCTCGCCTCTGACGCGGAGCGGCTGCTCGGCCTGCGCACCGGTTTGCGCCCCCGCATGACCGCCTCTCCCTTGTGCGACAGCGCCGGCATGATGCGCCGGGTGGAGACGGCCTACCGCAGGCTGTGGCAGGAGTGGTGCGCCCGGCCTCAAGCGCCCGTGTCTACCTTCCTCCCGCCCGTGACAACCGCAACCGACCAGGCCTGCCTGGCGCTGCTGGACCAAGCGCGCACCCGTCTGCAAAACGGCCAGCTGACAGAGGCCCTGTCCTGCAGCCGGGCGGCCCTCGCCTGCGTCCCGCAGCATCCGGCGGCCCTGGTCAGCCAGGGCAGCCTGCTGGTGCAAGAGCAACGCCCTGCAGAGGCGGCGGTGTGGTTGCGTCGTGCCGTGGCGCTGGACCCGACCGTTTGGCAGGCGCAGGCGGGACTGCTGCGTGCCTTGGCCGGGACCGGAGAGCATCCCGCCGTAATCGAGGCGGCCCATGAGGCAATAGGACCCTGCCCGGAGGTGCTGCGGCAGGATCACACCGCCCTTGCCGCGCTGTTCAACGCCGCGGTGGCGCTCTATCAACGGGGCGACGCCCGGACGGCCCTCGCTGCGCTGGAGATGGTCGGACAGGCGGCCCCAGAACTCGCTCCGCTGAACAGGGCCATGTGCGCATGCCACCATATGCTGGGCCAACAGGCGGTCCAGGCCGGCGATGCAGGGGCTGGGCGCCATCATTACAGCACGGCCTTGCAGCTTGATCCTGGGATCGCCGAGCTGCACGCCGCCATGGCAGGCCTGGAGATCAAGGAGCGGCCCTACATCGCGGCCCAGCACAGTCTGAGGGCTTGGGAGCTGGAGCCCGGCAACGCAGCCTTTTTCAGCGGTGCCTGGCAGGTGATGAACAAGATCGGCAGCGACTTCTCCTCGCTGGACGAGCTGTCGGCCGATCTGGCGCGGCAGTGGAGCTACGCCGCCCAAATTGGTGTCGGCAATGCCTTGCGCCGGGCTGGTCGTGTGGCGGAGGCGGAGGTTTCCTACCGCATGGCGGCCTCCCTGTGCCCCTCATATCCCTTCACCTACACCCGCCTTGGCTGCCTGTATGCCGTCACCGGCCGCCATGAGGAGGCCGACCGCTGTTTCGAGCGCGTCGGCCACAACTGGTCTCCGACACGCGAGGAGGCCATCCGGCTGTCGCCGTCCTTTCTTGAGCGCCTTGGCGACCATGGGGAGTCTCACCCCGGCACGATCGAAATCCACGACATCGCCGTGCCCGACGGGATCGGCCACATTCTGTTCTCAAGCGGCGACGCCGCCTACATCACGAAATTCGCGTTCTCGCTTGTCAACTCCATCCACCAAAATCACCACCGCCCCACTGTCCTCCACATCCACGCGATCAATCCCGATGCCCGTTCCGACGCGGAGATCGTAAGGATCAAGCAGAGTTTCCCGGACATTCAGCTTGCCTACAGCTTCGAGACGACGGATGTCGAGCCGTTCGGCGACGAGAAAAAAACCTATTTCGCCTGTGCACGTTTTCTGATTCTGCCGCGCCTTCTTCAGATGTACAACAAGCCGATTCTGATGCTTGACATGGACCTGCTTTTGCTGCGCGACCCCTCTCCTCTCCGGACAATGGTGGGCGAGGCCGATTTCGGAGCGGTTGGCGGCAGCACGATGGAGATTTGGAACCAGATGTGGGCGGATGTCGTCTACATCAAGCCGGGCAAGCGGACAGTCGATTTCTTCGACTTCGCCGCCCGCTACATGCTGCATTTCCTGACCAACGGCCGGCCCCGCTGGTTCCTCGACCAGATCGCCCTGTTCGCCGCCCGCCATCGCCGGCAGCCTGACCAGAACCGGGCCAAGGCGAGCATCCTGCCCAACAGCATCCACCGGATGGAGATGGTTGTCCTCAGCGACGGCTCGATCCGGGGCAGCGACGATGCCTTCTTCTGGTCGGTCCATGCCAGCCTGCCAACCAGCGCACAGCAGATCACGTCGCTCCAGTTCCAGTCCTACTGCAAGCCCATACCATCCGATGACTCAGTGTGATCCCATGGCTTGCAGAACAAGCCTTCAGTATCCGCCTACTTCACTCCATACCAACAATGACCGCATCAATAACTATCTGCCTCCTTATCCAAAGTGTTCTTTCCACCCCACATACGATCGAAAAATACTTTATGAGACAGAATCACGTGGAATGTCTATTGCGGCAATGCTCACTGATAAAGGCAGCGACGTAGGCGAGGGGACTGACGCGTTGGCCGTGAAACGCGTAAATCAGGTTGCACAACGATTTTCTGACTGGTTGCTCCAGCACAAGAATGCTGATCGGCATCTTTCTGGATTTCCGAACCATTTTCCCAATATCAGCGAAGGTGACACTCTTGTCTTCGACACAGATCACTCTTGATCAGGCACAAACGCTCGCTCTTGAGCATGCCAGGGCCGGGCGGATGAGCGAGGCCGAATGTGTCAGTAACGCGATACTGGCCAAGTTTCCTCATGATAGTGTGGCCAATTTCGTATTTGGGCTAGCTGTGTTCCATTATGGACACCATAGCTACGCCATCACCCTTTTTCGGAATGCGTTGCGCGCAGATCCGAATAACGTCGAGGCCCAGCAAGCGCTGGAGACGGCCATACGCACCATGCGTGCGGCCAAACCGCACGATGTCTGCGTGATCGGGAACAGCCACACCGGGCTTTTCAAGCCAATCCGGGATGTTAGCGTCTTTTGGGTCGGTCCTGTCACGATGCGCCGCCTCGGCAAAGAAGGAACGGAATTCCTCGATTACAGGAATTTCGGCATCGGCGCAGGAGCAACAGTAGTCGCAGTCTTCGGCGAGATTGATGTTCGCGCGCATTTCATGAAACGGTCGGACGGCAGTGACCGCTCGATCGCTGAGGTTGCCGATTCGCTGGTCAGCGGCTATTTGCGGACACTAGCCGAGGCGTTCAAGATTTCCGGTGCGCAGCGTCAGATCGTCGCTTCTCTGCCTCCGCCGTTTCGAGAGGGAATTCAGGTTAAGCACGAGAGCATTGGGGACGTCCGTCAACGTGTGGCTGTAACGGTGGCTGTCAACGAACGCTTCCGTTTTGGGTGCCAGCTGCTGGGGTTTGGCTATCTTGACCTATACACCCCATTCGCTAACGAGGCAGGGGCCCTTGCTGAACAGTTTACTGAGGATGGTTTCCATATCCACATCAACCAAGCAGGACTAGCGGCACAGGAGCTTCGGAAACTTTTGTGAGCCGGAGCAGCCCCATCGGACCGCCGCCAGTCCTTATATGATGCCCCGAAAAGGTCATCTATCTCTTATCAGCCATTTTGTCTTTGCAGGGCCTCGGCTGCGCCGTGGATTTGCTCGAGCGCGCCCTTGTCCTTGTGCCCTGGTTCCAAAGCGAGAATGCGGGACGTAATGATGTGCGCCTGTGCCGGACGGCCGGTGTTCAGATACGACAAGGCCAGCAGGATCATGCTCCCCCCGGTCAGGCTCGAGCGGGGCACATCATCGAGGAAATTTTCCAGCTGATCAGGGTCGAGCAGGCCGTGCATGCGGAAGAGGCTGTGGAAGCCGAAGGTCTCCACCGGATTCGTCAGCTCGGCACCGGATGCCACCTGTTCGATCGAGAAGCGATCCGCAAGCGCTGCCGGGGCATAGGTGATGCCGTAGCGCTCCTGCAGCAAGCCGCGATAGGTCCGGCACATGTGGTAATCTTCCGGATGGACCTCGACTAGGTCGGGATCGGCGGTTGCCTGAAGAAGCCGGCGGGAGCGCAAGGAAAACCCGCCATTGCCCACATTCGCCTCATCGGTGAACATGGTCCAGCGTGCCCCGATATAGTCGAAGGCTCGGAACTCCTCCGACCACAGCCGCGCATCCTGGATAAAGCCGTCCCATTGGACCAGGAGCACGTAGGGGGTCTCGATGTGGCGGTGCAGCTCCTTCAGGACAAAGCGGCTGTAGGCCGCCGAACTTGGCAAGCGGTCGATCAGCCGGGTGCGGATGCTCGGCAAACCGAAATCGCGGTCGCTCAGGAACAGAACATCCTCGAACCGGCACTGGGCCAGGCAGTTCTTCAGGGCGACCAGCGCATAGTCATGGTAGAAGGTGTCGATGCAGCATAGCGTGACGCCCGGCAGATGCAGGCGCAGCGCCGGGTCAGGATCGCGCGTTCCCGCCCGCACCAGCAGCCGGCAACCGGGGCGGACCGCTACGTCGGCGGCGAACAGCCGGGCCAGATGATCGAACGCGCCGCGCGTCCGCAGAGCGCCCCCCAGTTCAGCGTCGAACAGCCGCAGCTTGGGATCCTGGGCGCAGGCTTGGCCTGTCAACAGCTCCGCCATCGGCCGGTCGCCCTGCTGGCCGCGCAACACCCCCCACAGATAGAGCGCATCGGCGGCCTGGGGCACCTGCCGCAAAATGGCGCCATACACCCCCTCGGCTTCGGACAGGCGTCCGGCCTTGTGGTGCTGGATGGCGACGGCAAGCGCCTGCGAGGACGAAACCATGGGGAGGAACAATCGGCAGGAACGGTGTGTGCGGCTCTTATACCCGTGATCCTCCACCGGTCAAACGCTCCTGCTGCGCGGTGTGCCTCAAGGCTATGGCCTGTGGCTTGTGCAACCATGCCTGGACCGGATGCCGGTGCAATGCTAGGAATTCGCCGTTTTCCCGATTGGCAAGGATTGGTGCCGGTGGACAAGGCGGCGGAATTCTCTTTGGACGGCAAGCGTGTTTGGGTGGCCGGGCATCGCGGCATGGCGGGAGCCGCCATTGTGCGCCGGCTGGCCGGCGAGGACTGCGAGGTGCTGACGGCCGACCGCGCCGCGCTTGACCTGCGCCGCCAGGAGGCGGTGGAGCGCTGGGTGGCCCAGCAGCGCCCCGAAGTGGTCTTCGTCGCCGCGGCAACCGTGGGTGGCATTCTAGCCAATTCCACCCGGCCGGCCGAGTTCCTCTACGACAATCTCGTCATCGAGACCAACATCATCCAGGCCGCCTACCGGGTTGGGGTCAAAAAGCTGATCTTCCTCGGCTCGTCCTGCATCTACCCCCGGCTGGCGGCCCAGCCGATGGTGGAGGAGGAGCTGCTGGCCGGCCCGTTGGAACCGACCAACCAATGGTATGCCGTGGCCAAGATTGCCGGCATCAAGCTGTGCCAGGCCTATCGGCGCCAATATGGCTGCGATTTCGTCGCCGCCATGCCGACCAATCTCTATGGCATCGGTGACAATTTCGACCTGCAGAGCGGACATGTCGCCGCCGCGATGTTGGCCAAGATTCACCGCGCCAAGGCCGAGGGACGCGACAGCGTGGAGATCTGGGGCACCGGCACGCCCAAGCGGGAGTTCCTGTTTGCCGACGATCTGGCCGACGCCCTGGTCTATCTCGCCAAGCATTATTCCGACGAGCCGCACATCAATGTCGGAACCGGCCAGGAGGTTTCCATCCGCGAGCTGGCGGAGCTGGTGGCCGATGTCGTCGGCTACCAGGGCGGCTTTTCCTACGACACCAGCAAGCCGGATGGCAGTCCGCGCAAACTGCTGGATGTCAGCCGAATGGCGGCACTCGGCTGGCGCGCGCCCACCTCCTTGCGGGACGGCTTTGCCGAAACCTACCGCTGGTATCTTGAGCGTCTGGGCAGCGGCACCGACCTGCGCGGCCAGCCTGCCCTGTTGTCTTAAAGCCGCTGCCACGGTCCCGGACTCTCCCGATCCTGTCCGCCCTGCGGTTTCCTGGATGATGCGATGAAGAAGAACTCCCGTAAGCCGGCCGCCAAGGCAAAGCGTCCCCAGGCTCCGGCAGCCTCCAGGGACGGGCACCGGTCGACCGCCGCACCAGCGTCAAGCGTGGCGGCTTTCGGCGTGGCGTTGGGTCATCACCAGGCAGGGCGGATCGCCGAGGCCGAGGCCGGCTATCGCGCGGTGCTGCGCCTCGATCCCGATCATCCCCACGCCAACAACAACCTGGCTTTGATCCTGCGTGGCCGGGGCGGGCATGCCGACGCGCTTGCCTGTTACCGCCGGGCGATCAAGCGAGCCCCGGACGACCCCCAGCTGCACAGCAACTTCGGCTGCCTGCTGGTGGATCTGGGCCAGACGGCCGAGGCGCGGGACGCACTGCGCCGGGCAGTTGAGCTGAAGCCCGATTATGCGGAAGCCCATTTCAACCTGGGCAATGCCCTGCGCAGCGCCAATGACCTGGACGGGGCGCTTGCCTGTTACACCGAGGCCTTGCGGCTGAAGCCGGACATGGCCGCGGCCCTCAGCAACATGGGCGACCTGCTGAAGGGGCGGGCGGAGCTGAGCCGTGCCGTGGAGTGCTTCATGGCGGCCTTGCGCGCCGCCCCTCAGATGCCGGAACCCTGCAACAACCTCGGCGAGACTCTGAAGGAGCAGGGGCGTATCACCGAGGCGGTGGCGGTGTTCCAACAGGGACTGAGCGTCCACCCCACCGCAGCAATCATGCACTCCAATCTGGTGTTCGCGCTGAATTACACGGCGGACGCCCCGGTGGAGATGATCTACCGTGTCCATCGCCATTGGGCCGAGCGGCATGCCGATCCCCTGCTGCCGGCAGGACGCACGCACGCCAACGACCGCAGCCCGGAGCGCAAGCTGCGCATCGGCTATGTTTCCCCCGATTTCTGCGCCCACTCCGTCAGCTTTTTCGCCGAACCGGTGATCCGCGAGCATGACCGCTCCGCCTTCGAGGTGGTCTGCTATCCCTGCTCGCGCCGGTCGGACGCGGTGACCGAGCGGTTGCGGGCCGTGGCCGACCGCTGGGTGCCGATCGTCGGGCTGTCGGATGAGGCGGCGGCCTCGCGGATCGAAGCGGATGGCATCGACATCCTGATCGACCTTGCCGGCCACACCGCGGAAAACCGCCTGCTGCTGTTCGCCCGCAAGCCGGCCCCGGTGCAGGTGACCTGGCTTGGCTACCCCAACACCACCGGGATGCCGGCGATCGACTACCGCCTGACCGACGGGATCGCCGATCCGCCCGGCTTGGCGGACCAGCTCAGTGCCGAACGCTTGGTGCGCTTGCCGCATGGCTTCCACTGCTACCAGCCGCCTGTGGAGGTGGACCTCCAGCCGCGCCCGCCGGTGCTGGACAGCGGCGTCGTCACCTTCGGCTCCTTCAACAACACCTCCAAGGTGACGGCCGAGGTGGTGCGGGTGTGGGCCGAGATCCTCAAGCGCGTGCCGAAAGCGCGGCTGCTCTTGAAGAGCCGGCAGATGGGCGATGACGAGACGCGCGCCCGCTACCGCAACAGCTTCACCGCCCATGGGATCGCCCCCGACCGGGTCGAGCTGCTGGCCCGCATCCCGGCAGCCGATGGCCATCTGCGCGCCTACGACCGCCTCGACATCGCGCTCGATCCCTTCCCCTACAACGGCACCACCACCACCTGCGAAGCCTTGTGGATGGGGGTGCCGGTGGTGACGCTGGCCGGACGCAGCCATGTCGCGCGTGTCGGCGCCAGCTTGCTGACCAATGTTGGGATGGGTGAGCTGATCGCCAGAGACGAGGCCGATTACATCGCCAAGGCGGTTGCCCTGGCTGGCGATCCGGACGCGCTGGCCGGCTTGCGGGCGGGGATGCGCGCACGCCTGGACGCGGCCCCGCTGACCGACCACAAGGGTTTCACCCGCTCCCTCGAGACGGCATTCCGGGCGATGTGGCGGAGCTGGGTCGAACGTGGCGGCTGAGCCTGTCCAAGCCGCCCTGCCCTCCGGCCACGCATGGTCGCCCCGCAAGCCCGGCCTGCGGACTCGTCTATTCCAAGCCCCCTTACCTTGAGGTTGCGCGTTTCATGGCGACTGATCATTCCTCCCCTGTGCCCTTTGCCGACTACATCAACGCCAGTGTCGATGTCCTGCAGCGCACCGCCGGCCATCTGGGGGGCGGGCGGCTTGACCAGGCGATCGCCGCCGTCACCCAAGCGCTCGGCCAGAACCGGGCGCTCCTGGTGTGCGGCAATGGCGGCTCGGCCTCGGACGCGCAGCACATCACCGGGGAGCTGGTCGGCCGCTTCTTGAAGGAGCGGCGCGGGCTGAAGGCGATCTGCCTCAGCTCCAACGCCGCCGTGCTGACCGCCTGGGCCAACGACTATTCCTACGACACGGTCTTCGCCCGCCAGGTCGAGGCCTATGGTGAGCCCGGCGGGGTTCTGCTCGGCATTAGCACCAGCGGAAACTCCAGGAATGTCGTCGCCGCTTTCGAGCAGGCACGCGCTATGGGCATGACCACCATCGCCATGACAGGGGAGGGAGGCGGCAGGCTGGCGGGCTTGAGCGACGTCCTGCTCGACGTGCCGTCCCGCTCGACCCCGCTGATCCAGCAGGCTCACATCTGCCTGTACCACCACCTGTGCGAGCGCGTCGAAGCGCAGCTGATCCGATAATAAACCGGGTGAGGAAGCGCCTTGAGGCCGGGACCATCCTCTCGGACCGGGGCGGCTCCCTCCATCCTTGGCGAGACGAGGCAGTGAGCGGGCCCATGATCGTGCTGCGTGATTTGGCTGAACGCGCCTTTCGCCTCTATCAGCAGGACCGTTTCGATGAGGCGGAGGCCGCCTGCCGGATCGTTCTCGCCCATCAGCCCGCCCATGCCGGCTTTCTGCAGTTCCTTGCCAGCATCCGGGTGCGCCAGAACCGGGCGGCGGAGGGGCTGGGGCTGTACCGGCGCATCCTCGCCCTGGAACCCCAGTGGATCGACACCTGGTACAATCTGGCGGTCGCGCTGGAGCGCGGCGGCCGGCATGAGGCGGCCGGCAGCAGCCTGAAGCGGGCCGTGGCCGTCGCTCCTGACGCCGCGGACCTATATGGCAAGTTCGGTGCCCTTCACCGCAACGCCGGCCTTCTCAATCGCGCCCGCCTCAGCCTCGCGCGCGCGGTGCACCTGGCCCCCAGCGATGCGACGGCATGGACGAATCTGGGGGTCGCCTTGCGCGATCTGCGGGAGGTGCGGAGCTCCACCAGCACGCTGGCCAAAGCCGTCGCCTGCGATCCCGCCGCGGCCGATCCTTATCTGCAGCATGCCCATAGCCTGCGTGAGCTTGGCCTCCTTACCAATGCGAGGACCGCCTATGGCCGGGCCAGACGGCTTGCCCCGGACCGCAGCGACATTCTGGGCTATCATCTCTTCTGCAAACAGAGCCTGTGCGATTGGCAGGATCACGAGGCGCTGTGCCAGGCCGTGCTCGACACCATCGACCAAGAGAGCGGGACGGTCATTCCGCTCGCCATGCTGACCATCCCGACCACCCCCGGCCAGCAGCGCCGGGCGGCCGAACGGTTCTACCGGAATCTGCCTGGGCCCCAGGTTTCCCCGCCCCTCCTGGCGCGCGCGGCGGTTGCCCCCCACGCCCCCCGTCCGCTGCGGGTGGCCTATCTCTCCGCCGATCTTTATGAACACGCCACCGCCTATCTGGCCGCCGAACTGTTCGAGCGCCATGAGCGCAGCCGGGTGATCCCGCTGGCCTATTCTTATGGGCCCGACGACGGCAGCGCGATGCGGCGGCGGCTGGAGACGGCTTTTGCCGAATTCTACGACATCCGGGCGGCCGGGGCCGACGAGGTGGCCCGCCATATGGCGGGAAATGGGGTTGATATCCTGGTCGACCTCAAGGGGCTCACCAAGAACGCCCGGTTTGATCTGGCCACCCGCCGCCTGGCCCCAGTCCAGGTCGCCTATCTGGGCTATCCGGGAACCAGCGGCTCGCCGCACATGGACTATATCGTGGGCGATGCGATCGTCACGCCGCCGGACCACCAGCCCCATTACACCGAACAGCTGGTGCTGCTGCCGGACAGCTATCAGATCAACGGCCGGGACCGTCCGCTGCCGGACCGGACGCCGGACCGGGCGGCGTTCGGCCTGCCGGAGGACGGCTTCGTCTTTTGCAGCTTCAACGCCCTTCACAAACTCTCCCCAGCCATTTTCGCGCTGTGGATGCGCCTGCTCTCTAGGGTGCCCGGCAGCGTGCTGTGGCTTTATGGCGGCGCCCCGGAGGCCGAGCGCAACCTGAGACGGGAAGCCGCCGCCAAAGGCATCGCCCCGGAGCGTCTGCTGTTCGCCCCCAAGCTGCCGTTGGCCGACCATCTGGTGCGCTACCGGGCGGCTGATCTGTGTGTCGACACCCTGCCTTACACCGGACACACCACCACCAGCGATGCCTTGTGGATGGCCTGCCCGGTGGTCACCTGCCTGGGCGAAACCTTCGCCTCCCGGGTCGCCGCCAGCCTGCTCACCGCCGCCGGCCTGCCGGAGCTCGTCACCTCCAGCCTGGAGGCGTACGAAGCTTTGGCTGTCCGGCTGGCTGAAGACGCCACCGCTCTGGCAGCCCTGCGCCATCGCCTGGAGGACAATCGCCGGCGCGTCCCGCTGTTCGACGCCAAGCGCTTTGTCAATCATCTCGAACGGGCATATGACACGATGTGGCGGCTCCACGCCGGTGGGCATCCCCCGCGGAGCTTTGCCCTTCGTGCCACCCACAGCCCGGAGTGACCGGGTCCTCGGCCGGACCCCGCCCGGCGGGGCACTCTTGTGTGCGCATGCTGTGTACAGCCTGGACCGGCCGCTCCCTTGCGGCGGGCAGGACCGGCGCCGGACCGGGAGCGCCGGGGCGGGGCATGCCCCGAGGCGGATGGCTGCCCGGCAACACGGGAAGGCGCCGGCTTATGCCGCTTCCAGCGCACGCTCCGTCCTGGAGGAAAAGCGCTGTTTTGCCTGCCGGACAATAACAACCGAAAAACAGATCAACGCCCAGCCGTGCCAGGCACGGGGGCTCCTCCACAGATGGAAGGCCAGCATCCCGGCGATGAATTCATGCAGGTGGCCAAGAGGAAAGAATTTGATGAATTGGGCGGCCAGATCACTGGCCATGTCGATGGTCGCCTGGGTTGTCATCAGCTGATGGTTTCCGCCAAACACCTGCCAAACAGCCAGAAAGACGGCTGTGCTTGCCAGCCAGCAAAGGCAGGCCGCACCAGCCAAACGCACCGCGCTGGTGCGCAGCATTCGAAGCAGGAAGGGGAAGCACAGATAGAAAAACACTTCATTCGAGATCGACCATGTCGGGCAATTGACCGAACACGCCGCCCCGGGAAGCCATGCGTGCAGCCCAGCCACCGCCAGGACCGGCCCTGCCGTCAGCAGCGCTGCACTGGTTTTCTGTCCTGTGTCTTGAAAGTACAGATCAGCATTGATCAGGGCTGGCAGGCTGAGCACAACCGAAATGATATAAAAGGGATACACTCTGGCAAAGCGCGCCGCATAAAATTGATAAAGCTCATTCCGGGAAAAATCGACACCGGAATAGCGATGACACAAAATGAAGCCAGATAGCACAAAGAAAAACGTTACGCCGAGAAACCCCGTCGATGAGACCGGCATCAAAGAATAGCGTCCGAACAAGGCACCTTCATAGTGGAACATCACCACCATGAAACACGCGACAAATCTCAGGCTTGTCAGCGCCATCAGCTCGTCGGCGCCATCCCCCCGTCCCGCCGCCTGAAGATCGCCCTG
>Ga0196970_1000518_pt1 | contig 42749 bp, 45 predicted proteins | sample S1v_513CmetaG_FD_148672 | JGI IMG/M metagenome (GOLD analysis project Ga0196970, IMG submission 148672) | Soil microbial communities from Anza Borrego desert, Southern California, United States - S1+v_5-13C | ecosystem: Environmental > Terrestrial > Soil > Desert | place: USA: California... | reverse complement strand
GCCGGGTCTTCCTCATCGAGGAGCCCATGGCCGCCGCCATCGGCGCCGGGCTGCCGGTGACCGAGCCGACCGGCTCCATGGTCGTCGACATCGGCGGCGGCACCACCGAGGTGGCCGTGCTGTCGCTGGGCGGCATCGTCTATTCGCGCTCGGTGCGCGTCGGCGGCGACAAGATGGACGAGGCCATCATCGGCTACATCCGCCGCACGCATAACCTCCTGGTCGGCGAGGGCTCGGCCGAGCGCATCAAGAAGGAGATCGGCTCCGCCTGCCCGCCGGAGGATGGCGAGGGCCGCATCCTGGAGATCAAGGGCCGCGACCTGATGAACGGCGTGCCGAAGGAGCTGATCATCTCCGAACGGCAGATCGCCGAGTCCCTGGCCGAGCCGGTTTCGGCCATCGTCGAGGCGGTCAAGGTGGCGCTGGAGCACACCGCGCCGGAACTGGCGGCCGACATCGTCGACAAGGGCATCGTGCTCACCGGTGGTGGCGCCCTGCTCGGCAACCTGGACTTCGTGCTGCGGCACGCCACTGGGTTGCCGGTCTCCATCGCCGACGATCCGCTTTCGTGTGTCGCGCTGGGCACAGGCCGCGCGCTCGAAGAGATGAAGACGCTGCGAAACGTCTTGGTCAGCGCTTATTGATCGTGTAATCCTCGATTGGATACCGCGGGTCCCATGATTCGCCTGAAACGTATCGGGACGAAGCAACGGGGCGCGTGGCGGCCAGCCTTCCTGGACGGGATGATCCTGTGAAGCCGCGAACCTCCGGATCCGTCGTTCGCATCGCCGCGCCATTGCGGGCGCTCGCCCAGCGATTCTCGTTCCTTCTGCTGGTCGCCGCCTCGATCGCGTTGATGATGGTGGGCAAGGTCGATCCGGCCTTCGTCGATACGGCGCGCTCGCGCGTCACCGACGCGTTCGCGCCGATCCTCGACGCCCTGTCGCGTCCCGCCGCCACCGCCGCCCGCGTCATCGAATCCGTGGTCGATCTGCAGAACGTCTACGAGGAGAATCAGCGCCTCAAGGCGGAGAACGCCCGGCTGACGCAGTGGCGCCAAGCGGCGCTGCGGCTGGAGGCGGAGAACAACAGCCTGCGCTCGGTCCTGCGCTACAAGCCGGACCCGGCGGCGTCCTTCATCACCGCGCGCGTCATCGCCGCGCCCGGCGCCACTTTCTTCCGCACGCTGGTGGTCACCGCCGGCAAGCGCGACGGGGTGCGCAAGGGGCAGGCGGCGCTGGCCGGCTCCGGCATGGTCGGCCGCGTGATCGAGGTGGGCGAGTGGTCGTCGCGCGTGCTGCTGATCACCGACATCAACGCCCGCGTGCCCGTCGTGCTGGAAAGCTCGCGCCAGCGCGCGCTGCTGGCGGGCGACAATTCCGACCAGCCGAAGCTCATCTACCTGCCGCCCGACGCGGTGGCGACGGTGGGCGAGCGGGTCGTCACCTCGGGGCATGGCGGCGCCTATCCGGCCGGCATCCCCATCGGCGTCGTCGCCTCCGTCGGCGAGCGCGGCGTCCGTGTCCAGCCCATCGCCGACCTGTCGCGCCTGGAACACCTCCGGCTCGTCGATTTCGGGCTGCCCGGCGGCCCCGGCGAGGTGGAGCCGAACCGCGACTGGAAGTAGCGCGGGCGTCACGGAAACAGAGCGCGCCGCTGGCGCGATTGGCAGGGTATGACCGTTACTCTCTGGCAGCGTCTGGACAAGACCGGCCGCAACCTCGCGCCGTTCGCGGTGACGGTGATGTTGCTGCTGCTCGGCATGGTGCCGCTGCAGATCCCGTCCTACACGGAGATCGCGCCGGCGCTGACGCTCATGGCCGTCTACTACTGGGCGATCCACCGGCCCGACCTGCTGCGGCCGGGGGCCGTGTTCGCGCTTGGCCTGCTGCAGGACCTGCTGTCGGGCGCGCCGCTCGGCCTCAACGCGCTGACGCTGGTGTGCGTGCACTGGACGGTGCTGACGCAGCGCCGCTTCTTCCTGGCCAACACCTTCGCCCTGATGTGGGTCGGCTTCGCGCTGATCGTTCTGGGCGCGGCGGTGCTGCAATGGCTGGTGGTGTGCGCGCTCAGCGCCTCCATGGTGCCGTTCAACGCCCCGTTCTTCCAGGCGCTGCTGACCCTGGCGCTGTTCCCCGTGTTCGCGTGGCTGTTCATCCGCGTGCACCGGGCCTTCCTGCAAGGCTGAGCCCATGCCGAGACTGTCCAGCGAGCGCGACACCGACCGCTACCGCAGCTTCACCCGCCGCATGCTGGTGCTGGGCGGGCTGAAGGTCGGCCTGCTGTCCACCCTGGCGGCGCGCCTCTACTACCTCCAGGTCGTGCAGTCGGCCAAGTACACCATGCTGGCCGAGGAGAACCGCATCAGCCTGCGCCTGATCGCCCCCTCCCGCGGGCCGATCACCGACCGCTTCGGCGTGCCGCTGGCGATGAACCAGCAGAACTACCGCGTCGTCGTCGTGTCGGAGCGCACCAAGAACATCCCCGAGACGCTGGACAAGATCTCACAGGTCGTGCCGCTGACGGACGGCGACCGCAGGCGCGTGATGCGCGAGATGCAGCGCAAGCGCCGCTTCGTCCCCGTCACCGTGCGCGAGAACCTGACCTGGGAGCAGGTGGCGACGCTGGAGATGAACATGCCCGACCTGCCGGGCGCGGCCATCGACGTCGGCGAGATCCGCTACTATCCGTTCGCCGAGGCGACGGCGCACATCCTCGGCTACGTCGGCGCGGTGGCGGAGGCGGAGCTGAACGGCGACCCGGTGCTGTCGCTGCCCGGCTTCCGCATCGGCAAGGGCGGCCTGGAGAAGTTCCACGAGAAGAACCTGCGCGGCACCGCCGGCACCAGCCAGCTGGAGGTCAACGCCGTCGGCCGCGTCATCCGCGAGCTGTCGCGCGACGAGGGCCAGCCCGGCCGCGAGGTTCAGCTGACCATCGACATCGGCCTGCAGCAGTTCTGCCAGAAGCGGCTGTCGGAGGAGCAGAGCGCGGCGGCCGTGGTGATGGACGTGCACACCGGCGCCATCTATGCCCTGGCCTCGCACCCCACCTACGACCCCAACCAGTTCACCATGGGCATCAGCGCCGAGCTGTGGGAGGAGCTGCTGTCCAATCCCACCACGCCGCTGACCAACAAGGCCGTGGCGGGGCAGTACCCGCCCGGCTCGACCTTCAAGCCGGTGGTGGCGCTGGCGGCGCTGGAGGCCGGGCTGGTCGGCCCGAAGCACAGCGTGTTCTGCCCCGGCTGGATGGAGCTGGGCGACCACCGCTTCCACTGCTGGAAGAAGGGTGGCCATGGGTCGGTCGATATGGTGGGGGCGCTGCGCGACTCCTGCGACGTGTTCTTCTACGACCTGGCGCGCCGCCTCGGTGTCGACCGCATCGCCGAGATGGCGCAGCGCTTCGGCATGGGGCACGCGTCCGGCCTCGACCTGCCGCACGAGCGGCCGGGCCTGATCCCGACCCGCGAGTGGAAGAAGAAGGCGCTCAACCAGCCCTGGACGCAGGGCGAGTCGCTGATCGCCTCGATCGGGCAGGGCTACGTGCTGGCGACGCCGCTGCAGCTCGCCACGATGACCTGCCGGCTGGCCAACGGCGGCCACGCGGTCCGGCCGCACCTGACAAAGCAGATCAAGGGCGTGGCGACGGAGACGACGCACTGGCCGAGCCTCGGCGTCAAGAAGGAGAACCTGGACGTGGTGCTGGCCGGCCTCAACGCCGTCACCAACGTGCAGGGCGGCACCGCCTACAAGGCGCGCATCACCGAGCCAGGGTTCGAGATGGCCGGCAAGACCGGCAGCGCCCAGGTGCGCCGCATCACCATGGCCGAGCGCAGCACGGGCGTGAAGAAGAACGAGCAGTTGCCCTGGCGCGAGCGCGACCACGCGCTGTTCGTCGCCTACGCGCCCGTTCACGCGCCGCGCTACGCCATCGGCCTGATCGTCGAGCACGGCGGCGGCGGGTCCACGGCGGCGGCGCCGATCGCGCGCGACATCCTGCTGGAGACCCAGAAGCGCGATCCCGGCCGCGCCGCGGTGGCCGACGCACCGGACCCGAAGGCGTCGTCGCCGCACGGCTGAGCGGGCGGAAAAATCCACGGCGCGGCGGTGCTTTTTGCTATCGACAAGCCCCGGAGCCTTTGCTATACCGCGGACCTCGCCGGCCGGAACGAAAGTACGGCCGGGCGGTTTCCCAGGAAGCCGTGCAGTCGAGTGAGATGGGCGCATAGCTCAGTTGGTAGAGCAGCTGACTCTTAATCAGCGGGTCCAAGGTTCGAGTCCTTGTGCGCCCACCATCTCCTCAAGACGCCGACACAGGATGGGCGCATAGCTCAGTTGGTAGAGCAGCTGACTCTTAATCAGCGGGTCCAAGGTTCGAGTCCTTGTGCGCCCACCATCCTGATCCCCCATTGAAAACGTGCATGCGTTGGGTTCCCACCCAACCCTCCCCCATGCTGCGCGCGGGGGAGGGCCTTATCTCCTTCCCCCGCTCTCAGCGGATCCGGAGGATCCGCTTGCCGCGTCAGGCGGATCGAAGATCCGCCGAGAGCGAAGTGGGGGAAGGCCGGGATGGGGGTCCGATGCGCTGAGTCTGCAAAAGCAAAGACGCCGCGGGGAACGGAACCCGGCGGCGTCTTTGGGGCGACTCGATGGATCGCAGGCTATTCGGCGGCGCCGCTCATCACGCGGGGGCGCGGGGCGGGCTGGCCGTTGCGGTAGTCCTGCAGGCGCGTGGCGCGCAGGCCGCGCACGCCGTGGCTGTCGATCAGCCGCTGCCACGACAGAAACTCTTCCACCGACAGGGTGTAGCGACGGCACGCCTCCTCAAGGCTGATCAAGCCCGAGCGCACGCCGGCCACCACCTCGGCCTTGCGCCGCATCACCCAACGCTTGGTGTTGGGCGGCGGCAGATCCTCTTCCGTCATCGGGCGGCCTTCCGGCCCGATGACCGACGCTCCGTTGGAGCCATCGTCGCTCATCAAGGTATCGCGAGATGACATGCGCGGACGCTCCACCACTGCTAGTGCTCTCCACGGATGGGGAGTGTAACCGGGGCCGCTTAACAAATACCTAAACGATAGGGTTAATGCTTTAGATGTCAAATAACTCGTCGAATTGGCCTCGAATGCCGGGCATCCGGCCGGCCGCGGGGCGTCATCCGCGGCCGGCGTCGCGCGTTCAGTGCACGGAATCGATGGAGGAGAGCTTCAACTCCTTGCCGTCCACCATCAGCGTGGTCTCGCCGTCCTTGGAGCCGACGCCGACCACGCGGCCGAACGTGTAGGTCTTCGGCGAGATGACCTCGTTCTCCTTCTCGGCCGTGGCCGAGGCGGTGATCTTGTAGGTGCCGGCCGGCACGGCGTTGCCGGACGAATCCTTGTAGTCCCAATTGAGCTGATGCTTGCCGGCCGAGGTCTCGCCCTTGAAGGTGCGCACCGTCTTGCCCGACGAATCGAGGATCTTGACCTCCACGCTCTTGGCCTTGCTGTCCAGCGAATAGGAGAGCGGCGTGTCGGTGGTGTTGGCGTCCAGCGTGAAGCTGGAGCCCTCGTAGGACACCGTCTTGTTCAGGTAGCCCAGGTTGCTCGACGCCAGCGCCGACTGCTGCATCGACACCAGCTTGTCCAGGCGGCTGTTGGTGCCGATGTTCTGCTCGACGTTGGCGAACTGCACCAGCTGGGCGGTCATCTCGTTGGTGTCCATCGGCTTCGTCGGGTCCTGGTTCTTCAGCTGCGTGGTCAGCAGCGTCAGGAAGCTGGCGAAGTTGTCGCCCAGGCCCTTGATGGCGGAACCCGTGGTGTTCGTCTCCTCCGTCGTCTTGACGTCGGCCTTGTCGGACGTCTTGGTCTGCTGCCACTTCGCCTGGAGCTGCGAAACGTCCATGCCGTTGACGGTGGAGGTGGTGGTCATGGCGGAGTCCTTTCCGGGTGGGCGGGTCAGACGCGCACGTCGACGCGCCCGGGTCCTAGGGTGAGGGTCTGCAGGATCGCCGCGTCGTCGACGGCCTCATCGCCGCCGCCGATGCCGCGGCCCCGCTTGCCCGTGCTCTGCCGGCCACCCTCCTGCTGTTCCGCGAAGGAAGGGGCGCCGTCGTCGCGCAGGCTGAAGCTGAGGCTGTCGCTGTCGGCCTTCAGTCCAGCCTCTTGCAAGGCCCGTTCCAGTCCGCGCGCGTCACGCTGCAGAAGCTCCAGCGTCTGCGGCCGGTCCACCGCCACGATGGCGCTCACCCGCCCGTCCTGGGCGATTTCCAGCCGGATGTCGATGCGGCCCAACTCCTCCGGCTTCAGCATGATGGTGAAGCGCTCGTTGCCGTCGGCCACGTGCCGATGGATGTTGACCGCGACCTGCTCGGTCACGCCCAGCGGCAGGTGCGGCGAGCGCATCGTCCGCAGCACGGCGGGGGCCGCCGCCTCGGTCGGGGCGGCAGGCTTGGCCGCGTCGGCCGGCAGAATGTGCCCGGTCGCCTGGTCCTTGTTGCCGGGTGCCTCCGCCACGGCCGGCGCGGCGCCGGCGATCTCCGGCGGCACGACGGTGCCGACGGCGGCGGCGGCGACGGAGTCGGCGCTGCGCGCGGGCGCCGCGGGTTCAGGCGTGGCGGTCTGCGGCTGCGTCGCGGCTGCGTCGCGGACCGTCTCGGCCGACGCCTTGGCGACGGGAGTCCCGCCGGACTTCTCGGAGGTCTTGTCGGCGGTCTTCTCGGCCGGTTTGGCGCCGAACAGCTCGGCCAAGCGGTCGGGCAGGCCGCTCGAGTCCTTCGCGACCTTCTCCGGTGCCTCGGCCTTGTCGGACTTGGCCGCGGTCTCCGTCACCTCCTCCTTGCCGGCCGGCGTGGCGTCCGCCGCCTCGATGGCTCCGGCCTTGGCGATCGCGTCCGCCTTATCAGCCTTGTCGGCTTTCGGCGCTTCCGGCTTGGCCGGTGCGGTCGCGCCGGCGGCGGCCTCGGCACTCTTCGGATCGGTCTTCGCGAGTTCGGCGGCGGGCTCGGCCGCGGCGGGGATCGGGGCCGTTGGCGCGGCTGCTTCCGCCGCGGCGGCCGCGATGTCCTGGACGGCCTCGTCCGGATCGGCCGACGCCGCATCGGCGGGCGGCGCGCTGGGCCGGGCGGCCGGGGCAGCCGTCATGGCGGCGGCCATCGCCGCCAGATCGGCGGGGGCGGCGGCCGGCGTGGCGGGGGTGGGCGCTGCGGCGGCCGCCGTCGCGTTGTCAACCGGAACCGCAGGCTGCTCGGCCGTAGCCTCTGGTTGGGCCGGGTCTTGCGGTTGCGCCGGCGCGGCGGTGCTGGACGGTTGGGCGGTGACCGCGGCGGCCTCGGGCACGGCGTCGAGGACCGTCTGCGCCGCCTTGGCCATCGTCGGCTCGACCGGCGCCGCGGCGGCTTGGGCAGGCTTGTCGGTGCCGGCGGCATCGGGGGCGGCGGTGGCAACGTCCGTGGCATCGGCGTCACCGGCGTCACCGGCGTCACCGACATCGGGGGCGTCGGCGGCGATCACGGGATCGCCGGCTTCGTGCGGCACCGGAACGGGGGCGTCTGGGTCGGCGACGGGGGCGATGCTGACCTCGGCGGACGCCTCGATGGTGGTCGTGGTGGTGACCGAGCCGTCCGCGGCGATGAGTTGCACGACGGTCTCGACGACCGTCACCTCGGCCTCCACGATCATCCCCTCGGGAGCGGCGCTGACCTCCGGCGTCGCGAGTTCGACGGGGAGCGGCTCGGGGGTGTCGGGCTGGCCGTCGGTCGCGGTGTCGGCCGCGTCGCCGGTGTCGGCTTGCCCGGCGGCGGCGGTCGCCTCCGCGTCGGCGGCTTCGCCGGTCCTGGCGTCGCCGGCCTTTTCGCCCTTGCCGGTTTCGCGCGTGCCGTCGCCGCGCTCGGCGCGGGCCGGCTTGGCGGCGGTGGCGGAGGCGTGCTCGGCGGCCTTCTCGGGGACCTTCTCCGGAGCCCTGGCAGGCGGGGCATCGTCCTTGGCCGCGGGTTTGGCGGCCTTGTCCTCGGCATGCGCCACCTTGCGGGCGTCGTTGGCGGCGTGCGCCGCGTCGTCGCGCGGCGAGCGCGGCGGGGTGCGCTCGGCCACCGGCTTCGGCGCCGCCGGCTGGGTGTCCTGCCAGCGCGTCGCCTGGAGCGGCGGGCGTTCGGCGACGGGCGCGTCGCGCTCGGGCTGGCGCTCGGCCGCACGGGCAACGGCGGGCTTGCGCGGTTCGGGCGCGCGGGCTTCCGGCCGGCGCTCGGCGGTGCGCGTCGCGGCCTGGTCGAGAAGCTGCGCGAACAGGTCGTCTTTGGCGCCCGTCGTCGCGGCGCCCACGGACGAGGTGTCGAAGGAGGTCTGCGGGGCGAACGTGCGGATTTCCATGGGACGCCTTCCTTGCGCTGGCTTCTCGTCCACCGTGTAGCAACTCCCGGGCCAGACGCTTCACCGGGGAATTTCAAGGGCTTGGCCGGGGCGCCCGGCAGTTCCCGCCGGGGGGCGGCAATTTCCGCCGGGTGGCCCGGCGCTTCTTGCCGAGGGGCGCGGGTGAAAGAAAAGGGGCCGCCGTGCGGCAGCCCCTGAAGTTTGGATGGATGGAGGTGCTGAAAACTCAAAGACAGGCGTTCAGCGTCGCCGAGGTCTGGGGGCCGCGCGTCGGCGCCCCGTAGCCGCGCAGCAGCGGGCCGTTGGATTGCCGCGGGCCGTAGGCCACGCCCGGCGCGGTCTGGCGCAGCTGGTTCATCGCGTGCACCATCATGTCGACCAGCGTCTGCTGGGTCTCGCCGGCGAGCTTCAGCGCGTGCACGTTGGCCCGCGTGCTCTCCGACAGGGTCTGCGTCGCGGCGGCGAGCCTTTCCCGGAGGTCCGGGGCGAGCGCCGCCATGCCGGCGCGGTCGATGCGCAGCAGGCGCGACAGCTCCTCGTAGGCGATGCACAGCGGGTGCTTGCCGTTGGCCAGCGCCATCACCTCCTCCGGCGGCCGGTGGTCGCGGACGGCGGCGGTTTCGCGATCCATCTGCTGGGTGAGGCGGGCGCACAGATCCACCAGGGCGACCGCGCGCTCCTCGGCGTTGCGCGGCAGGTTGACCGGCTTGCGCTCGGTCGGGAAGCGGACGTCGACCTTATCCATGGCTGCTGGCCTCCTGGGCCCTGAGAAGCTCGCGATAGACGGAGTCGGCGATGCCGAATCCGCCGCGGGTGCTCATCTGCTTGCCGTACTCGTTGACCAGCAGCGAGCGGAACATCTCCTCGCCGTGGCCGCCGCCGAACATCGGGTCCGTCTCGATGGTCTCGAACATCGGCGCCAGCATCTGGCTGAGGAACTGCGTCTCGAACTCGTTGGCCGCCTTGCGCAGCTTGGAGTCCACCGCCGGGTCCACCGTGCCGCTCCGATCGCCCGCGGCGGCGCCGTAGGCCTTGTGGGCGGCGCGCTCGACCATCGGGTTGAAGCGGGGGGCGGGCAGGGCGGGGGTGTGCAGGGCGGCGTCCATCAGATCACCTCGATCTCGGCTTGCAGGGCTCCGGCGGCCTTGATCGACTGGAGGATCGAGATCATGTCGCGCGGACCCACTCCCAGCGCATTCAAACTCTGTACCAACTCCTGCAGGGTGACGCCGGAGTTCATGACGGCGAGGCGGTTCTGCGACTGGTCGTCCACCTGGATGTCGGTGCGCGGCACCACCGTCGTCTGGCCCTGGCTGAATGGGCCGGGCTGGCTGACCTGCGGGGTCTCGGTGATGCGGATGGTCAGGTTGCCCTGGGCGATGGCGACCGTGGAGATGCGCACGTTCTCGCCCATCACGATGACGCCGGACTTCTCGTCCACCACCACGCGGGCCACCTGGTCGGGGGTGACGCGCAACTGCTCGATCTCGGTGACCAGGCCGACCACGTCGCCGCGGCGCGCCGGCGGCACCGTCAGCAGCACCGACGACGGGTCGGTGGCCTGGGCCATGTTGCCGCGCAGCTGCTGGTTGATGACCAGCGCCACTCGCTGGGCGGTGGTGAAGTCGGGGTTGCGCAGGCTGAGGCGCAGCACCGGCAGCTCGGCCAGCGCGAACTGGATCTCGCGCTCCACCAGGGCGCCCGACGCGATGCGGCCGGAGGTCGGCACGCCGCGCGTCACGCTGGCGCCCTGCCCGGTGGCGGAGAAGCCGGACACCGCGATCGGCCCCTGGCCGACCGCGTAGACCTCGCCATCGGCGCCCATCAGCGGCGTGACCAGCAGGGTGCCGCCCAGCAGGCTCTTGGCGTCGCCCATGGCGCTGACCGTCACGTCGATGCGCGTGCCCTGCGCGGCGTAGGCCGGCAGCGTCGCCGTCACCATCACCGCCGCCACGTTCTTGGTGCGCAGGTTGGTGCCGCGGGTGTTGACGCCCATGCGCTCCAGCATGCCGATCAGGCTCTGCTCGGTGAAGGGCGAGTTGTTGAGGCTGTCGCCGGTGCCGTTCAGGCCGACCACCAGGCCGTAGCCGATCAGCATGTTGTCGCGCACGCCCTCGACGTCGAGGATGTCCTTGAGCCGGGCGGAAGACGCGGCGGCGGGCGCCGTCAGCGCCAGTGCGAGGCCGGCGGCGAGCGTCAGGCGGGCGACGATGCGGAGGAGGGCGGTCATGGCGTTCGGTGTCATGGCGATAGGCTCTTCCCAGAGGGTCGCCGAAGCCTATGCGAAGGGCGTGCCAAGCCCGTAACGTCAGGTTCTCGCGGGGCGCCGGGTCACCGGCGTCCAGTTTTTGCCCCAACGAGTCGGCACTTTTTGCCCGATTGCGGCAAACCTTGACCGGGTGTAAAGGTAAACGTCACTGGAATACGCCCTTTTCCGCTATGTGGTTGCGCAGATCATGAAAGTCGAAGGTCCCGGAAATCTTCGCGGCAGCGGCACGGTCCGGCGCACCGGCAAGACCGATGCCTCGGGTGGCGCCAGCTTCGCCAAGCAACTGGTCGGCGACACCACCGCGACACACGGCGTGACCGGCGCGTCCGCCGTGTTCGGCGTTTCCAGCGTGCTGGCGCTGCAGGAGGTGGATGACGCCACCGCCCGCGCCTCGCGCGGCAAGATGCGGGCGCAGGACATGCTCGACATCATGGACGAGATCCGCCACGGCCTGCTGGCCGGATCCCTGTCGGCGCAGAAGCTGATGGACCTGCAGCGCGTCGTACAGTCGCGCAAGGTGCAGGTGGACGATCCCAAGCTGGCGGAGATCCTCGACGAGATCGACCTGCGGGCGCAGGTGGAACTGGCCAAGCTGCAATCCTCGTGACGCGCGCGGGCGTCCTGCGCTCCGGGCGGCAAACCCCTTCGGGACTCCAAGGGCTTGCCTGTTTTCGCCCTGCTCATCCGCAGGGTTGCGGGGAGGGGGCGGTCTACCTATACTCCGCGCCGCTCAGATTACCCCTTTGAGTTGGAAGCCATCGGATGTCCTCGCCGCTTCTGCCCTCGGATTACACGCCGTCTGAAGACGAGCCGTTCATGAACCCGACGATGCGGGAGTACTTCCGCCAGAAGCTGCTGCGGTGGCGGGCGGAACTCCTCGCGGAGTCGAGCGAGACGCTGCACAGCCTTCAGGAAGGCGGGATCCAGGAGCCGGACATCGCCGACCGCGCCTCCGCCGAGACCGACCGAGCCCTGGAGCTGCGCACCCGCGACCGCGAGCGCAAGCTGATCTCCAAGATCGACGCGGCGCTGGAGCGCATCGTGGACGGCTCCTACGGCTATTGCGAGGAGACCGGCGAGCCGATCTCCGTCCGCCGCCTCGACGCCCGTCCCATCGCGACGCTGAGCCTGGAAGCCCAGGAGCGGCACGAGCGCATGGAACGCACCCAGCGCGACGACTGAGCGACGCCGCCCCCGAATCAGGGCGGACCGGCCGGGACAATCCCGGGCGGCCGCCCTTTTTTCATTCCCGCGAGTCGGGGTGCTTGCGGAACAGCGCGACGTTCCGCCCGCCCATCTCCAGCGCCCAGCCGAATCGGCCGGCGATCCGGGCCAGCGTTTCGGGGCGGTAGAAGGTGACGTGGCTGACCTCGCGGATGTAGGGCCAGCCGGCGAACGCCGCGTCGTCGCGCAGTACCCCGGTCATCAGCGCCAGCCAGCCGCCGGGCCGCAACAGCGCGTCGAGCTGCGCGAATCCGGCGGCGGGGTGGTGGAAGTGCTCGGCCACCTCGGTGCAGGTGACGAAGTCGTAGCGGCGCGCCAGGGCGTCGGCGTCGGGGTGGAACAGAGGGTCGTAGTTGCGCACCGCGAATCCGCGCTCCCCCAGCATCGCCGCGATGGCCGGTCCCGGCCCGCAGCCGAAGTCCAGCCCCTCGGCGCCCGGCGGCAGCCGCTCCAGCAGCGGGTCGGTGGCCTGCGCCAGGAAGCGGCGATAGCCGGGATCGCCGGGATCGTTGCGGTGCAGGCCGTACTCGGCCCGCTCCTCCTCCGGCGTGGGCAACTGCGCCGGGTCGAGGACGGTGACCGCGCAACTGCCGCAGCGGAGATAGCGCCGGCCGCGCACCTCGGCGAACGGCGTGAGGGTGAAGGCGTGGCAGAGCGGGCAGGGCTGGGGCATGGAGGTCTCGCTCATCCTGGGCGAACGCTCCCGCCGGCCCGGCGGGTTAGTCCAGCGTCCAGCGTGTCATATGGGGGAAGGTCGGCAAACCGTTGTCGTGCATAAGGCCGTACACGCCGGAAAAGCCGGTCATGCCCGCCTGGGCCAGGGCCATCGGGCCGAAGTGCGTCCCCCGCTCCAGCCACGCCAGCATCGGGTGCGTCCCCTCGTACTGGTCGCGGTTGTAGGACTCGGGGAAGAAGACGCAGTCCATCGGCAGCCCGAGATGCCGGACGACGGCGTAGGACCACGCCTGGGACATGAACTCGCCCATCTGCGCCGCCCGTGCGAGTTCCGGATTCGCGGGCTCCTCCGCGACGAGGGCCTCGATGTCCGCCTGCAGATCCCTGCCCAGCCGCGGCCAGTAGCGCCGCGGCACGACGATGATGTGCCCGGCCTCGTGCAGCAGGTCGCCCGACCCGGTCAGGGTGTGGGGATCGACGTGGATCACCCCGGCGTGGATGTTCACGCCCGGCAGGAAGCCGTCGTGCGCCCCGTCGCCATACTCGACGCCCAGTCCGATGCCGCGCAGGAAGGCGACGATGGGCTCCAGCGCTTCGGGGTGATGCATCCGTCCTCTCCGTACGTTTGAAATTCCTCCGGGATCATCGCGGAAAGGGCGCAGATGGGCAACACGCGCGCTGGATCGCGGGTGTTGCCCGTTGTCGCAGGCCAGGCACCCATGAGGAAGGGCCGGCAGTTTCTGCCGGCCCTTTCTGCCCACCCGCCTCGTGCCGCCGGGTTTTCCGGCGCGCCGGTCAGAACGGCGAGATGATGTCGAAGATCTGCTGGCCGTAGCGCGGCTGCTGCACGTCGCTGAGCTGGCCGCGGCCGCCGTAGGCGATGCGGGCCTCGGCGATCTTCTCGTAGCTGATGGTGTTCTGCGCGGTGATGTCCTCGGGGCGGATCACGCCGGTGATGTTCAGGTCGCGCAGCTCGTAGTTCACCCGCACCTCCTGGCGGCCCTGGATGACCAGGTTGCCGTTGGGCAGCGTCTGGGTGATCAGCGCGGCGACCTTCAGCTCGATCTGCTCCTTGCGGGTGATGGCGCCCTTGCCCTGGCTGGAGCTGGTGCTGGTGGCGTCGATCAGCTTCGACGGGTCGACGGCGCTCGGCAGCGCGTTCTTGAACTGGCTCTGCAGGCCGAGCAGGTTGGGCAGGCCCATGGCCTCCTCGTTGTCGCGCGACTTGGTGCTCTGGTTGTTCATCTGGGCCTGATCGTTGATGGTGATCAGCACCGTCAGGATGTCGCCGACCTGCTTGGCGCGCTGGTCCTTGAAGAACGCCTTGGAGCCCGACCGCCACAGCGAGTTGGGGTTGCGCTCCGCCGGCATGGGCGTCGGCATCGGCAGGCTTACCGGCTGGTAGCCCGGCTGCGCGTACGGGTCCCGGATCTGGCTGAGCTGCGGGCCGGAGCCGACCTCGGACAGCCGGGTCATCGAGTTGCAGGCGCTCAGCGAGGCGGCGAACGCGGCGGCCAAGGTCAGTCGGGCGGCGATGCGGAGGGCGGGGCGGGCGGTCATGGCTGCGTTCCTTGGTCGGTCGTGCGCCGGGCGATTTTTGCCGGCCGGGGTGGGTCTCGCCCTACCTTGCTGCAACGGCCGTGCCAGGACGGCCGACGGACACCCGGTTCGGACCGGAGACCACCGCCTCGACGACGCGGTTGGATGCGGTGTTGACCACGCGGATCACGTCGCCCTTGCCGCCTTCCTGCAGTGCCTTGCCCTGGGTGGAGAGCGAGATGTTGCCGCTCTCCAGCGTGATGGTGACCAGGGCGCCCTTGTCGACGATGCGGGGCGACTGCAGGTCGCGGATGCGCACCGGCTGGTTCACCGGGATGCCGCGCTTCGGCGTCATGCCGACCAGCTGCGCCTCGCTGGCGGCGACGTCGGTTCCGGCCTGGTCGGCGCGCAGCTCGACCCAGTCCAGGTCGGCGGCGGTGATGGTGTCGCCCGGCGACACGCGGTGGCTGAGCACCGGCACGTCCACCGTGCCGTAGGCCCGGCCGGAAACCGGCAGGCGGGCGGTGGTGCCGGGCACCACCAGCTCGGCCGCGAAGCGGGCCTGCACCGGGTTGTAGTAGAGGTTCTCGACCCGCAGCGCGCCGGCCGGGGTCTGGCCGGCGGGGACGCGCAGCTCGGCCGCGCGGTTGTCCATCTCCAGGCGCATGCGGCCGACGGTGATGTGGCGCGCCAGCGCCTCGCCCAGCACCGCCTCGGCGTGGGTGGTGCCGTACACCATTGCCTGGGGGGCGGCCGTCGGCTCGGCAGAAAGCGCCGGGCCGGCAAGAAGTGCCAGGCCGAAGCTGCCGAGGAGGAGGGTGCGGGCGGCGGTGCGGCGGAACATGGCGGATACTCCCTGGAACGCGGGTCGGGCGGTGCGCGGCGTCAGCGCAGCTGGCCGGCCGACTGCATCATCTCGTCGGTGGTCTTGATGACCTTGGAGTTCATCTCGTAGGCGCGCTGGGCGGAGATCAGCGTGGTGATCTCCTGCACGATGTTGACGTTGGAGGTCTCCAGCGCGCCCTGCACCAGGCGGCCGAAGCCGGGGGCGCCGGGGTTGCCGGCGACCGCCTCGCCCGAGGCCGGGGTCTGCATGAACAGGTTGTCGCCCACCGCCTCCAGGCCGCCCGCGTTGGCGAAGGCCGCCAGCTGGATCTGGCCGACGTTCTGCGGGTCCACCTGGCCGTCCAGCTTCACCAGCACCTCGCCCGACGGGTTGATGGAGATGTCCACCGCGTTGGTCGGGATGGTCATGGCCGGCTGCAGCTGGTAGCCGTCCGCCGTCACGATGATGCCCTCGGCCGACAGCTTGAAGTTGCCGGCGCGGGTGTAGGCGGTGTCGCCGCTGGGCAGCGTCACCTGGAAGTAGCCGGTGCCGTTGACCGCCACGTCCAGCTTGTTGTCGGTGACGTTCAGGTTGCCCTGCTCGAGGATGCGGCCGACCGAGGCGACGCGCACGCCAGCGCCGATCTGCACGCCGGTCGGCACCGTGGTGCCGGCGTCCGACGAGGTCGAGCCGATGCGGCGGAAGTTCTGGTAGAGCAGGTCCTGGAACTCGGCGCGCTGCTTCTTGAACGCGGTCGTCGTCGAGTTGGCGATGTTGTTCGAGATGGTCTCGACGTTGAGCTGCTGGGCCAGCATTCCGGTGGCACCGATGGCGAGGCTGCGCATGGCTGTGTACTCCCGTTTTCTTCGCTCAGACGGTGCGGCCGAGCCGCTGGATGACGGTGCGGATGCGTTCGCTTTCGGTCTCGATCATCCGCTGCGCCTGCTGGTACTGCCGGTTGATCTCGATCATCTGGGTCATCTCGAGCACCGGCTTCACGTTGGATTGCTCAAGCATACCCTGTGCCACTTTCGTCTCCGGCGGGGCCGCCTGCGGCTCCTCGTCGCTGACGTACAGGCCGGCGCCCACTTCGGTCATCATCTGCTCGCGCTGGAAGGTGACCACGTTCAGGCGGCCGACCGGGCCCAGCTCGGTGGTGACGGTGCCGTCGCCCTTGACCTCGACGGTGGTGGTGTTCTGCGGGATGACGATGGGCTGGCCGTTGTCGGCGAGCACCGGCAGGCCGCTGCCGTCCACCAGCTGGCGCTGGCCGTCCAGGCGGAACGAGCCGTTGCGGGTGTAGCGGCGGCCCGCCGCGGTATCGACGGTGAAGTAGCCGGGGCCGGTCAGCGCCATGTCCAGCGGGTTGCCGGTGCTGATGGTGCCGCCGGCGGTCAGGTCGCGCACCACGGCGCGGTCCTGGACCATGCTGACCTGCTCGTGCATGGCCGGGCGCTGCAGGAACTCGGTGAACATCACGCGCTGCTGCTTGAAGCCGGTGGTGTTCATGTTGGCGACGTTGTTAGCCACAACGTCCATCTGCCGGCGCAGCGCGTTCTGGCGCGACAGGGCGATGTAGATCGGGTTTTCCATCGTCGTCTCTTCCGGTTCTCGCAGCCGCTGCGACCACCGCATCGGCGCTGAACCCTATGCAGCCGGCGTGCCAACTGCGGAAAGCCGGGGAATGCGTGGCGGCGCGGGCGGTGCGGCAGGCGCTGCCCGGCAAAAGCTGCCGTACCCGGACGGAACTGCCGGGCAAGGCCGGGCCGCGCCGGGGCGTTTCGGCTCCACGCGGTGGAGACGGTGCGGGCCGCACGGCCGCCGAGGGCCGCGCCGGCAGGGCCGGAGGCGTCGGGAGACGGGCCGCCGCCCGAGGGGAGGGCGGATACGCGTGTCCGGACGGACTCCAGGCTATGGCGGGGGAGAGTTACTCAAGAACCGTGCCGGTCATGGCCGCCGCTGCGCGCCGTGCCAGACGCGCAGCACGCGCACGAGGTCGGATTGCACCTCGTATACCAGGACATAGGGCCGCACCACGGTCAGTTCCCGTTCCTCGGCGGTGTCCGATCCCCGGCCACGGAGCGGAAACCGCTCAAGCTGCTCGGCCGCCTCGAAGAGGCGGGCGGCAAGCCGCTCCGCGGCCCTGGGATTGAAAAGGGAAATGTAATCGTGGATCCGGCTGACGTCCTGGAGTGCGGCCGGCGACCAGATCACCCGCACGGCGGCGGGCGCCGACGGCCGGCGGCCAGATCCTTGAGCCACGCCTTCACGGCGTCGTTCGACACGCCCTGGCCGGAGTCAAGCTGCGCGCGCGCCTCGGCGATGGCTCGCGCCTTGGCGTCCAGATCCTCGTTGTCGAACAGGTTCTTCGCAGCTTCGCTCATGCCGTTGAATCTACTGCGCCCCCATCGGGTCGGCAAGCCCGCCTTCCGGCCCACACCCCATTCCCGTCCCCTTGCCAACCCGCTGTGGTCACACCGCTCCGGAGCCCGTTGAAAGGACTTGTTAACTATCCGAAAGATACGGTGATCCCATCCGGAAACGGCCGGACTCCCTCGCTCGCGCAACGGAATTTCCATGACGGCGCATGCCGACGATGACGATCTCTCCACCGAAGGCTTGCCGCGCAAGAAGTTCAGCGGCAAGAAGCTGGTGCTGTTCGTCATCCTGCCGCTGCTGCTGCTGATCGGCGCCGGCGCGGGGGTGTACTTCTCCGGCGTGCTGGACATGCTGCTGGGCAAGAAGGCCGAGGAACACGTCGAGGAGAAGCCGCCGCAGGTCGAAGGCCCGCCGGTGTTCTACGACCTGCCGGACATGCTGGTGAACCTCAACAGCACCGGCAAACGGCCCGCCTTCCTGAAGATCAAGATCTCCATCCAGGTGTCCAAGCGCGAGGACATCCCGGCGATCGAGCACGTGCTGCCGCGCATCGTGGACAACTTCCAGGTCTACCTGCGCGAGCTGCGCCTGGAGGACCTCAAGGGATCGGCCGGCATGTACCGCCTGCGCCAGGAGCTGCTGCTGCGCATCACCGCGGCGGCCTATCCGGTGAAGGTGAAGGACGTGCTGTTCCGCGAAATGCTGGTTCAGTGACGATGCGCGTCGGGAGCGGTCGATGAGCAACACGGACGAGCTGAGCGAAGAGGAACGCCTTGCCGCCGAATGGGCGGCGCTCGCCGAGGACAGCGGCGACATGGGCGGCGACGCCGGCGGCGGCGGCGGCTCGACCCGCGTCCTGAACCAGGACGAGATCGACAGCCTGCTCGGCTTCGACCAGGGCGCCGGCGGCGACGGCGACAACTCCGGCATCATGGCGCTGGTCAACAGCGCGCTCGTCAATTACGAACGCCTGCCCATGCTGGAGGTGGTCTTCGACCGCCTCGTCCGCATGATGTCGACCAGCTTGCGCAACTTCACCTCCGACAACGTCGAGGTCAGCCTCGACCAGATCTCATCGGTGCGCTTCGGCGACTACCTGAATTCGATCCCGCTGCCGGCCATGCTCTCCGTCTTCAAGGCGGAGGAGTGGGACAACTACGGCCTGATGGTGGTGGATTCGGCGCTGATCTACTCGATCGTCGACGTGCTGCTCGGCGGCCGGCGCGGCACCGCGGCCATGCGCATCGAGGGCCGCCCCTACACCACCATCGAACGCAATCTGGTCGAGCGGATGGTGCACGTCGTGCTGTCCGACCTGTCGGCCGCGTTCGACCCGCTGTCGCCCGTCACCTTCCGCTTCGACCGGCTGGAGACCAACCCGCGCTTCGCCACCATCGCGCGGCCGGCCAACGCGGCGGTGCTGGTCAAGCTGCGCATCGACATGGAGGACCGCGGCGGCCGGCTGGAGCTGATGATCCCCTACGCCACCCTCGAACCGGTGCGCGAGCTGCTGCTCCAGATGTTCATGGGCGAGAAGTTCGGCCGTGACTCGATCTGGGAAACCCACCTGGCGTCCGAGCTGCTGGTCACCGACGTCGATCTGTCGGCGGTGCTCGACGAGATCACCATGACGCTGCACGACGTGCTGAACTGGCGCGTCGGGTCGCGTATCCTGCTGAACGCCACGCCGGACGGCGCCATCGAGCTGCGCTGCGGCGACGTGTCGATGTTCCAGGGCCGCATGGGGCGCAAGGGCGGCCACATCGCCGTGCGCCTTGAGAAGGAACTGCCCAAGCAGGAGGTCATGCGCCTATGAGCCCGACCGTCTCCCTGGTGCTCGACCTCGTGATGGTGGGCCTGCTGGTCGCCACCATCGCCTACGCCATCATCCTGAACCGGCAGATCATGCGCCTGCGCGAGAGCCGGGGCGAACTGGCCGAGCTGATCCAGGGCCTGAACGACGCGATGGCCAAGGCGGACACCAGCGTGCGCGGCATGAAGGCGACGGCCCACAACACCGGCGAGGGCCTGCAGAAGACCATCGAAAAGGCCGCGACGCTGCGTGACGAGCTGCAGTTCATGATCGAGGCCGGCAACACGCTGGCCGACCGCCTGTCCGGCTTTTCCGACGACCGGTCACGCCCAGCCGCCGCCAAGCCGGGCCTCAAGTCCCCGGCGCCGCGCCCGGTGTTCGACGAACTGGACGAGGGCCGCGCCGCGCCGCCGCCCATGCCGCGCCGCGCGCCGCCTGACGACGACGACCGCCCGCGCGAGGGCGAAGAAGGCCTGTCGCGGGCCGAGCGCGAGCTGCTGCGCGCCATCGAGAACCGCCGCTAAGGGGTTCCGGCCATGACCGACACCACCTCCGCCGCGCCCGCGGCCCCCAGGCCCGCCGCCGCTCCGTCACCCGCCGCCAAGCCGCCGGTGAAGGTTGCGCCGAAGCCGGCGACCAGGCCCGCCGCGAAGAAGGCGCCCGCCCGCAAGCCGGCCAAGCCGAAGCGCGCGTCGCTGCTGGCGCGTCTGGCCGCGCGGGCGAAGGAGGTGCGCTTCCGGGTGCTGCCGCTGATGATCTTCGTCGCGGTGCTGCTGCTCGGCCTGCGCGTCGGCGAGCTGTGGCGTCTGGCGACGCGCGATTACCGCCTGCCCGAGTTCCCGACCTCGCTGGCGGAGAACCCCAAGCCGGTGCCGCCGGCGGTCAACGGCGCTCCGCAGAACGGTGCCAAGCCGCCGCCACCGCCGGCCAACGGCGCCCCGCCGCCCGCGCCGGCCGCCGCGCCGCCGGCCCCGGGCGGGGCGAGCAGCGCCGCCATGGCGCCGGCCGACGGCGAGCTGGCCCAGCACTACGCCGCCCGCCGCGCCGAGGCGGAGCGCCGACTCAAGGACGTCGAGCAGCGCGAAGCCCTGCTGGCCGCCACCGAGAAGCGCATCGAGCAGAAGATCCAGGAACTCGACAAGATGCGCGCTGACATCCAGAAGATGCTGCGCACCGGCGACGACAAGCAGAACGCCCAGATCGAGAGCCTGGTCAAGATCTACGAGACCATGAAGCCCAAGGAGGCGGCGCGCATCTTCGAGGAGCTGGACATGCCGGTGCTGCTCGACGTCATCCAGCGGATGAAGGAGCAGAAGACCGCGCCGATCCTGGCCTCCATGGACCCGGTGAAGGCGAAGCAGGTCACCTCGGCGCTGGTCGAACGCCGCGTCATGCCCTCCCTGCCGCAGTAGCAAGCGTTTCCGGCTCGGTTAACCCCGTCTTAACCCAACCATTTTAGGTTAAAACGGGCTCGGAGGGCCCGATTCGCATATCTTTTGCGCGACGGCGCGGACGGGTCCTGCCATGACGACAGCCTCCCCGATGGCGGAGCAGAAGCTCCTCAGACAGCGCCTCGACGCCGCGGCGGCGGAGGCGCGAGCGCCGTTGCCGCGCGACATGGTGGCCGGCATCGTCCGCGAGGTGCTGGACAGCATGGGCGGCGACGTCTCCGCCCACGACCTGCGGCTCTACCGCGAACTGGAGGAGCTGGCGCGCTACATCCACCACGTGAAGAGCGAGGTGGCGGCGATCCGCCCGGCCGACATCCGCGACGAGCACATCCCCACCGCCACCGACGAGCTGGACGCCGTTGTCGGCGCCACCGAGAAGGCGACCTTCGCCATCTTCGACGCCTGCGACGCCATCGGCGCGGTGGCCGGGGCGGTGGACGCGGAGAACGGCGCCAAGCTGAACGATGCCGTCACCCGCATCTACGAAGCGTGCAACTTCCAGGACATCACCGGCCAGCGCATCACCAAGGTGGTCAAGGCGCTGAAGCACATCGAGACGAAGGTGGAGGCGCTGGTCGCCGCGCTGGGCGAGGAGGCCTTCCACGCCCACGACGCACCGCCGCCCGCCGCCGCGGCCGAAGCCGACGACCCCGACAAGGCGCTGCTGCACGGTCCGCAGAGCGAGGGGCAGGCGATCAGCCAGGACGAGATCGACCGCCTGCTGGCGAGCTTCGATTGACCATGCCCCTGCCCGGCAAACCGCTCGTTCCCCAGGGGCAGCACGGCGGCAACGGCAGCATCGTGCTGCTGCTGTCGCTGTTCCTGCTGCTGCTGGTGTTCTTCATCGTGCTGAACGCGCAGTCGGTGCAGGCGGTGTCGCGGGTGAAGGCGGCGCTGGGCTCGCTGGAGAAGAGCTTCCACATCGACCCGCGGCTGCGCCACGGCGACGACCCCTTCGCGTCGCGCGCCGGCACGGTGATCGCCGTGCAGCGGCTGGACGGGGTGGGCGACCTGTTCGCCTCCGCCATCGCGGTGGCCAAGGTGACGACGGTGTCGCCGGGCCAGCTGATGGAGGTGCGCTTCGCCGCCGACGAGCTGTTCGAGCCGGGCACCGCCACCGTCCGCCGCGACCGCCAGGGCCTGATCGACCGCGTCGCCGAGGCGCTGCGCGAATCCCGCGCCGGCGAGCGCGTCGAGCTGGACGCGCTGCTGGCGCTGTCGCCGGCCGCCGTCAGCCAGCCGCCCGGTCCGATCGAGCGGGCCGGCGCACTCGCCCGCACGCTGGTCGCCGACGGCGCCCCGGCCGACGCGGTGACGGTGGGCATCGAGCGCGGCGAACCGGGCGAGGCGCGCCTGCTGTTCTCCATCCGCCTGACCGACGCCCCCGGACGGGGAGGGCGGCGATGATCCGCGTGCCGAAACCGGCGGTGCCGGACGTCCGTGGCGCCGAGGCGCGCAAGACGATCTGGCTGGTCAGCTTCACCGACCTGATGTCGCTGCTGCTGGCCTTCTTCGTGCTGATGTTCTCGATGACCGAGCCGCAGGTGCAGCGCTGGACCAAGATGGCGCAGGGGCTGTCCACCCGCTCCACCGCGACCGGGCCGTCCGACGCGCCGCCGGTGCCGTCGGCCGCCTTCAACGCCGCCACGATCGAGACGGAATTGGCGATCAACCTGGACTACCTGGGCGCCCTGCTGCACGGGCAGGTCGCCGAATCGGCGGAGCTGGCCGGCGTGCAGGTGGTGCGCGAGGACGACCGGGTGGTGATCGGCCTGCCCGGCGAGGTGCTGTTCGAAAAGAATGCACCGATGTTCTCGCCGCGCGGGCGCCGGGTGCTGTATCTGCTGGGCGCGGTGGTCGGCCGTATCGGCAACCGCATCGAGGTGGTGGGCCACGCCGAGCGCGAGGACGTGCCGGCCGACCGGGCGTGGGAACGCTCGCTGGGCCGCGCGGTGGCGGTGGCACAGGCGCTCCGCGAGCACGGCTACCGGCGCGAGCTGGTGGCGCGGACCGCGATGGGCCGGCTGCTGCGCACCGACATCGCGGGGCCGCGCGTCGACATCGTCGTGCGCGAGACGAAGGAGTAGGGCGATGGGCTTCGGCGCGAACGGGCATCGGCGGGCGGGCGGCCTTCTGGCCGTGTCGCTGCTGCTGGCCGCGGCCGGGGCGGACGCCGCCACGGTGCCGGTGCGCGGCGCGGCGCACAGGGACTACGGCCGGCTCGTCTTCGACTGGCCGCAGAAGGTGGAGTTCTCCGCCCGCGTCGAGGGCGAGCGGCTGGTGGTGACCTTCGACCAGCCCATCGAGGCGGCGATGGACAAGGCGGTGACGGCGCTTTCCGCCTACGTCGCCGCCGGCCGCGTCCGTGCCGACGGCAGGAGCGTGGAGTTCGACCTGAAACGCCCGGTGACCGTGCGCGCCTTCCGCGGCAACGGCAACGGCGTGGCGCTCGACCTCACCCCCGCGACCGCCGCCGCCGCCGCCGCGGCTGCGGCCAAGCCGGAACCGGCGAAAGCCGAACCTGCCAAAGCCGAACCTGCCAAAGCCGAACCGGCGAAACTGGAGCCGGCGAAGCCCGCAACGTCGTTGACGCCGGTGGCGGCCCCGGCCGCCGTCAAGCTGCGCGCCGCCGACCACCCGACGCACAGCCGCGTGGTGTTCGACTGGACGGCGCCGGTGGAATACACGTTGCAGCGCGACGGCTCGTCCGTGACCATGCTCTTCGACAAGGCGGCGCAGGCCGACCTGTCGCCGGTCGCCAAGAGCAAGCTGCGCAACATCACCAACCTGGAGCAGTTCAAGGCACCGAACGGCGGCCTCGCGGTGACCTTCGTGGCCCCGCCCGACGCCGACCTGCGCGAGTACCGCACCGGCAACTCGGTGATTGTCGACATCCTCAACCCCGGCACCCGCAAGGCGGAGCCGGCGCAGACCGCGGCCGCGCCGCAGCCGCCGGCGCCCACCCCGCCGGCTCCGGCGCAACCCACTCCCCCGGCGGCGGCGCCGGCTCCCGCTCCGGCCCTGGCCGCTCCCGCGGCGCAGCCGCCGATGCAGCCGGTCACCGCCGCCCCGGCCAAGCCGGTGGAGCGCGAGAAGGGGCCGATCCTGGTGTTCGATGCCGGCGGTCCCGCCGCCGCGGCGGTCTACCCGCGTGCCGGCTATCTCTACGTGGTCTTCGACAAGCCGCTTCCCATCGGCGCCGGCACCGTCACCGGGCCGGGGGCCGAGCAGGTGGGCACGGTGGAGCCGGTCCCCGCGACCGGCGGCAGCGCCTTCCGCACCCGCATCGGCCCGTTCATCTGGCCGCAGGTGGAACGGCAGGGCACCGTCTGGCGCATCGTGCCGATGACCCGGCTGACCGCCCCGCCGGCCGAGGAGCTGCGCGTCGATTCCGAGCCCGACTTCCTGCTGGGCGCCCGCATCGTGGTGCGCGCGCTGGACGCCGCCAACGTCGTGCAGCTGACCGACCCGGAGGTCGGCGACCGCCTGCACGTGGTGCCGCTGCCGCGCCCGGGCCAGGCGATCAACGAGATGCGCCGCTACCCGGACCTGGAGGTGCTGCCCTCGTTCCAGGGCATCGCGGTGCGCCCGATCAACGACGCGCTGACCGTCCGCCCGGTGAAGGAGGGCGTCGAGCTGACCTCGGCCGGCGGCCTGTTCCTGTCGCCCGCTGCCGACCTCGGCAGCCGCGCCACCGTCGCCCAGGCTCCCCAGACCTCCCTGCCGCCCCCGGCGCCCGGCGCCGCGTCGCCCGCGCCGCCGGCACAGGGCGGCGCCTCGCCGTCGCTGGCCCCGCCCGCGGCGGAGAAGGCCGCGCCGATCCTCAGCAACAAGCGCCTGTTCGATCCCGACGCGTGGCAGCGCGGCGGGCCGGAGAAGTACACGGACAACCGTCAGGCGCTCCAGCACGCCATCGTCGACGCGCCGGAGAGCGAGCGCCCGCGCGCCCAGCTCGACCTCGCGCGCTTCTACTTCGCCAACGGCATGGGGGCGGAGGCGCAGGGGATGATGGACGTGCTGCAGGCCACCCAACCGGACCTGGAGGGCTGGCCGGAGTTCCGGGCGCTGCGCGGCGCGGCGCGCGTGCTGTACGGCGACCTCGACGGCGCCGCCGAGGATCTGGCGCACCCGGCCCTGGGCGACAACGCGGAGGCCGGGTTGTGGCGCGCCGCCGTCGCCGCCGGGCGCAACGCGTGGCCGCCGGCCGCCCGCGGCTTCAAGGCGGGCGCGGCCATCCTCAACCGCTACCCCGAACCGCTGCTCAGCAAGCTCGCCACCATGGCGACCGAAGCGGCGCTGCAAGCCGGCGACACCGCCGAGGCCAAGCGCCTGCTCGACCGCATGGAGGCGCGCATCGGCCCGGACGCCGACGAGCGGCCCGACATCCAGTACCTGCGCGGCGAGCTGGCCCGCCAGCAGGGCGACCTGACCCGCGCCCATGCGGCGCTGGAGAAGTCGTACAACAGCCTCGACCGCTACCACCGCGCCAAGGCCGGGCTGGCGTTGGTGAACCTGGAGCTGGCGGAGGGCAGGACCTCGCCCGCGGCGGCCGCGGAACGGCTGGCCGGCCTCACGTTCATCTGGCGTGGCGACGACCTGGAGATGTCCATCCGCCAGCGCCTGGGCGAGGTGCAGGTTGCCGCCGGCAACTTCGCCGAGGGCTTCAACACCATGAAGGAAACCGCGGCGCTGATCGGCGACGGCCCGCGCGCGGAGCAGATCACCAGGGACATGGCCCGCATCTTCGCCGACCTCTACAAGGACGGCGCGTCGCGCATGCCGACGCTGGAGGCGCTCAAGCTCTACGACCAGTTCCGCGAACTGACGCCGGTCGGCCCGGCCGGCGACGAGATCATCCGCCAGTTGGCCGAGCGGCTGATCCAGATCGACATGCTGGAGCGCGCCGCCGACCTGCTGCAGTACCAGACCGAGTACCGGCTGTCCGGCGCCGACAAGGCGTACGTCGGCACCCGGCTGGCCACCGTGCGCCTGCTCGACAACAAGCCGGCGGAGGCGCTGAAGGCGCTGGAGATCAGCAACGTGCCGGACATGCCGGCGGATCTGGCGGCCGAGCGGCGGCTGATGCAGGCCAAGGCGCTCGACCAGCTCGGCCGCGGCGAGGAGGCCTTGGCGCTGCTGGCCCAGGACGACACCCGCGAATCGAACCTGCTGCGCGTCGACATGGCGTGGCGGGCGCAGAAATGGGGGCATGCCGCGGTGGCGCTCGGCAAGGTGATCGGCCAGCCGCCGGCGCCGGGCCAGACGCTGGAGCCGGAGCGGTCGCAATTGGTGCTCAACCGCGCGGTGGCGCTGGCGCTGGCCGGCGACGGCACCGGGCTGGCGCAGCTGCGCAAGGAGTTCGGCGGCGCGATGGAGAAGGGCGCGGACGTCGACGCCTTCCGCGTGCTGACCCGGCCGGAGCAGGCGACCGGCCTGATCGACGTCAACACCATCCGCTCGCGCGTCGCCGAGGTCGATGTCTTCCAGAAGTTCCTCAAGGGCTACAAGGGCCGCATGGCCAGCAGCAAGCCGAACAGCTGAGGCTGTGCACGGCATCGAACTAGGTGTTTGCCCTGGCGGATATGTTGCGCTATGGTGCGCGTCCGCTGTCGCTGGACCCGTAGCTCAGCTGGATAGAGCGCTGCCCTCCGAAGGCAGAGGTCGTGGGTTCGAATCCCGCCGGGTCCGCCATCCCCTCACACTGAGACGTTGGATGGTAAGGAAGAGTTCCTTGCATTGGTGATGGCGTCCCACGTCCGTCCCACGCCTGAACGCGGTTGCGGCGAACCGCAGACACCGCGATCCAAGGTGCTTTCGCCGACATAGGCGTGAAGCCGCGTTTTCCGCCGCGCGGGCGTGTCCTTCTCCGATTCGGTGGGAACCGCGACCGCCGTGTGGAGTTCCATGGTCAAGCGACGAACCAATCCGCGCCGACCTCATTCGCCCGGACACCACGCAGCAGCACCTCGTCATCGGCCGAGAAAACGATCACCGCCGTGCCAGCGCGATCGGCCACAGACCAGGCGAGTCCGCCAACCGACAGGCGGTCACCTTGGGCGTAATCGAAATCGACCACTTGGTCTCGCCCGCCGCCCAGGCCGAAGCGGAAGGTGTCGCGTCCCTCACCGCCGGTCAGCGTGTCGTTGCCCGGGTCGCCCGACAGCGTGTCGTCGCCGGGATCGCCGAACAGAAGGTCGTCGCCGCGCCCGCCGAACAGCAGATCGTGGTCGCGGCCTCCGTACAGCGCGTCGCTTCCCACGTTGCCGAACAACAGATCGTTTCCGGCGTTGCCCAGCAGAACGTCGTTGCCACCGTCGCCGGTCACTGTGTCGGTTCCGCCGGCGCTGACGATGGTGTCGGTGCCCAGGCCTCCGACCAGCGCGTCGGCCGCGGCACCGCCCCTGGGAGCGTACCGCACCCGGTAGATCGTGCCGCCGAAGTCGTCGCCCACCAGCAGGCTGCCGTCGGCCGCGACCGCGGCGGTGGTGGGGCGCCCGTAGACCGTCGGGTTGGCCCCCTCGCTGAGAAGGAAGCCGGTCATGAACGCATCGTACCCGTTGATCGGCGCCCCGTTCTGCACGTCTACGTGCGCCAGCATGAAGCCGTGCGGCGACGATGCGTTCCAGGACCCGCGCAAGGCCACGAACGCGTCCCCTGCGTAGGACGCCGGGAACTGCGCTCCCGTGTAGAACGTGAACCCGATCGGGGTGGAGTGCGCCTGGAACAGCACGTCCGGCGTGAGGGTCCGCCCCACCAGGTCGGGCCGGCGCGCGGCCAGGTTCGGCTGCGGGTTGGGCCCGATGTAGGCGTAGGGCCAGCCGTAGAAGCCACCCTCCTCGACGCGGGTGAGATAATCGGGCACGAGTTCGTCGCCCATGCCGTCGCGTTCAACCACCGCAGCGACGAGGCGGCCGGTGGAGGGCTCGACTTCCAGGCCGGCCGGATTGCGCAATCCGGTCGCGACGGTGCGCACAGGCCCGCCGGCGGTGCTGACTTGCAGGATACTGGCGCGCGGAGACGGCTCCTCGCCGAGATTCCCCTCCGATCCGATGCCGACGTAGAGGGATCGGCCGTCGGAGCTGAGCGCCAGCGAGCGCAACGTATGCCCGCCGGTGCCGCCGAGCGCTCCCGGCTCGGTCAGCCGCGCCGCGCCGCCGCGCGCCGCCAGGTCGCCCGGCGTGTAAGGCACCCGCCACACGGCGTTGACATCCACCACGTAGAGGCCGTCCGTCCCCACCGCCATGCCGTGCGGGCTGCTGAAGCCGCTGGCCAGCGTCGAAACGGTCTCGGCCCGTCCGTCACCGTCGGCATCGCGCAGCACCCGCACGTCGCCTCTGTCCGGCCGCGCCAGAAGCACGTCGCCGTTCGGCGCAACCTCGATCCAGCGCGCCGTCCCCAATCCTTCGGCAAACACCGACACTTCGAAGCCCGCCGGCACCTGGGGCAGCACCCCGGCCGGACGCCCCACACCGGTCGATCCGTTGGAGAGCGATTGGCCGGTCGGCGGCGGCAGGGCGTTCGGGTCGATGAAGAAGCGCTCCCCCGGGACGGACATTCGAATGGTCTCGCGCGCTGTTTCGGGTGGTGGCGAGCATGGCGCAAGAACCCCGGGTGGCGCGCGGCGCAGAGGAACTATTGGTTTGGAAATTTGGAAGGCTTGCGCGGGGCTGAGGTAATCCTGGGTTACCCCGGAGATCCCTGCACTCCGCCACCGCTCCGCTGCGGCCTAGGACCTTGGGATGCCGTGGGCCGTGATCGCTCGCGCCGCTCCCGCTGCCGTTCTTCCGCCGGCGTGCCGCCTGACCTGCACGATGACATGGCGGGCCCGGGTGGAAATGGAGTATGCGGGTGCCATGTCCGTGTTGCCACTCATCAAGCCGGTCGGCGCGTCCTGCAACCTGCGCTGCCGCTATTGCTACTACCTTGACGACGAACGCCGCATCCCGGCGCGTCACCACGGACGAATGGCGTCCGACATCCTGGAGGCCCTGGTTCGGGCGGTCATCGCCGCGCAGCCGGAAGGTGACATCACCTTTTCATGGCAGGGGGGAGAGCCGACGCTGCTCGGACAGGACTTCTTCCGTGATGCGATCGCGATGCAGCAGCGATGGCGGCCGCCCGGTCGTGTCATCCGCAACACGGTCATGACCAACGGCACTCTCCTGGATGCCGGCTGGGCTCGCTTCTTCAAGGAGCACGACGTGCTGGTCGGGCTCAGCTTCGATGGCCCGCCGGCGCAGCACGACGCCTACCGCCGGGACGTGCGCGGAGCCCCGACCGCCGAGGCTGTGCAGCGCGGGCTGGCGCTGTTGCTGGAGCATGGCGTGGAGGTGAACACGCTGACGGTGGTGCATGCGCGCAATTGGCGGAATGGACGCGATGTCTACCGGTTCCTGCGCCGGCAGGGCGTGCGCCACATGCAGTTCATCCCCCTCGTCGAACGGCGCGGAGGGGACGGGGCCTTGGCAGCGCCCGGGAGCGCCGGGGTGGTGACCCCGGAATCTGTGCCGGCGCACGGCTATGGCGCCTTTCTCAGCGCGGTGTTCGACGAATGGAAGCGCCGCGACGTCGGGCGGGTGTTCGTGCGCGATTTCGAGGTGTTCTTGGGCCTGTGGATCGGGCTTCCGGCTGGCCTGTGCACGTTCGCGCCGACCTGCGGCCGCAATCCCGCCGTGGAGAGCACCGGTGACGTCTACGCCTGCGATCATTACGTTTACCCTGAGCACCGCCTGGGGCACATCGCGGAGGCGAGCTTGACCACCCTGGTCGAGCAGGACCAGCAGATCCGCTTCGGCGAGGCCAAGCGCACGGGGTTGTCGGACGCCTGCCGCGGTTGCCGGTTGCTGCCGGTCTGCAATGGCGGCTGCCCCAAGCATCGCTTTGTCGCGCAGCCCGCGGGGAGGCCGGGAAACCACCTGTGCCCCTCCTACCGGCAATTCCTGTTGCACGCTGCGCCGGGACTGCGGGCGCTTGCCGCGGTGCTGCTCCGTGGACGGCCGGCATCGGAGGCCATGGCGCTGATGAGATAGGGCAGGGAGGCGGCAAGCGGCGCGGGCGGAAGGGCGGCCGTCCCGTCAGCCGCGCCTTCGTCGTCGTTCCATTCCCGTCGGCGGTCGGCCGCGGGTTGCGGTCAACCGGACACGATCCACGTCGCGGACAGGCTTGAGAGAAGGACGCCCGACAGCGTCACGTCGTCGTTGTTGGAGAATGCGATCACCGCATTGCCTGCTCCGTCGGCCCGCAACGTGTAGGAGAGGCCGGACGCAACGGTGATGCGGTCGCCGCCGACCCCGTCGAAGTCCAGTACGGTATCGCGTCCGGAGTTGGCGGTGAAGGCGAAGCGGTCGGCGCCGACCCCGCCGGTCAGCGTGTCGTCGCCTGCGTCGCCGGACAGGTAGTCGTCGCCCGTCCCGCCCTGGACCAAGTCATTGCCCAGGCCGGCGAAGAGGGTGTCGTTTCCGCTGCCCCCCACCACCGAGTCCTCGCCCTTGTTGCCGTACAGGACGTCATCTCCGTCGTTGCCGGCGAGATTGTCGCCGTCGTCTCCGCCCGACAGGGTGTCGCTGGAACTGGCCCCGACAACGATATCGCTTCCATCGTCTCCGAAGAGCAGGTTGGTATCGCCTTCACCACTGATGAAGTCGTTGCCGAGACCACCAAACACGGTGTCGGCGCCCACGCCGCCGAACAGAGTATCGTTTCCCTGGTTGCCGAAGAGGAGGTCGCCGCCATCGCCTCCGTCAATGTCGTCGGCGTCGCTCCCGCCGAAGATCGTGTCGATCCCAACCCCGCCCAGGATGTTGTCGCTTCCGGCGTCTCCGTACAGCAGGTCGGCGTCGGTGCTGCCGTCGATCACGTCGTCGTCCAGACCACCAAAGATCGTGTCGCTGCCAGCCCCGCCGGAGATGCTGTCCGCGCCGCGGTTGCCGAACATGATGTCCGAGTCGGTGCCGCCCACCAGCGTGTCGTTGCCGCTGCCGCCGGTGAGGGTGTCGGCACTGGTGCCACCGTCGAGATAGTCGTTGCCGAAGCCCGCCCCGCCGTTGATCAAGTCGCGGCCGGCGTCGACGAAGACGCTGTCGTCACCAGGCGATCCGGTGACAGTATCGTCGGCGACCCCGGTCGTGACATTCAGAGTGATCGCGGAACCGGAGAGCGCGGCGCCGCTGACGCTGACACCGATGGTGCTGGTGGTCGTAACCGTCACGATGCCCGGCGCAGCGAGCGCGCCGTTGGCAATGGAGATGACATGCGCATCGTTGCTGGTCACCCGGATGGTCGAATAGCCGACGATCTTGCTGAGCGTGCTCGCCGTCACAGTGCCGGAGTTGATGGTCAGGCTGTCGGTTCCGCTGCCCGTGCCGACCGATTTCAAATTCGAGACACTCGTAGTCGTCGAAGCCATACCGGCACCCATTCCATTGCGTTAGGCGAAAATATGATTGATCCATTTAAACATTGGTAAATCCGGAGGTTGAGACCGAGCCGCCCCCTGCCGCCATACCTTTCAACCCCTCAACCGCAACGCGGGTCAGCGTGTTGACCGGCACGGCCACGCTTCTTTTTGTCACGACTACGGCCGCCCAGGGGGCGGCCGTTTTCTGTCGCCGGTATGCCCCGGCGGTTCAATGCTGCGCGTCGAACTGCCGGGTTGGATCAAAGGCCCCAGGCGCCGCTCTCGACGGGATCGACGACCTGGATGTTGTTCTCCACCCCTTTGACGCCGGGAACGCCTTCGGCGGCGACGCGCACGGCGTCCCGTTGCGACTCGGTGCTCACGAAGCCCCAGAGATGGACGACGCCGTTGCGGACCACGATGGCGTCGTGGGCGCGCGGATCCCAGGCCAGATCCTTGACGGCAGCCGCCACGCGCTCCCTCAGCGCACGGTCGTCGGCGCTGGCCGGAGCCGCCTCCGGCGCGACGCTGGCGAGCGCGCGGAGCAGGTTCGCGCGGCTGATGATGCCGACCAGCACCCCGTTGCGGACCACCGGGACGCGCTTGATCCGGCGCGTCTCCATCAGCCGCACGACCTCCTCCGGCGATGCGCTCTCGTCCACGCTGACGACGTGGGCGGTCATCACGTCGGCGACCTTCCGGGCGTGGGACTTGATGAAGTCCTCCGCCGGCAGGGTGCCGCCGGACACGATGCCGAGCCACCAGGAGCGGTGCCGCTCGGTTCCCAGTTCGACACGGTGCAGCAGGTCGCCTTCGCTGATGATGCCGACGACCTGTCCCGCCGCGTTCACCACGGGCAGGCCGCTGATGCGGTTCTCCAGCATCGTCCTGGCCGCGTCGGCAATGGTCGCGTCCGGGCTTATGGTGATGACCTGCGGTGTCATCAAGTCGAGTGCCTTCATCGTTTCGCTCCCCCTGAATGTTGATCGGTGGAGAAAACCTTGGGGCAGTCGTGTTTGCTTGCGATTGATCTATGGCAATTCGATGCCGGGATTTCCACATCGTGGAAAATGCGGCCCCGATCTCCGGGCGCGGCGTCCATTGGCAAGAAAAAAGGCCGCCGGAGCGTGCGCCGGCGGCCCGAGGTAACATGGCATCCTAGATACAGTAGTGCATATCCTCGGTCGCTAGCATACAGAACTGTTTAGACTCTTCAATATGAGCTTCGTTGTATGCGGCTTAGCCAGGCGGAGGAGCGGTGCGCTGTTGCGCCGCAGCCGCAGGCGCCGAAAGCCGGCTGCCGGAGGGTTGGATTCGGCACTAAGCGGTATTAGTATATCAGTTGCCGCTTCGGCGGCATGCCCTTTACAGGGCGTTTCCTCCCTAGACTCAGGGCCGCGGGTGCGAACCGGCGGCCTTTTCTTTTTTGCACCGGGCGAGAAGGGCATCGCCGGATGAGGTAACAATTTGGCCGAGGCCTATGCCGAAAATTGCCGAAGGACCAAGTTGCCTTCGTCGCCGCCGAAGCGCACGTATCGTCACCAGGTTTCAGCAAAACGCGACCGCGTGACCCCGACATGCCCACCTCCATCGATTCGCAGCGCCGCCTTCTGGAATCCGCCAAGCGTGCGGAGGATCTGGCCCGCCACATCGCGGCGGAGGCCGGGCGGGACGCGCAGCCGGGCAACCTGGAGGCGGTGGAGCGGGCGCGGCGCGCGCGCATCATCGTCGACCGGGCGGAGGAGTTGCGCATGCAGGTCGAGGAGAGTTTGGCACGGGCCGAAGCCGCCTACGCCCAGGCCTGGGACGGCATCCGCCAGTTGCGCGCCGCCACGGCGCAGTCGGCCCGGCTCCACGAGCAGGCCGCCGCCCGGCAGAACCGCGCGCGGCGGCTGCACCTGCCCGGCGGCGGGGACGGCGGTGCCGCGGAGTAGGGTAGGGCGTGGTCTGTCTTTCGACATGCCTTCCAGGATGTGTCGCTCTGCCGCATGGCGAATGACGGCAGCGGGGCCAAGTAGGGTACAACCGCGCAGTCGTGATGCGCTTGCAGGCCGGTTCCGATGCCCTCGTTCCCGCATGTGATCATTGCCGAAGACGAGCCGCTGGTCGCGGTCACCGTCGGCGGCATGCTGGAGGAGGGCGGTTACCGCGTCACCGTGGCGCGCGACGGGCTCGAGGCGCTGGAATTGGACGCGCGCGACCCCGCCGACGTCCTGGTGACCGACCTGCGCATGCCGCGGCTCGACGGCATCGGGCTGATCGGCCGCATGCGCGAACGGCGCCCCGGGTTGCCCATCGTCGTCATGACGGGCTACAGCGACGTCTTCCCCGACGCCTCCGCGGGGCGCCTGGTCATCATCCACAAGCCGTTCTGGGGCGATCAGATCGTCCGCGCCGTCGGGGCGGTGCTCGGCTGCTAATCGCTGCGCGCCGCCGCCTGCACCGGGCGGCCGAGGAAGATGCCCTGGCAGCGCTTGCCGCGCACCAGCTTGGTCATCGGGGCGAGCCACACCTCGCCGCGCCGGCCGACGATTTCAAGCACGAGTCGGCGGTGGTCCGGGCGCAACTCGTAGCCATCGACGTCGTCGGCGCCCTCCAGCAGCGCGCTCTGCGGGATCGTCAGCGACTGCCGGCCGAGGTCGACCGTCACGGCGACGTCGTACGGGCAGGCGTTCGCGGGCGCGGGGCTGTCGCTCGCCGACACCGGTGCCGCCGCCCCGCACAGGGACAGAATAAGCACGCCGAACGCAGCCCGGCTCAACACACGCATGACTCCCTCCTTCCTCTTGGGGTAGAAGGTAGCGCGTCGGGAAAACTTAGAAGACGAAGAATTTTCCGACGAATGGCGGCCAAATTCGTCAATTCTGAAACACGCAGGGGTGGGCTGTGACGGCCGTCACTGCGGACCGGCCGCGCGTGTGCGATGATTGTCGGGAATGGCCAGGGGAAGGGCGTAAGGCGTGGTTGCGCAGTCGGGCATAGCATCCGCATCGGTGGCGTCGGCGGTCACGCAACGCTACCGCGAGGCGGACACCATCCAGTCCCAGCGGGCGCCCGCCCCGCAGCGCGACTTCGCGTCCGTGCTGACGACCGAACCGGCGGTCGTCGCCACCATCGGTCGCGCCACCCTCAATCCGCCGCCGGCGACCCGGCCCCTGGCCGAGGCCGCCCCGCCGTCACGCCCGACGGTGCGCACCGTGCTGCCGTCGCCGGCCCTGGCCCGGCGCGGCGCCGCCGCCTACGAGGCCGCGGCGTCGATCGGTGCTTCCCCGGCTGCGAACGCCGACGTCTCCACGCCGTCCGCGTCCGGCCTGTCGATCCATTGCTAGGGGTGTGACGGCCGTCACTGCGCCCCGGGGCGGATATTGCGACAGTGGCGTCAGCGAGGCGCAAAAGGCGCTGATGCTCCTTCCGGTTACGGTGTTGACCTCCATCGGGCCGCCGCTCCAGCCTCCGGGCCGGGCGGCGGCCCTGATGCGATTCTGGCTTGCGCCCCGCAATGTTGCGTTTTCGTGACGCGCGGCTAGAGTGCGCCCCGGCACAACGACCAGATCGGACGGACCGGCATGCTGCGCACCTTCATCGGCCTCTTCAACCGGCTCATGCCGAAGGAAGAGCCGTTCATCGACAAGTTCGTCGAGCACGCCGAGCGGGTCGCCGAGGCGGCGCGGGCGTTCCGGGCCATCGTGCACGGCGAGGGCACGCGCGAGGACCTCGTCGCCATCATCCGCAAGATGGAGCGCGAGGCCGACCGCATCACCGAAGAGACCATCGAGGCCACCCACCGCACCTTCATCACGCCCTTCGACCGCTCGCAGATCCAGGCGCTGATCGACGGGCTGGACGACACGGTGGACACCATGAAGGACGCGTCGCGCCGCATCCTGCTGCGCGGCATCCACGACTTCACCCCGCAGATGAAGCAGATGGCCGACGAGGTCGTGCGCTGCGCCGAGATCGTGCGCGAGAGCATGCCGCTGCTGGAATCCGTCAGCCGGCAGTCGGAGCCGCTGCTGGAGAACTTCAAGAAGGTCAAGCGCGCCAAGAAGGTGGTCAACGACCTGCGCGACTCCGGGCTGGCGCAGCTGTGGAGCACCGAGAGCAGCCTGTCGCCGGGCGAGAAGCTGCTGGTCGAGGAGACCTACGACCTCGTCGCGCTGGTCGCCGACCGGCTGAAGGATGTGGCGAAGACGGTGACGGGGATCGTCAGCGAGCACGTCTGACCGGCTTACTTGCCCCCACCCCCGACCCCTCCCCCGCTCCGCAGGGGAGGGGAGAGGACAGCGGAGTTCCCTCCCCTGCGGAGCGGGGGAGGGTTAGGGTGGGGGCAATATCGCCCTCAGATCTCGTAATCCCCAGCCAGCCCCGCGCGGATCCGCTCGACGTGTTCCGCGCTCGTCCCCTTGCGGGTGTCGAGGTCCTGCGCCACCCGCGCCGGCGTGCCGGACAGCAGCAGCACGCGGTCCGCGAGGAACACCGCCTCCTCGATGTCGTGGGTGACGAACAGCGTCGTCTTGGCCGTTTCGCGGTGGATGCGCTTCAGCTCGTCCTGCAGGCCGCGCCGGGTGATGGCGTCGAGCGCGCCGAACGGTTCGTCCATCAGCAGGATGTCCGGGTCCACCGCCAGCGCGCGGGCGATGCCGACCCGCTGGCGCTGGCCGCCCGACAGCTCGTAGGGCCAGCGCGACCCGTACTCCTCCAGCCGCACCAGCTTCAGCGCGGCGCGGGCGCGCTCCTGCCGCTCGGCGCGGCCGACCGGCAGGCCCTCCAGGCCGAGCTGGACGTTGCGCTCGACCCGCCGCCAGGGCAGCAGGCGCGGGTCCTGGAAGACGAGGCCGAAGGGGCGGTGCTGCGGCCGTTCCGACGCGTTCAGCACCACGCTGCCGGCGCGCTGCCGGTGCAGCCCGGCGACGACGCGCAGCAGCGTGGACTTGCCGACGCCGGACGGGCCGACGATGGCGACGAAGCTGCCGCGCTCCACCTCCAGGTCGAGGCCGGCGAGCACCGGCGGGGCGTCGGCGCCGTAGCCGATCGACACGCCCTTGAGCGCGATCACCGCTGCCATGCCAGCACCCGCGACTGGACACGCACGAACAGGAAATCTGAGATGCCGTACAGCACGGCGATGGTGATCATGTAGAGAACCACGATATGGGTGGCGAGCAGGCCCGAGGCCTCCATCATCCGCATGCCGACGCCGGGGATGCCGAACAGCTCGGCGGCCACCACGGTCATCCAGCCCTGGCCCAGGCCGGCGCGCAGGCCGGCGAAGATGCCGGGCAGCGCGCCGGGAAGGATGATCTTGAACAGCCGCGGCACCAGCGCCCCCTGGCCGAAGGCGTGGCCCAACTCGATCAGGTCCTTGTCCACCGCCGACACCGCGGCGTAGGCGGCGAAGTAGTTGATCCAGAACACCGTCAGCGCGATCAGGAAGGACGCGGACGCCTCCGACACGCCGAACCAGATGATGGCGAAGGGGATCCAGGCGATGGCCGGGATCGGGCGCAGCATGCGCACGATGCCCGCCTGGAACGCGTTGAAGCGCGGCCACAGCGCCGCCGCCGTCCCCACCGCGATGCCGAGGAAGGAGCCGAGCGCAAGGCCGCTCAGGTAATGCGACAGGCTGGCCAGCACCATGGCCTGCCACTGGCCGTTCCGGATCTCGGACAGGAAGGTCGCCGGCACGGCGCTGGGCGAGGGCAGCAGGCGCTGCGGCACGATGCCGCTGCGCCCCAGCCCTTCCCAGGCGGCCAGGAAGACGATCACGCCCGCCGCGGAAAGCAGGGCGGCGGTCCGCTTCGACATCGCTTACTTCGCCGCGTCGATGAAGCGGAAGTCGAAGGCCTCGTCCACCGGGGCGCCGCCGCCCTGGGCGGTGCCGATCTCCTGCTGGAAGGCCTGCATGCGCTTCACCGCCTCGACGATCACGCGCGGGTCGGCGGTGAACTTGCTGGCGGGGGAGGTCAGCGCCGCCTCCAGCACGTCCGGCTCGATCATGCCCTTGCCGAGGTGCTCGTTGGACAGGGTGGCGGCGCGCTTCGGGTCCTTGGTGACCACGTCCACCGCGCGGGCGTGGATCTTCACGAAGCGCTTGATGGCGTCCTCGTTCTTCTTCAGCAGTTCGCCGCGGGCGGCGACCACTGTGCCCGGCTGGCCGGGGAACATCTCGCCGCCCAGCGCCATGATGTGCGCCTGCGGGTCGGTCTTCTTCACGATGGTGATGGTCGGCTCGCGGATGTCGGCGGCGTCGAGCGCGCCGGCCATCAGCGCCTGCTGCGTCTTCTCGATGCCCATCGGCACGATCTCGACGATGGCGGGGTCGAGCTTGGCGACCTTGAACAGCCAGTGCCGCAGCACCGTGTCGGGCACCGAGCCGGCCGGCTGCGTGCCGAACTTGATCTTGCGGCCGGTGGCGGCGGCCAGTTCCTTCACCGCGTCGGCGGCCGGCTTGTCCTTGGCCAGCTTGGCGAGCGGGCCGCGGGCGACCAGCACCAGCTCCTCGATGCCGGAGTTGGCGATCACCGACACGTCCACGCCCTTGGAGCGGGCGACGATCACCGGCGCCACGCCGGCGTAGATCATGTCGATCTGCCCGGCGGCCAGCGCCTGGATGGCGGCGGGGCCGTCGACGAAGCGGGTGAGCTTGACGTCCAGCCCTTCCTGCTTGGCCCAGCCCTCGCCGGTCAGCACGAACAGCGGGGCGGCGGCGAGGATCGGGATGTAGCCGACGTCCAGCTTCACCGGGTCGGCGGCCTTGGCGGGGGTGGCGAAGGCGGCCAGGGCCGCCACGGCGAGCGCCAGGGTGCGGGTCTTGAAGGTCTTCATGGGTCTCAGATCGTCCAGGCGTCGCTGTAATTGGAATTGGTGGTGTGGATGCCGCACTCGGTCTTGCCGAGGCCGGCCCAGCGGCCGGAGCGCGGGTCGGCGCCGGGCGCCACGCGCTCCGTGCAGGTGTAGCAGCCGATGGAGAGGAAGCCGTCTTCCTCCAGCGGGTGGCGGGGCAGGTCGCGCCGGGCGAACTCCGCGTCCAGGCGGTCGCGGTCCCACAGCGCCAGCGGGTTCACCTTGATGCGGCCGTCCTGCGCCTCGAACAGCGGGATCGCCGCGCGGGTCGAGGCCTGGAAGCGCTTGCGCCCGGTGACCCACGCCTCGAAGCCGTGCAAGGCGTCCCGCAGCGGCAGCGTCTTGCGCAGGTGGCAGCAGGCGTCCGGCGCCTTCTGCCAGAGCAGGCCGTCCTTGTCGGCCGCCGCGAGGTCGCCCTTGGTCGGCCCCACGGTGCGCACGTCGGTGAGGCCAAGGGTCTTGATGAGATGGTCACGGTAGCGCAGCGTCTCGCCGAACAGCTTGCCGGTGTCGACGAAGATCACCGGGATGGCCGGGTCCTCCTCGGCCGCCAGCGCCAGCAGCACCGCCGATTCGGTGCCGAAGGACGAAACCAGTGCGATCGTGCCCGGAAACGCCTCCTTCACGACCGCCTGCATCAGCGCGGCGCCGTCGAGGGTTCCATAGCGCTCGGTCAGTTCGGCGGCGCGGAGAACGTCGGGGGGCAGGAGGTGTCCTTCGGGCATGGCGGCAATTCTACATATAGAATGGGTTGATCCCGTGTGCCTGAACACTACCACCCGCAAAATGACGTTGCAATGCTTTTACACTTATCTATGTGTTTAATAGGGAATTGCGCGGCGAAATTGGTGTTGAAATGTCCGAGGCTGAGCGTTTAAATACCCTCACACGGCATGTTAATACCACTTTCGCTCTGTAGAATGTGGCCGGGAGAATGGATCCTATGGCGTTGAAGGCGATCACCGCGAACCGGCTGCGCGACGGCGCCGTCGTCTGGCTTGGGCAGAAGGGCGACTGGGTGGAGCGGATCGACGCCGCCGCCACCCACGACGAGGCGGGCGCCGCCGCGGCGCTGGCCCAGGCCCAGCAGGACGAGGTGCGCAACCTCGTGGTGGGGATCTACACCCTGGACGTGGAGATCGTGGACGGCGCCCCCGCGCCGCTGCGCACCAAGGAGCGCATCCGCGCCCTCGGCCCCAGCGTGCGCGCCGACGTCGGCAAGCAGGCCGACCTCATCGCTCGCGCCGCCTGAGGATTACAACCATGACCTATGTGCATCCGCGCAACCACGCCGGCATCTATCACTACGACGAACTGGACCGCCAGTTCGTCCGCGAGCGCGTCGAGCAGTTCCGCTTCCAGGTGGAGCGCCGGCTGAAGGGCGAGCTGAGCGAGGACGAGTTCAAGCCGCTGCGGCTGATGAACGGCCTGTACCTGCAGCTGCACGCCTACATGCTGCGCATCGCCATCCCCTACGGCACGCTGGCCTCGCACCAGCTGCGCGGGCTGTCGGAGATCGCGCGCCGCTACGACAAGGGCTACGGCCACTTCACCACGCGCCAGAACCTGCAGCTCAACTGGATCAAGCTGGAGGACACGCCGGACATCCTGGGCACGCTGGCCGGGATCGACATGCACGCGATCCAGACCAGCGGCAACTGCGTGCGCAACGTGACCACCGACCAGTTCGCCGGCGCCGCCCCGGACGAGGTGGTGGACCCGCGCGTCTATGCCGAGATCCTGCGCCAGTGGACGACCATCCACCCGGAATTCACCTTCCTGCCGCGCAAGTTCAAGATCGCCATCAGTGCGTCCGGCGAGGCCGACCGCGCCGCCGTGCGCGTGCACGACATCGGGCTGGTGGTGAAGAAGAACGAAGCCGGCGAGACCGGGTTCGAGGTCTACGTCGGCGGCGGTCTGGGCCGCACGCCCTTCATCGCGCCGAAGACCCGCGACTGGCTGCCCGAAGAGGACCTGATCGCATACATCGAGGCGGTGCTGCGCGTCTACAACCAGGCCGGTCGCCGCGACAACGCCTTCAAGGCGCGCATCAAGATCCTGGTGCACGAGACCAAGCTGGAGAAGTTCATCGCGCTGGTCGAGGACGAGTTCGCTCGCATCCGCGGCCCGAAGTTCCGCCTGGACGCCGCCATCGTCGACGCCATCCGCAGCCACTTCGCGCCGCCGCCGTTCGAGGAGTTGCCGCCGGTGTCGGACCTCGCCGTCCGCCGCCGCGCCGATGACGCCGCCTTCGACGCGTGGGTCCGCACCAACGTGCGCGACCACAAGGCGCCGGGCTACGCCAGCATCACCATTTCGCTCAAGCCGGCCGGTGGCGTGCCGGGCGACATCTCGTCCGACCAGATGGACGCGGTGGCCGACCTTGCCGACCGCCACAGCTTCGGCGAGATCCGCGTGACGCACGAGCAGAACCTCGTGCTCGCCCACGTGAAGCAGGACGACCTGTACGCGCTGTGGCAGGCGCTGTCGGCCGTCGGATTGGCGACCGCCAACGCCGGGCTGATCGGCGACATCATCGCCTGCCCGGGGCTGGACTACTGCTCGCTCGCCAACGCGCGCTCGATCCCCATCGCGCAGGCGCTGTCCGAGCGCTTCGCCGACCCGGCGAAGCAGGCGGAGATCGGCGACCTCAAGATCAAGATCAGCGGCTGCATCAACGCCTGCGGCCACCACCACGTCGGCGCCATCGGCATCCTCGGCGTCGATAAGAAGGGCGAGGAGTTCTACCAGATCACGCTGGGCGGCAACGCCGAGCTGGACGCGTCGCTGGGCGACATCCTCGGCCCCGCGCTGACCGCCGACGAGGCGGTGGACGCGGTGGAGCGCATCGTCGACCGCTACCTGGAGCGCCGCCAGCCCGGCGAGCGCTTCCTCACCACCCTGGCCCGCCTCGGGCAGGCCCCCTTCAAGGAGACGGCCTATGCCGCTGATTGAGAACGGGCGCGCCGTCGCCGATACCTGGGTGTCGCTGGCCGACGACGCGGCCTTGCCCGCGGACGGCGGGGTGATCGTCAGCTTCGCCCGCTGGCAGGCCGAGCGCGACGCGCTGTCGGCGCGCTCCGCGCCGCTGGGCGTGCGGCTGCCGAGCACCGTCCCGGCCGGCGCCATCGCGCCGGACCTGGAGCGCTTCGCCCTGGTGGTGGTGGAGTTCCCCAAGTTCCGCGACGGCCGCGGCTTCACCACGGCGCGCGAGCTGCGCGAGCGCTGGGGGTTCCGCGGTGAGATCCGGGTTATCGGCAACATCATCGCCGACCAGTACCCGCTGCTGGTCCGCTGCGGCGTCAGCACCGTCGACGTGCCGGAGGGCACCGACGTGGAGACCTGGGCGCGCACGCTGAACACCGTGACCATCGCCTATCAGGCGGCGGTGAGCGCCGACGAGCCGCTGGCGCTGCTGCGGCGGCGGGTGGCGGCGGCGTAATTGCCCCCACCCTAACCCTCCCCCGCTTCGCAGGGGAGGGAACTCCGCCGCCATCCCCCTCCCCTGCGAAGCGGGGGAGGGGTAAGGGGTGGGGCAAGTGTTCGCTACTCCTCGTACGTGTACCGAAAATCGCAGTGGCTCGCCCCCTGCATGATGGTTTGCGTCCGCGTCATCTTCAGCTTCGGGTCATAGCCCTCGCAGAAGGCGCCGTCGCGGTTGCAGGACAGCAGGTGGCCGATGGCGCCCAGGCCCATCTCCCGGTACATCTCGGCATACCGGCAGCGCGTCACGTTGAAGTCGTAGTGCGTCGCGTCCTGCCGCTGCACCTCCATGCGCAGCGCATCGTCCTTCTGCCAGAGCGGCATCAGGTCGGCGAAGCTCTGCAAGCTTGTCCCGTTCGGCTCGGCCTTGGCGAACCCGGCCGCCGCCGTCATCGCCGCCCTGGTGATGGCGGCGTTCAGCGCCTCCTGCGCGGCGGCCTCGCCGAAGCGGGCGACCATCTCCTCGTAGACCGGCTTCAGGATCTCCGCCTCTATGCGGCGGCGCTCCAGGATGCCCATCGGTTGGGTCATCGTTCCCCCCTCAATGCACGTGGCCGCCGAGGTACGCCTCGGCGATGCGCGGGTCGTCGCGCAGCTGGTCGGCGGGGCCGGACAGCACGATGCGGCCGTCCTCCATCACCGCGGCCTGATCGGCGACGCGCAGCGCGGCGCGCGCGTTCTGCTCGACCAGCAGGATCGACACGCCTTCGGCACGGATGCGCTGCACCAAGTCGAAGATCAGCGCCACGATCTTCGGCGCCAGCCCGAGCGACGGCTCGTCCATCAGCAGCAGCGTCGGCTTGCGCATCAGCGCGCGGGCGATGCACAGCATCTGCTGCTCGCCGCCCGACAGCGATCCGGCGTTCTGCTTAAGCCGCTCGCCCAGCACCGGGAACATGGCGAGCACCCGGTCCAGCTCGCCCAGCCCGTACTCCCCGCCGCCCAGCACGAGGTTCTCGCGCACGCTCATGTTCGAGAAGATCTGCCGCCCCTCCGGCGCCTGGAGCAGCCCGGCCTGCACGATGCGGTGCGCCGGCAGGTCGGTGATCGGCTCGCCCTTGAACAGGATGGTGCCGCGCCGCGCCCGGTAGACGCCGGAGATGGCGCGCATCAGCGTGGTCTTGCCCACCCCGTTGGAGCCGAGCACGGCGACGATCGCCCCTTCCGGCACCGTCAGGCTGACGCCGTGCAGGATCTCCTGCGGCCCCATGGCGACGTGCAGGTCGTCCACCGACAGCAAGGCCGTCATGCGTCCACTCCGAGATAGGCTTCGAGCACCGCCGGGTCCTGGCGGATCACCTCCGGCGGGCCGTCGGCGATCTTGCGCCCGGTCGCCAGCACCAGCACGCGCTGGCAGATGCTCATGACGAGGTTCATGTCGTGCTCGACCAGCATGATGGTGAGGCCCTGGCCGTGCAGGCGCTTGATGAAGGCGGCCAGCTCGCGCGTCTCGGTGTCGTTGAGGCCGGCGGCCGGCTCGTCGAGGATCAGGAAGCGCGGCTGCATG
>Ga0196970_1000517_pt1 | contig 42817 bp, 72 predicted proteins | sample S1v_513CmetaG_FD_148672 | JGI IMG/M metagenome (GOLD analysis project Ga0196970, IMG submission 148672) | Soil microbial communities from Anza Borrego desert, Southern California, United States - S1+v_5-13C | ecosystem: Environmental > Terrestrial > Soil > Desert | place: USA: California... | reverse complement strand
CGACGAGATCCGCTTCGGGCCGCTGCCTGACTCGTCCTACACGATTGAGCTTTGGTACTACAAGAAGCTTGAGGCTCTGGCGGACGAGTCGAACGCGCTCTTCACCCGCAACCCGGACCTGTACCTATACGCGGCGCTCTGTGCGGCCGTTCCGTTCCTGAAGAACGATAACCGGATTCAGGTCTGGGAGTCGCTGTATCAGCAGGTCAAGAACCAGGTCAACGAGAACGAGCGCAAGGGTCGGGAATCGACCGCCATGCAGATGCGGGTGGCGTAGTGAAAGTGCAGCTCGTAGGGTACGCGCCGGATCTGCCCCCTACTACGCCTGGGGTGCTGACGGAGTGCACGAACATGATCCCCACGGTGAGGGGGATGAAGGGCGGGCCGAGCCTTCAGGAGCCGTCCGGCATTACAGGTGCTCTTGCTGCTGCCTGCCAAGGTGGGGCCACCGTTCGGAAGCTGGACGAGTCGGTGCGGGTGTTCGCTGGGACATCTACCGACCTCTACGAGATCGCTGGGGGCTCGTGGACGGAGCGGACAAGGGCTTCTGGTGGGGACTACTCCCTAGGCTCTGACCTTCGCTGGAGGTTCGCGCAGTTCGGGGACGTGTCGCTGGCTGTTGCCAAGTCCGACACTCTCCAGTCTTCGTCTAGCGGCGCTTTCGCTGACGTAGCGGACGCTCCTAAGGCTGGGGTGGTGGAGGTAGTAGGTCAGTTCGTCTTCCTCGGGGACACGAACGAGACGACCTTCGGAGATTCGCCTAACAGGTGGTGGTGCTCGGCTAAGGGCGATTACACCGACTGGACGCCGGCTATCTCCACGGAATGCACGACCGGCCTTATCACTTCAACGCCGGGGAAGATTCGTGCGATTAAGAGATTCGGCCCGCACGTCGTCATCTACAAGCAGCGGTCCATCCACCTTGGGATCTACGCAGGGCAACCCTCGATCTGGAGCTTCGACCGGGAGATTTCGTCTCAGGTCGGGGCGCTGTCGCATGAGGCTGTAGCGGACGTTGGAACGCCAGAAGAACCCCGGCACATCTTCATGGGGTTTGATGACTTCTACGAGTTCAACGGTGGAAGACCTCGGCCTATCGGTCAGGGTTGGGTAAAGGAACAGGTCTTTAGCGAGCTGAACCAGACCTACTCTGAGAGAGCGATTGCGTTGCATGACCGGGCTAATTCGGTCGTTTACTTCTTCTACCCCTCGGGTGCTAACAACAACCCGGATAAGTGCGTCGTCTACAACTACAAGACGCAGCGGTGGGGAAGGGCGGATCGGTCGGTTGAGTTTGCGATGGAGTATTCGTCGGTTGGCCTGTCGTATGACGACCTTGGCGATACCTACGCCACTTACGACGACCTTCCGGACATCTCCTACGACTCGACGGTGTGGACGGCTGGGGCTCCGTTACCTGCTGTCTTCAACACCTCTCACACGCTGCAGACGCTGGATGGGGAGTCAACGTCTTCCGGGTTCTCGCTCGGAGACTTTGGAGACGATGAGCAGTTCACTACGGTCCTGAGAGTGAGGCCGAGATTCTTCACCGCTCCCACTGCGGCGAGTCTGGTCAACAAGTACCGAAACAACCTCGGGGATTCGCTCACGACCGGGGCGACGACTTCACTTAGCAATGGGAAGTTCGATCTCAAGAGATCCGCAAGGTGGCACAGCCTGGACTTCACGTTTACCGGGCCGACAGAGCTTGGGATCTTGGACGTGCAGATGACGGAGGACGGCAGTGCCTAGGTTGTATCTGGAGCAGTTTCTAGACAAGCAGTACGACCACGCTCTTATGTCGGAGCTGGTGCGGCAGGTTGAGGACGCGATCAACCGCCTCTCTGAAGGCAGGATCTACCAGAACTACAACGCAGCGCAGGCTGCTCCTACTGGAGATTCTGTCGCGTATCAGGTCGGCGACAAGGTTTGGAACACGAACCCGATTGAGTCTGGGACGGCTGGATCCGGATACATCATCATCGGATGGATTTGTATTGCTGCTGGTGCGCCTGGAACTTGGCGCGAGATGCGCGTTTTAACGGGCAACTAAAAAAAGAAGAAAGGCCCAAGCATGGCTTCTACCTCTAACGTTCGTTACAACGACTGGCTCGCCGGGACGCTCGCTGGGAAGTTCATCCAGTCGTATGAGAACCCGAATAACACCGACGCTGGAGGCACTGATCTCGCGTCTACGGCTCGTCGTGCGCAAGGAATTTATAACGGGCCTGACGCAGCAATCATCAACGGACTTACGCAGAAGTTCGGGGCTGATTGGACGCAGAGGGTTGGGCGCGATAAGTCGCTGGCGAACGCTGTTGCTAAGGAAGCCAGAAAGCTTGGTGTAGACGAACAGGCGCTTCTCTCCGAAAAGGGATGGTGGCAGCAGGGCTTCCGGCCTGGGATGGATCTTGTGCGGTACGACGGCGGGAACCTCCTGCAGGCCGCCCTGGATGTCGCTACTCCAATCGCGCAAACCGCTGGCGTTGGCCTGAGCCTCGGCGCTGCTGGCGGCGCTCTCGGCCTTGCTGGCTTTCCTGGGGTTGGAGCCGTGCCGAGCCTTAGCGCGAGCTTTGGCGAAACCCTGAGTGGCCTTGGTGGTAGTGCTTCTGCCGGTGCTTCCGGTGCTGCTGCTGGCGGCGCTCCTCTCATGCCTGCTGCTGTCCCTCCGGTTGACCCGAGCTTTGGCGGGGCGCTTACGCAAGTCTCTCCTGGGGTGTGGTCGAGTACCGGGACATCTGCTCTTGCTGCTGGTAGTGCGCTTGCCCCTGCGGGCACCGGGTCTGCAAGCGCAGGCGGCTCTGCCGTTCCCGCTGGCGGCGCTGCTGGTGGTGCGGCCACGAGCATTACTGGCGTACCAGCCATAGATAAGGTGCTGTCCAGCCCCCAACTCCTGGGGATGGGTGCTGGTGCTCTCATGGGTGGAATGGGTGGCGGTTCGGAGCCTGCCGGGACGACGACCACCGAAACCGACATGCCGGACTGGCTGAAGGCGTATGTAAAGCCGGCGCTGGATAAGTATTCAACGATGGTTCAGAACCACAACACGGACCCGTATGGAATCATGCCTGCGGCGATGGATCAGTTCAGGAAGACGGTCTCCGGCGACTTCCTCGATCCTTCGACCAACAAGTACCTTGAGGGCTACTTCAACGCTGGTGCTGAACGCCTGAAGGGCACGCTTTCTCCGTCGTTCGGTCACATGCAAGCCTTTGGTGGTCACGCTGGGTACAACGAGGCGCTGTCTCGTGGCCTTGCGGATCTCTCGACCGGCCTCTACGGGCAGGCATACGAGAATGAGCGTAGCCGCATGAACTCGGCGATTGGGGCCGCTCCCTCGTTCCTCCAGGGGGCCAGCCAGCAGCAATTCGCGCCGTATCAGGGCTACCTCTCGACTTTGGGGAGTCTCAAGGGCTCCAAGACGACCCAGCCGTACTTCGAGGGCAGCGACTGGCAGAACATCCTCGGCGGCGCTATGACCGGCTGGGGCCTTGGCAACATGTTCAAGACCTAAGGACAGATATGAACGGTGCGCTCAATCCCATGCCTGTAGGGATACTCGATCCTCGGTCTCAGGCTATCGCGCAGATGGGGATGGCTCTGCTTGCCTCCGGTGGCCCGTCGCGTACTCCGGTTTCGTTCGGGGCGAACCTTGGGCAAGCCGGGATGCAGGGGATGCAGGCGTTCCAACAGGCAACTCAAGCGCAAATGCAGATGGAAGAACAGCAACGGCAGGCTGCGGAGCGCCAGCGCAAACAGGCAGCTCTGGAGGCCCTCAAGAGTGATCCGCGCTTCGCCGGGATGGAGGGGGTGCTAGATGTCGCCCCCAATGCGGCGATTCAGCAGGTGCTTGCAAAGCCGGCCGCTCCGAAGACGCACACCGATGCGAACGGTGTTTTGCGGTATGTAGACGGTCCTAACATGGGTCAGCCGGTTCCTGGGTTTGAAACGCCCAAGGCCCCGCAAGACGATGACTTCACTCGCACCCTAAAGGCGGTTGGTATCCAGCCGGGCACGCCGCAATGGGTTGATGCGCACAGGAAGCGAGCCGAGAAGCTGACATCCAACACGCCTCTCGTGCAGATGCCGCAGCAGGAAACGGCGTTTCAGAGAGAAGTGGGCCAAGAGATGGGGAAGCAGTACACATCTCTGATGAATGCCGACATGAATGCTCAGGCGACCATCGGCAAGTACCGTCGCCTTGGGAATCTTCTCGGTAATGTCAACACAGGGAAGTTCAAGGGTACGATTACAGAGATGAAAGCCGCCGCGAAGGCGATGGGCTTTGATCTGACGGCCATGGGGGTTACTGATGATGTAGCCCCCGCGCAGGCGGCTCGTGCCCTCTCTAACCAAATCGCCCTAGAACTTCGTAGCCCTGCTGGAGGGGCTGGGATGCCCGGTGCCCTGTCCGATCAGGATAGAGAGTTCTTGCTGCAGATGGTGCCCAGCCTAGAAAACGACCCCGCAGCGTGGCCGAAGATGATCGAGTACAGGGTTAAGCTCGCAGAGAGGGAGCAGCAGGTAGCCAAGATGGCTCGTGCCTATCGCAAAAAGCACGGAAGGTTTGACGAGGGCTTTTACGACGAGCTGGCTGATTGGTCCGCTAAGAACCCACTGTTCGCCAATGAGCAACTTCCCGCCGCTCCTGCGCCTGCTGCGCAGGGAGGCGAGCCGAATATCGACGCGATCCTGAAGAAATACGAACGATAATGGCAGATCTATCCAGGCTTGAGGCAGCACTGGTGAAGGCTGACGCTGCCGGGGATGTGGAGAGTGCTCGTGCGCTTGCTGGTGAGATCCGGCGTATGCGTTCGGCTGCTCCGCAGCCGGCGTCCGTCATTCCTGAGGCTGCTCGGAAGGGCGCGAGCTGGGCGAATCAGGCGATCTTCGGTCTTGGCGACTCGATCCTGAACACGCCCACCAACCTGATGAACCTTGGCAAGGCGACGGCAGGGGTTGTGGCTACTGAAATGGGTCGTGGTGATCTGGCTCCCGACATTTCTCCTGCGCCTAACTACCTTACGCGCTTTGCCGAGAAAGCCGGCTTTGTAGATCCGTCTCTTGACCCTACGACCACTGGCGGCAGGCTCGCAAAGGCCGGCATCCAAGGTGCCACGGTTGGCCTGATCTCTCCGTCACAAGCCGTGAAGCAGTCCCTAGTCAATAGCGGGATCTCTGGCACGTCGTCTATCGCTGGGCAGGCGACCACGGAAGCCACGGGTAGCCCAGAGCTTGGGGCGGCGGTGACGATGGCTGCTGTGCCTGCCATTTCTACGGCCTCCAACGCTGCTAGGGCGTCTTCCATGAAGACAAAGGGGCAGAACGCTCTGCGGGACCAGACGCTCAAGGACGCGCAGGCAGAGGGTTATGTAGTCCCTCCTTCGGCCAAGGGCGGTAATTGGTTCACCCGTAGGCTTGAGAGCATCGGCGGGAAGGCTGCTGTTGGGCAGGAAGCGGCTGTTCGCAACCAGCAAGTCACTAACTCCATTGCCCGCCGTGAACTTGGCCTGCCAGATGATGCGCCGATTTCCACGTCTGCTCTGGACTCGAAACGGACCCAGCTTGCCCGTCCGTACCGGGAAGTTGCGGCAATCAACCAGAACGCCGCCAAGGCCCTGGAAGACCTGAAACAAGCCCGCCACGACGCTACGAGCTACTACAAGCACTACGACGTTTCTGCAGATCCGAAGTCTCTTGCGGAGGCTCGCAGGCTGGAGCAGCAAGCCAATACCCTTGAGCAGCAATTGGAACAGATTGCCCGGCAGGCCATGAAGCCGCAGCTCATCAAGGAACTTAGGGCGGCGCGGCAAGCCATTGCCAAAACCTACGATGTGGAGCGAGCCTTAAACGTGGCGACCGGGGATGTATCTGCGGCTGTACTTGGCAGGGCTGTAGACAAGGGCAAGCCCATGACCGGGGGCCTCGCGACGGCTGGCAAGTTCCAGCAAGCGTTCCCGGCTTATGCGAGGGACGGAGAGCGCATTCCGACGCCTGGGGTTAGCAAGTCTGAGGCGCTGGCCTCTACGCTTCTCGGGGTTGGGGGCTACGGGCTCGCTGGCCCTATGGGGACGGCTCTGGCGGCTCTCCCGCTTCTCAGTGGGCCGACTCGCTCATTGCTGCTTTCGCCGGCTTTACAAGGGATGCCGAGCTATCCGGGGGCGAATCTTCCGCTGGTGTCGGACCCTGTTCTACGTGGAATCCTAGCTTCCCAAGAAATGACTCGGGAGTAATATCCGAGCCGGGAGGCAAGTAATGAAGAAACTAGCGTATCTCGCTGTCATGCTCTCGTGGCCTGCATTGGCCCAGACGTACACCCAGATCGACTACAGCACGCCTCCTCCTGATGGATGGCCGAAGCTCAGAGAAGAAGTGGTGTACGGCTCGGACGAGCAAATTAAGCGCTGGTGCTCGCGGATTCCAGAGCAGGCCGCAGGAACGGTTGTAGGGTGCGCCAAGGTCTACTTCCAGTGGGATCTGTGCATGGTGTTCCTGTCCACGAAGGACCCGGAGCACCTGAAGCACGAGCAAGCACACTGCAGGGGATACGACCACGTAGGCGAGCCAAACAAGGCCCACAGAGCCTTCAAGGAGTGGAAGGCTAGCCAGTAGCAGCACCGATTTAGCAGTCCAAGAGCCCGGCAAATACCGGGCTTTTTTACGTCCATAACAAGAGCCATAAGGACAAGAAATGGCCGATATCAGCACCGACCTTTCCGATTGGAGTTCCAACGAAGCCGCCAACAGCCCCAGCGGAGCCACCACGATTGGCTCGGGGCTTGATGACAACCTTCGGGCTATTCAGGCCGGGGTTAAAGGCTGGACCGAGAACGTAGCCGCCAAGCTCTGGAAGGGCGCGATCTCCGGCCTCATCCAATCCCAGGCTGCCGACACCGACCACGACATCACCATCTCTGCCGGTGCTTGCATTGACGGGACCGGAGCCGAGTCGATGGTGCTTGCCTCTGCCATCACGAAGCAGATTGACGCTGCTTGGGCTGTAGGGACTAACGCTGGTGGGATGGATACCGGGACGGTCGGTAATTCCACTTGGTACTACATCTGGCTCATCAAGCGCTCTGATACAGGCGTCGTGGATGCGCTGTTCTCCACGTCCGCTACCGCTCCGACGATGCCGACGAGCTACGACTACAAGCGGCTGATTGGGGCTGTGAAGACTGATGGATCCGCGAACATCCTTGGCTTCAACGCTTACGAGCTTTTCGGGGGTGGGCTTGAGGTCGCGTGGAAAGCGCCGATCCTTGACGTTGACCTGACGAATACGCTCACCACGTCGCGCCGTACAGACACGCTTTCCGTGCCTACGGCATTCTCCACCGTGGCGACGATTCGAGCTAGGGCGTTTGATGCGAGCGCCAACCATAACACTCTCATTTCGTGCCCGGATGAGACAGACGCAGCGCCAAGCACAAGCGCAAGCCCTGGGCACAACCTCAGCGCCGGAACAGGCGTCTCGGTAGTCCAAGAAATGAAAGTCAGAACCAGCGCCACCGGGACGGTTGCCTCTCGATCATCTCTTTCTACTGTGGACGACTACAAAGTATTCACAGTCGGCTTCGAGTGGTCGCGGAGGTAAGACCTTGACGACCTGGACAGACGCAGAAAACGGCGGGTCGGTCTTCAGCGATGCCGAAACCGGGGGTAGCGATGTAACGGCTACTGGCGAATCGCTCATCACTGCCAGCAACGCCGCCGCAGCTCTCTCCGCTCTCGGTGTCTCCGCTTTCGCCCAGACCGTCCTAGACGACACCACGGCTGCGGATGCCAGAACGACGCTGGGGGCTGCGGGGACTGCTGCTCTGGCGGCTGACTCTGGCTCCTCGCTGGTTGGCTTTCTCCCCTCCGGTAATGGTGCCAGCACGCGGACCATGCAGGCCAAGGCGCGGGACATCGTAAGCCTTGCTGACTTCGGGCCGGCTGGGGACGGCTCTACCGACGACACAACGGCAGTTTCCAATGCCCTGAACTCTGGGGCCAAAGAAGTCCTCGTCACCCCTGGGACCTTCAAGATCAGCGATGTGGACCTCCCGGCCGGGGTCACTCTCCGAGGAGCTGGCGGGAAGATCAAGTTCACGCTCGGCTCCACGGCCTCCGGCATCGACTGTGCCAGTGAATCCAAGATTGTGGATGTCGTGTTCGACGTTGGTGGCTCAGATTCTCTAGGGACCAGCGCGGCCATCGATATCGAAGGCACGGATGTTCAGATCGTCGGGTGTCATTTCGAGGGCGAGACTGGCGCTGGATCCAGCAACAACAAGGTCAATTACACGATCAGGTTTAGTAACACGGCGGATTGCTCGCGTGCGCTGATCGCACACAACACGTTCAAAAACACGTTCTTCGGCATCATCCGTCAACTCGGCACGACTGGACTGGCCAGTCACTCGCGCATCATCGGCAACACATTCTCCGGGGTGGATAAGGGAGACGCCATTGAAATCAACATCGGCAAGGATGTTGGCTTTGTCATTTTGGGGAACACCATTGATGACGTGTCGGCTGACGGGGTTTCCAACGCTGGGATAGCGATTGGGATTGCCGGCGATGCGACTTCAGGGAACGGAGAGGACGACGAAGCTCGACGCTTCATCATCGCCAACAACTATGTCAATAACTCCATCATGGGAATTCATGTGGAGGGCTGCAACAACTTCCTAATCCAAGGGAACGCGGTATCCAACGTCACTGGTGGCACCGGGTCAGAGGGCGGTATTCAGTGCTGGGGCTGCTCTGAGTTCACGATCCAAGGCAACCACACCTTCGGCAACGACATCGCGGGCATCAAGGTCGCCGCCGAAAGCACCGATGACAGTTTCTCCGTAGCGATCAGCGGGAATACCTGCGTTGATGACCCTCGCGGCATTCACGTCGTTAGCGATGAGACGGGCGAGACTGTTTCCATCACAGGCAACACGATTATTAATGCCTCGGTTGGCGGGATCGTCGGGACGGGGACGGCTGATTGGGCTATCAGCGGGAACGTAACCCAAGGCTGCGGGACTGCCTACATCCTCAATATGTCGAGTGCGTCTAACCGCCTGCACTTCGCCGGGAACATCGACCACGGGTCCACCACCAAGTTTTCCCTGTCCAACGCTTCCAGCACATCGTTCAACTCGCAAGGCAACTGCGACGTGCAGGGCGACATGGATGCAGAGATCGTCATAGCTGCCGACGCGACATCTTTTGATGCCAGGAATGGCAGGAACTTCCGGACTTCAGCGAACACCGGGGCAACGGCCATTACGGCCATCACTGGCAGGGCCGGTCAAACAATCAATATCCGTGGCGGCTCCAACACGAACTCTACGACGATTGCTGACTCAGGAAATTTCCGCTTGAGCGCGGCCCTTACTCTGGGCGCGAACATGTCCATCACGTTGTTCTGTCTCGACGGCTCTACGTGGCTGGAGCGTTGTAGGAGTGCCAACTAAGTGCCGCACGGCCTTTCTTACCGTTCCTGTATGGCGCTCAAAGAGCAGGTAGAAGCAGTAGGCGACCGCTACGCTAGCAATGGTCTGGGAGGCAATCACGGTCAAGCTTTGTGCGGTGATACCGCGTATCGGCTCACCAAGCCATGTCCGAACAAAGAACAGAACTGGTGCGTGCGTCAGGTAGAGGGAGAACGAAAAAGCAGCGAGTCTCGCACCGTCGAATGGGATTGGCTTGGAGTGCTTGATGCCGAGGAGCATGGCGATCAAGGCGGCGCATACGAGGTAGTCGCTGGCAAGGTCATTCAGCTTCAGGCCGCGAGACGCAAGCAAAGCGCCCACGAATACCGCAAGCAGAGCGGCTACCGGGACTCTGTTTCTAATCGGCAAGAGCACCACCGCACCAGCAAGCCAGATTGGAAAGCGCGTAAGCGTGTTGTGGGAATCCATGGGGTCGTAAAGCGCGAGGGCCGTTACTCCGGCGACCAGGAGGGCAGCGCAAACCGGGCGCCGGAACATCAGCGCCAAAGGCAGCATGAAGTAGTACCAAACCTCATTGTGGATGCTCCAGTACGGGCCGTTGCTGCACATGGTGGGGAAGAAAGCCTTGTGCAGGAATGCGGCGTTTTGGAGAAATCCGAGCGCATCCGGGCGGCATTCACCGGAGCTGCTGTAGTACGTGCCGAAGATCAGGATCGACGCCCAAGCAACGAGCATGGAAAAGAGCAGCGCAGGGATGGCGACCACCCAAATTCGCGTCAGCCGGTCGATGGCGTACTGCATAAATGGTGGGCGTTCTCGAATGTACTTGCCGGCGACGAGAATGCCACTAACCACAAAGAAAACGATCACGGCCTCATGTCCAAGGCCAGTCAGGAAGTAGAAGGCTTTGGAGAGCGGGTCGCGCTCAAGGTCTGGACCGTAGGAGCCAATGGTGTGCAGGCGAGCGTGGTGGACGACCACGAACAGCGCGGAGATCCAGCGAATGTGGTCAAGCGCCCTGCTCAGGCTTTCGGGCAAATGCACTGCGGTCAGGTGATGTGCCTGATGAGCACCAACAGAGCAACCGCCATCATCGACATTGCCGCAGTAATCCACCAGCCGATGTGCATGTTGTACCCCCTTGGCGCGAAGCATACCCGAGCCGTAGCGCAGATGAACAACGGGTCGGACAGTCTGAATCAAATTTTCACCATGCGGGACGGCCTGTGCGCTGGCTCGGTGGGCTGCTGATTGGGGCGCTTCTAGGCATATGCGTCCGCTTGGTCATTTTGGGCTTGGCATACAGGAGAGGGCCGTATGAACGCACCAGACCCCGAGAGTTTCGGGCTTCTAGAGAAGGTGGTAGCCGCTGCTGCGGCGGTCGTGGTGCCTGTATGGGGTGCCCGGACGTGGTTAGAGAAGCGCTTCGCAAGGAAGCTGGAGAAGGATGATTTCAAGGACTTCATGGAGCGCTTCGACAAGCACTGCGAGCACGACCGGGAAGTGCAGGCGAAGCTCTTTGACAAGTGCGACGAAATCAAAACGCTGTTGATCGAGCGCAGATGAAAACCGCCTTCGTCGCCATGCCGGAGGAGATGCTGACGGCCGGCGTGGAGATGTTGAAGGAATGCAAGCGGGCAAAGATGAATAACGTGGAAACGGCCCTCCAGGTTTACATCGCAATGGAAGCGATTAGGGCGCTGCTGGAGAAGCCGGAAGAGGGGAGTTTGCATTGAGGCCCGCGAATCTAAAGATCCTCGCCAAGAAGTGGTCGGTGGACTACGTGAAGTCTGCCCCGCTTGAGCAGGACGAGATGGGGATTTGTGACCTTGAGAATCAGGCCATCCACGTCAAGGAAGGGCTGTCCCCGGAGCAGGAGCGCTCGACCCTTCTCCATGAGTGCATCCACGCCATCTCAGATTCCCTCGGTCTAGGGCTTACCGAGAAGCAGGTTCAAGGGCTGGAAAGCGGCCTCTTTGACCTGAACGCAAGGAACCCGAAGCTCTTTTCCTACTTGCGACGAAAACGCTGATGCCAAACCCCGGCCTCACAAAAGAACAAATGCAAGAGGCGCTAGACCTCTTCGAGAAGTACCACGGCAACACAGCAAACGCAGCCGACGCAGCAGGCATCAACCGCAGCACCTTTCAAAACCGGGTCACGAGGGCACGCCTCGCCGGCCTCAAGCCACAAGTCTCCCGCGAGTTCCCCAAGCCGACATCCGTAGACCGCCTCGGCCGCGTTCACATGGTCATCCCCGACATCCAAGCCAAGCCCAACGTCTCCCACGATCACTTGGAATGGATCGCCAATTACGCCATCGAGAAGCGCCCGGATGTCGTGATTCAAATCGGCGACTGGGCCGACATGCCCTCCCTGAGCCTCTACGACAAGGGCAAGCGCTCTTACGAGGGGCGCAGGTACGTGAAGGACATCGAGGCGGCTAACTACTCCCTGGAACGCTTCGAGCGCGTTCTGGAGGACTACAACCGGGCGAACCCGGACAACCCGTACAACCCTCGCAAGGTCCTGACGTTCGGCAATCACGAATGGCGAATATGGCGGGCAACGATGCTGGACGCCACGCTGGACGGGAAGTTGAGCGTTGAGGATCTGGACTTTCAACGGCGAGGCTGGGAGTGCCACGACTTCCTGGAGGTCGTGACTATCGACCAGATCGAGTACAGCCATTACTTCATCTCGGGGAACATGGGGCGGCCAGTCTCAACCGCTGCCGCCCTTCTTCGTACTCGCAACTGCTCTGCGACTATGGGGCACGTCCAGCATTGCGACGTTGCGATCCACAAGCAAACCCAGCACATCGGCCTGTTCGCCGGCATCGCCTACCTGCACGACGAGGAGTACCTGACCCCGCAAGGCAACGGCACTCGTCGGCAAATCGTCATGTGCCATGAGATCAACAACGGACGCTACGACCCTATGTTCGTCAGCCTCCGCTATCTGGAGAAGAAATACTCGTGAAGAACGACCTACAGCTCACGCATTGGGAACGCGAATACAAGAAGGCCGGCAAGGCGCTTTCCGATGCCATTCGAGACGAGCCTGTGTGGAATGTAATCAACCGGGCAATGGACACCATAGCGATGCTCAACGAATTGAAGTGCCGAGCTATCGCCATTGGCTTTGAGAACCACCCCACCGTAGCAAAGCCCCCGGAGGTCTAGATGCGTTACCTCGCCGCCACGCTTCTTTTGCTCTCAGCCTGCGCCCAAGCTCCAGAGTACCCACGGGCCACGGTTCACCTAATCGAGGTCAACGGCGGCAACGGCTCCGGGGTGATGGTCGCTCCGTTCCTCATGTTGACAGCGGCCCATGTGGTAGGCGACGGAACGGGGATCACCGTAGGCCCTAAGAAGCTGCCGGCAAAGCTCCTGAAGAAGGACGAGAAGGACGACATCGCCCTGCTGCACGTAGCAGTCGGGTGCCCCTGTGTCCCCTTGGCGGATCTCCCGGTGGCCGATCAGAAAGCCGTAGTGATTGGCTACCCCATCAACAACCACATCCACATGCAGATCGCCACGACTGGGGACGTTCAGGGCGTATGGGAGAACCGGCTACAAATCACCGTCCCTGCGGCTGGCGGCAACTCAGGCGGCGGGGTGTTCGTGCTCCAGGAAGGCCAATGGAGGCTCGCCGGGATTCTCGTTCAGGTCGGGATGTGGTGCATGGACTTCGCCTGCTTCCCGGTTCCTCACCTTTCCCGAGCGGTGGATACGGAGACGGTGAAGGAGTTTCTGGCTAGTGCGGGGGAGATGTGACCCGGCTACAGCTCAAGACGGTCGCCGTTCGTCCTGACGGCTGCTATTCGGTTCTGCTGTGGGATGGGAGGCCATTTGCCGTGTCGTTGGAGAGGACCTTCCACCCTGACGAAGCGGCCCACGGCAAACAGATCGTCATCCAGAACGGGGTCTATCGCTGCTCAGTCTCTTGGTACAACCGAGGGGCGTATGCGACCTACGAAATCCACGTCCCCGGCCATACCCGAGTCCTTTTCCACAAGGGCAACACCGAGGCCGACAGTCTTGGATGTGTCCTGATCGGGGAGTCCTTCGGGGAGCTGAACGGCAAGACGGCGGTGCTGAACAGCAAGGGGGGCTTCGAGGAGTTTATGAGCCTCGTGAACGGCATCCCCGATTTCTACATGGAAGTGAGCGGGAGGTAGGTATGTGGCAAGCCCTTTTGCCGGCCGTAACGTCGATCATCGACAAGATCATCCCAGACCCCCAGGCGGCGGCTGAAGCCAAATTGAAGGCCATGGAGCTGGCCCAAAAGGGCGAATTAGCGGCCCTAGACGCTGACCTGAAGCTCGCCTTGGGTCAGATGGAGGTCAACAAGGCCGAGGCCACCACGGACGCCTACAGGGGCGGCTGGAGGCCCTTCTGCGGCTGGGTATGCGGGGCTGGTTTGGCCTACACCTTCGTCGTGCGGCCGATCCTGCCGTGGGTCGCAAGCCTGTTCGGGGCGGTCGTTCCTCCCATGCCGCCCATCGACACGGATACCCTGATGATGCTGCTTATGGGGATGCTGGGGCTTGGTGGTCTTAGGAGCTTCGAGCGGGTGAAGGGGAAGGCGTAAATCCCTGCCCCATTTTTGCCCCGCCGAGAGTCCATTTCCGGCCTTTCTGGGCGGTTCCTGCCCTATGGAGTCCGGATGGCCGCCTGTGGACAACCGGGTTAAACATCCGATGGCAAAGGCTTATTTTCCCTCTAAGCCGCTCTTTTCTTGCCCCGCGACAGCCCCACGCGATCCAAAACCCGCACAGCAGCCTTGAGGTCCGTCGCCGTGGTTCCGAGGTAGCGGGAAGTCATGGTGATGTCGGAATGGCCCAGCAAGTCACGTATAGCCGCCAGGCTGGCTCCGTTCTGGAGTAGCCATGTCCCGTAGGTCCGGCGTAGATCGTGCAGCCACACGCCCTCCAGGCCAGCCCTAGAGCGTGCTTCGCGGAAACCTCTCTCCAAGGCCGTCTCGTTCAGCCCGTAAGGGAACCTATTGGGGTCCAGCTCGGCCGGCAATGGAATCGCCCTTGGCTTGCCGGACTTGGAAATCTCGACGAGCAAATGGCGGTCCCGGAAGCTCTCTGGCGTCACCTTCAGAAACTCCCCCCTTCTAAGCCCCGTCAGCAGGAACCAGCGCATAGCCTCCCGCATAGGCCCGGAGGAGGCCGCTATGAGCCGCTTCGCTTCGGCTTGGGTCAGGTAGCGGGAGCGCTTACGTTCCCCGCCTAGAAGCTGGATCTTGGCCCCCAAGTCGTTGTCTAGCCATCCCCACTTGCGATAGGCCAGCTTGGCGACCCTGCGGAGGCAGGCGAGGCGGCGGTTGATGGTGGCGGGGAGTAGGCCGTCTTTCCTGCCTTGCTCCTCGACCTTGGCGGCTACGTCAACGATCTCATGCAGGGGCCTTCCCTTGACCTTATCGAAGACCCTGCGGACGACGGAATCTAGTGAGTCCCTGGACTTGAGCTGCGAGGCTTCCCCGTTCAGCCAGCGGACGAATGCCTCTTCGAGCGAGTAGGTAGGGGTACGACCCGCCTTTGTGTCGTGGATGCGCTGCCGGAGCTTCGCTTCGACGTACTGAGCGTCGGCGCGAGTCGCAACAGTCTTGCTAATTCTCCGTCCGCCGTGCTGGATTCGTACCTCAAATCCCCTGCCGTGACGCCGGATTGGCACAGGTAAGCCTCCCAGTCTTGTGGCCGGATTCTAACAAGGGACCGCAAACGGACGGCCTTGAGCCTGCCGAGCATGATTTCCCTGCGGATAGTACGCGGGGAGCACTTGCCCTTGGCGGCGCAGTCTTCGACCGTCAGCAGTTCCATGTCACTCGTTTACGTAAATAGAGCCTGTCACTTGGCCTCCCACCAAAATCCTTCTTTGCGGCAAGCGGATGAGGCTCCGCTGTATCGCAGGGTCTCAGGGTCTTTAAGCGGCCTTCCGTCTACGAGACTGGCGTTGTTCTCGTGTTGACATGATGGCGGGCGAACGCACCCTCCGGCCTTGAGCGAGTAAACGCCCGGAGCAAAGTGCTTGCAGTCATTGCAGAGCTTCATTCGTCCTCCTAAGTTGCGCAGACCACTTCAGGGCTGCACCGCAGGATTTCATGCCGCTGCCTGAGTCTGCAGGTCTTTCCCGGTTTCTTCCTTGAAGCGCCTCTGCGCCCACTCAGACCAATCGCGCCACAGTTGCATGTCGCCGTGGCTGGCATTCAGCGCAGCTACGATCTCCTCTATCTCAAGTTCCCGCCCCGTGGCGTCAGCCACATAGCAGTACTCGCGCTCTTCGTCGGCCACTTGATGTACTGGGTATTGGATTCTCATTGCTCTACCTCATGGATGATGATTGCGCCGCCTTCTACAAACTCGACGCGCGGCTGGCACCAACAACTGCCTCGGTCATTGGTAATGTGCTCTCGGCCAAACGTCGGGTAAACGTGGTGGATTTGATCGTCTTCTAGTTTTTCGAGAGATTTCATGCGAACGCGTCAACCTGTGCGGATTGCCGCTGAGCCTCTGTGGCGCGCCTGCAAGCCGTCTCAAAGTAGCGTCCCTCAATCTCGCAGCCGACCGCCTTCCTGCCTTCCATGAGCGCTGCTACTAGCGTGCTTCCGCTACCCATGAACGGGTCGTAAACCGTCTCCCCGAGGATGCTGCTTGACTCGATAAGCTGCCGGAGGATGTCTACTGGCTTCTCGGTCGGGTGATGCTTCACCCCGCCGCTATGGGCTCGGAGGCTACGGAGTACGCTGCCCTTGCGAATCCTGGCCGCAAGGTTCCCCATGCCCTTCTCACGGTTGGCCTTGCTGTGCTCATATACGGCGAAGGTGATCCGCTCATGCTGTGGCCCCCAAGGCTGCGTCAGGTCGCCCATGCCGATAATCTGCTTGTCCCAAATTAGTTCGGCCAGCCCGCACAGAGGTAGCTTGGAGGCGTCCAGCGCGTTCCCGAAAATATAGGCGTGCCTGCCCCTGCGAAGGCCCTTAAGGACGTGCGCGAGCCGGGCGTGTACGCCGTCAAGATCGTCGTCACCGACGATAGATCCCCATTTCCCGCCAGCCCTGCCGCTCTCGTACTTCATGCCGTAGGGCGGGTCGGTGACGAGCAGATCATGGGCAATCTCGACCTCGGCGCAGTCGCAGAGATAGAGCGTCGCATCGCCTATGACTTCTTTCTTCATTTTCCCTTCGTGCAGTCCAGAGTCGGTCTCACAGAATGCGTCTCCATGCGGCAAATCCGTTCACGCGCCATAAATCCTTGGCTTGAGGGTGATTCGGCGGAATCCAATCCCATAAGCCTCGGCGACGCTGGCCGTTGGTCTCCGCAAGTTCCACCTCGCCCTTCTCGTTGGCGTCCTCGTGAGTAGGAAGGCGGTCTCGGAAAGAAATCCATTGGCTCATTTCGATATCTCCCCTGCGGCGTCGGTCTCACGACGAACCTTCCCCTGACGCCACCAGTAAACGCCGTAATCCACATCGAAACCAGTCGTCTCCCAGCTTGGGTCTGCCGCATAGGACTTGATTGCGTGGCGTAGTCCGGCCTCCGAAGCGGCGGTGAAGTCCACCGGAACACGGAACCACGCCCGCTTACGAACCATCTTGCTCATCGTGTCTCTTTCTGAGGTGTGGTTGCATCGTCGCGCAGCAGGCCACGGTAGTAATTGACCATTTGGCTTGCCGCAACAGCCCTATCTATCGCCTTGGCCCGCTCCTCCACGAAGTAGGCGAGGCGTTTCTTGCGGCGCTCTCTATGCCATTCGGCCCAAAAGGCGTCCTGGTTTTGCGCGTTGTGGATCAGTCGCCTTAGCCAGTTCATTTACCGTTCCCTTCGACCGAGTTCATAAAATGCGAAGAAGCCTGCTCGATGAGCACGTTTCGCACTACGGCGATCATTAGCCGCCCGTTCTGGCTGTTGGGATCGAACTCCCGCGTATCTTGGCGGGTGACGTAACCGAAGGCCGGCGCGAACTCCTCGTAGGCGGCATGGAAGCGGCGGGCCGTTTCCTCCGGGCTCCAGGGCATCGCTGTACGTGCAGCTTCCGGCCGGGCGAAGCGAAGCGCGGCCTCCCAGCCGTCCTTAGCTGCCATCTCGGCGTCGTGCTTGTACTCGCCGGTCACTTGCCCTTTACGCCAGGCTTCTTCAAACCAATCTTCAAAGGTCATATCTCTTACCTCCAAGCTGTGGTGGGCGGGGAAGGGTTGGCTACCTTCCGGCAAGCCAGCAGTGGGGAGGCTCTTGTTCCATCCCCCCTTTTCAGCGCCCGTTCCGCCCCGCCTATTCGGGGATCTACTAAGGCTGCTTACGGTTCGCGTCACCGATTCGCGCCGCCCTTTGCTCATTCAGTCTCTCTTTGTGGAAGCCGCAGCCACGGCTCCGTAGGACGCCTCGCACTTCGGGCAGATCCACCACCATGAGCCGTTGCGTTGGCGCTTCTCCAGCTTAGGGCGAACGGGTTTCGCGTTGTTGCCGCGCCCTACCCACTCCAGGCAGCGCGAGTTAAAGCAGCCATCCTCGATGCGCGTGAAGCCCTGATCTTCGCAGTCGTTCTCAACGAGCATTTGCGTCTCTCTCGCCGTCTGCTACACCGCTCTTGGTTTTCACAGCGTGACGATTCATGGCAATAGATCGATCAGTTTGTAGAGAAACCATGCTCCGATGACGCACCCGGCCACGATAGCCATGAGCACAGCAATGATTTCAACCATTGGGACCACCATCATCAGGGAGGCGCGGGCAACCTTCGCCGCCATCGCAATAGCGCGTCTGGCGGCTACAGTTGCACTTGGGATGGAATCGCTCCTTCTTGGGTGCCGTTGCGGACGGCAGCGCGGCTCTTAGCTGTCGTTCGCTGTAAAGGGGGACGATGACCGTATCGGCGAGCCCTCGGGCGGCGTTCTGCTTTGCCACCACTTCGGTCAAGAACACTTCGGGGGGATCGCACGACTCCCGCTCAACCATCCACGCTTTCGGCTCGCCAAGCGGTGCCGTAGAGGAAGGGAGCGCGTTCGCTTTCTCAAGGTCTTCGAGCGTGGCGTCCCGAAGGTTTTTCCGGCCCTTCAGCGCACGCACCGCCTCCGCGAGAATGCTGCGGCATCCGACCTCCGTGATCTTGATGAGCGAGCGATCCTCGATGCTCGAATACTTTTGCGGCTCGATGGGGCCGAGGCCGTGCGTCTCGACTACCCTGGCGCACGCCTCGATGATGTCGTCCTGCGCTGCATTGGCAGATTGGTCGCATGTGGTCGTCCTAAGCGGCGCTCCATCTCTGATCTCTTCTAGGCCGGCTATGACCTCGTTCCCTATGTTCCTATGGGAAGACAGCGCCAAGCGAACACGGTACTCCATCTCCGTGAGCGCGCCTTCTGGATCGCCTTCAAATTGATCGCGGGCGAGTAGGGCCAGTTTCAAGTGTTCGAGCATTGATGGCTCCTGCTTATCGAAAGACGCATGACCTTGCGCCTCCCACATTGCTTGTGCGTCTTCGGGTCGCATGTCGCTCATTTCTCGTCCTTGAACCAACAGAACCGCTCACGCGGCCAGTGGATGTAGCGGTGCGCCCCGGTCGCCTCGTCCGTGATCTGGGCGATGGCCAGCACCGTATTGTTGGCCGTCCAGAAGAAGTGCTTTACGTTCTCGTACACGACTTGGACGGTGGAATCGTCGCGGTATAGGGTCAGCTTTCTCATCGGCCACCTTGCGCGAACAGCGGCTCGACTTCCCATTCCATGCCGGCGCGAAGGTTGTCCGGGCGCTTAGACGCATAGATCCAATCGCCGGTGTGGCCCTTGATCTTCCAGCGCCATGCAATCGGCGCCGTCTCCGACCGCAACGACACGAAGGCGCGAAACTCGTCAATCAGCTCCCGCGCCGCGTCGTCAATGCCGTACTCGCTGTTGTCGGCCATCCAGGCGATGCCGGCGACGATGCTTTCCTCCGGCGTGCATTCGGATACGCGCTTGTTCCGCAGCCCCGGATAGAGCGTATCCGCGAAGTCAAGCACAGGGCGGCTCATGCGGTCGTCCCGCTCTAGTGGTTGCGGTGTGGCATTGGTCATAGAACCCTCCGATCCTGCCGGTCCATCAACCACTGCCAGAAGGCTCGCGGCCTAGCTCCGGCAAAGCATTTGCCCATTGCCAGCTCCCAAAGCCACGAATCGAGGCGACTGGCGGGGGAGCGGTGCCATGGGGTACTACACCGCTGATTCACGCCGGCTCCTTAAGTCGGTCGTACTGCCTGACAGCCCGGACGGCGGCTTGCTGAGCAGCATGGATTGCCTCGCCCATGAGCACGTTGACGCCGTTCTCAGCCTCGCCGCCGAACTCCGAACCGGCCTGCTCCAACATCATCGCGGCGGCGTTGAGGAGGGCGATCCCGGCACGGAGCTTCTCTCGCTTCTGGCTCATCGTTTATTCCTCGGTGTATTAGCTGTTTGGGCGAAGCGCTAATACCAGCGCCCGTCGCCAGCCTCGTGGAACGTCACGCGCTCGCTGTAGTAGCCGTTGCTGGAGCCGTACCAGCGGACCGTTACGGACCCTTTTCGCGTGCCGAGCTTGTAGAACGTCCACGTAAACGAGTCCTGGTACTGTGGCACCGCCACACCGGGCGGGTTTTCGTTTTCGTGGGTGACTTCCTCAGCCTCCAGCAGCGGCTCGCCGATGAGGTCGTTCAGGTCGCCAACCACGTCCTCGATGTCAACGCCTTCGCAGCAGTCTTGGAAGTGCTCGAAGATGTATTCCTTCCCGTCCGAGGTCTTGAGGCGCATGCAGTCATCGCCTTTCTCGCCCTCAATTTCGGTGATCGTCTTGCCTATCAGGTCTTTCAATTCAGCCATTGGATTTATCCTTGTTCGTTTCAGTCAGAAGGCGAAGGATCACGCCCAGCCCCATTCCTCGCCGTCGTCCTCGCAGCGCCAGTAGAGCGGACCGCAGTCCATAGATCCGGCCGGCACAACGCTTCCGCCTTCAGCTTCGAGCCCCTGGCCGCACTTGGGGCACTTGGGCTCACCGTTACGCAGGACGTGAACAACACGGACGGCTGACGTGTCGCTATTTGCGGGTTTTTGCGACATGACGAATCTCCTAATGGCCTCGGCCCTGACTTCCTCCATGCACTGCATCGGCGCGAGATACCGGACAACGTAATCGGGCATGGCGCGGATCTCCTCTGCGGTGAACTTAGCCATACTTCGTAGTGCCGAAGGCGGGGCCTACTTGCTGAAATGTCGTTTTATGCACAGGTGACGGTTCCTAGGAAGTCGAAGCACACTTAAGACAACTCGTGCGCTTCCCCTTCAGCAGCTCATTCGTCCGCACGAGAAGCCCCGAGTACCCGCAGGCGCAGCCGCATCGCCACTTGAGCCCGTTCTTGGTCTTCACCTTTGCTAGAACGGTCAGCTTCCCGTAGACCTCGCCTTTCTCCATCGTTACCGGCTTCAGCTCCATCCTTCTCTCCCAGGCAATCGCAGACCTCTGAGCAGTACGCTCCGCAGCAAGTCACGCCGCTTTCCTATGCGCCAGATCCTCCAGCAGCCACACCAGCAACCCGTATTCGGATTCACCAGGAGGCCGGTAGAGCCTGAGGAAGTTCTTGCTGCCCATTCCGTGAAGTCCTGATTGGCCGGTGTGGTGCTCCACACAGAGCGGGACTAGGGACCAATCGCTTCTCAGCCCCGAGCCTTCAGCAACGTGGTGGAGATTGATTCCTCCCGCACAGCCGCCGTGCCTCTTGCCGACTACGCACTGGAGGCCGGCGAGCATGTTTCTCCACGATGCCTTTGCATTCGCCATCAGAAGGGAATGTCGTCTTCCATGTCTTGGATCTTCCCGGCCGGCTTCTGTGCGGGTGCTTGTTCCTTCGGCTTGTACGTAGATACGGCCGCGTACCATTTCCCGCTCTTGGCGACCTTCACATCCACGTTGACCCATTCCTCGCCGGCCTTGTATTTCCCGCGCAGCCACTTCCCCAGGTCTTCGACCTTGATGGAGATGTTGGCCTTTACGAAGTCAGGCGCTCTCTCGTGAGGGGCCTTGACGATCAGGCCGTCTACAAACTCGATTTCTTCTTTTGCCATTGCTACCCTTTCAGTTGGAATTTCTTCGCCCGCTTGGGCTCTTTGCCGTCCTTCACTGCTTGCCAGAACTCCCTTAACGCTTGCTCCATCCGATCCCAGGTTTTGGGCTCTGCATCCACCCGCCACTTGCGGAACTCGTATGGAGTCCAGCAGCAGAACCAGCAGAAGTCGCGCTTCGTGATGGCAAGCTGCCCAATAACCTGCGCTCGGTAATGGTCTGGGATGTCGTCGTAGATCCGCTGCGAGTAGGGCGCTTTGAACTCGACGAGCCCGTTGTCTGGGATGTAGCCGTCTGGGCTGCAGCCGCTCCAGTCTTCGTGCGGGACGAAACCAGCGGGCTCAACCAGTAGACCCGTATCCACCTCAAACGCGTGGCGAGCGTCTTTCTCATGTGCGCTCCCCCAGTCGGTGGCCTCGTTCCCGGTGAAGGATTCGGCTCGTCCAGTGAGCTGTCTCCAAAGCTCTTGCCGGGAGCAGTAGGGCGACAAACCTAGAGCCGCGCCAAACTGCGACGCTGTGAGCCTTCCTGCGCGTTCTAAATGCCATGCGGTTGTCCCCTGTAATTCCGCCGTCAGCACTAAGCCGCTACCTTGTCCGCCTCGTCACACTTGGCCTTCAGATCCGCCAGGGTGCTCTGGGAGACGGTTTCCCGCTGCTCCTTGGTCAGCCCCTTCCAGACTTCCCGGAATGGCTCTGTGCCGTTCTCAGCGGCCGTGGAGAGGAGCTTCAGCAAGGCGGGATCGGCCTTGGGCTCTGCCTTCTTCACCGGAGCGCTGGCAGCGTTGGCGTCGTCGTCCTCGTCGGCCACAACCCCGGCGATGGCCTGCAGGCAGTAGCGGCGGGCATAGGTGATCGCGGATCCGGCCCCTTGAGCGTTGTTCTTGTCCAGCGGCAGTAGGCATTCCTCCTCCAGCCATTGGCCTGAGGAGTGCATGAGCCGGTTCACGACCCCGGCGCAGCCATCACCACCCTTGGGGAACTGACTGATCGTCAGGCCGTGCCTGTTCAGGACAGGCAGGACCGCCTCACGTACGGATACGAGCGAGGCGAACTTGCTTCTAAAGTGCGGGTTGGTGGAATCGAATGCGGGGTTCTTCAGTTCCGCCTGGGCCTTGCTCAGGGCCTCGGCCAGCTTCTCAATCGTCGGGCTGCTATTCATCGCTGAGTCTTTCTTCCATTTCCATTCGGGACAACTCGCCGTCTTCCCAGAGCCGCCACAGCAGCTCCTCCTGAACCATCTTCTCGTTCCACTCCGCGTCGCTCATCTCATCGAGATCCATTTGGTCTCCAGCGAAGGATCCGGTCTTGGGTCTTCTCCTGCTGCTTTCGCTCAGCTTCGTCCCGTTCTTTGCGAATGCGCTCGAAAGTCGCCTTCAGGTCCGTCGCGGCGGCCGGCACGTAGCGGAACGATTTGTCTAAGATCGATTTCACGCCTCGTCCCTCCAGGTGTAGTACAGGCACTTCTCCAGCATCGAGCAGGCTTTCAAGAGGTCTTCCTGCCGCGCTTGCTTCCCGAGGGCGAGGAGGGCCATCAGCTCCTTAACTGCAGGCCTGTGCTCGCGGATGATCCCGGCTTGGATCAGGTCATCGTCGGAGGTGAAGTCGGGCACCATCAGCTCGGCCTCTTTCTCTAGGCGGGCTTGCTCGCGCTCGTGGCGCAGAAGTTCGGCGGTGTTCTGATCTCTGTGCATGGGGATTCCGCTGAGGTGGAGGTAGATGTTGGTGAGGCGGGTGATCTCGTCGCTGAAGTCCCAAGGCTTGGGTTCGTGGGCGAACATCATTTACCTTTCGCTTTCTTGACCGGGTTTTGCGCGTACAGCGCAGGCAGATCGCAAACTTCAAACGTCATGCGGAAAAGCTGGCCGTTGTTATCCCGATACCAGCACTGAAGGCGAGGGACGTAAGTGCAGTAGCCGAGGTCAACGCGCTCTACGCAGGCGACGGACAGCCTCACGCCAGAGAACCAAAAGCGCTCACCCGGCTTACGGAAGGCGAGCAGCTTTGCCTCTGAGGCTTCATAGAAGCTCTTCTCCTCCTCGTAAGAGGGCTCCTTGCTGAAGGGCCACATCAGAAGCCTCCCCATGCATAGCCGATAGCCACGAAGGCGAGAGCGCCCCAGAAAACCAGCCTGTCAGCAACCTCGGCGGGGATGAGGCGGAACGAGTCGTCGCGTCTCACGACATCACCCGAGCGCAGGAGTTGACGACCGCGAAGCCGAGCATCAGGAGAACGAGGATCAGGACCGGGCCGGCGATCCTTTTGGAATCCTCTTCGCTACGTTGGCGCTTCTGGTAGCCCATCGCTGCCTCCCCTACGAAGTGGTAGTAGGTTCTTGGCAGCAGAATAGCAAGACGCTATTCTTATGTCAATAGCAGCATGCTATTAAATGAGGGCGCGACCGATTTCGGCAGGCGAAATCGCCGCCGAATAGATTGGCCTTTGGTTCGGCTTTTAGAGGTCTAGTTCGAGGCGAACGGCTACGCCGATGATGCGGGTGTCCTCGGGCATATCGAGGATGGCGTAGCGCTCGTTGAGCGGCCGGAGCTTAGGAACGGCCCCGTCGTACCAGAGCTGCTTCAGGGTTGCTTCCTGGTCATTCGTCCTCTTTGCAAGGACGATCTTGCCGTGCCCGTACTGTGCTGCTGGATCAATTATAACGATAGCCCCGTCCGGAATCCGGGGTTCCATGGAGTCGCCCCTTACTCGCAGGGCAAAAGCTGACTTCGACACGGCCGCTGTAGTGGGAATCCATTCTTCGGCATCGCCAGGGTGAAACGGGTCTTGTATTTCGCCCCACTTCCCAGCCTTAGTCCACGATATCAAGGGAACCGTTCCCCGTATATCAGGGCCAGGAGTAGTGTTGTCAGGGTTTTCCTGAGTCCCGGCATGAGGGAGATCCATCCACCCCAGGGGCTTCTTCAGGCGCTTCTCGAACCGGCGAGCGACATCATCGCCCATGTCGCGCGTTTGGTTCTTAATCTGACTCAAATGTGCTGGGTCGGTCTTGGTCGCCTCGGCCAGAGCCTTGAGGGTCCCGAACTCCCCGGCCAGACGGAGAAGGTTCCTCCGCCTGATCTCCTTGTTTTCCATTGCGGTGCCATTGGATAGCAAATCGCCAAAAGGGGGAACGTGCAGCATGCTATTGACACAGGAATAGCATGTTGCTACTCTCGGGGGTATGGACGCCAAAGCTTTCCTCCAAAAACACGGCCGGGATAAGGCCGAAAGAGTGGCCCTGATGGCCGGTACTAACTACGCATATTTCAGCCAGATCGCCGCCGGTCATCGCCGGCCGTCTCCCGATCTTGCTAGGCGTCTCGTGTCTGCTTCCGCTGGCGTTGTCCGCAAGCCGGCCGAGCAGCTCGATTTCGAGTCTTTGCTTCCGAGCAAGAACGCTGCCTAGATGATTCCCCACGCATCCACGCTGGGACTTCCCCTCCTCCTGTCCCGTAGTCGCGTGCTTACCCAGTGCCTTAAGCGTGATGCCGCTGGCCTGGGTCCTCTTCTCGTTTCGTCGAACTGATCGCATAAGGCACACGCTAATGGGACAGCTCGACAAAGCAAACTCAACCGAAGTCAACCGGCCTCAACCGTCAGCGGTGACGCCGCAGAAACCTCGTATGGTCGATTGGGCGCTCGTCTCCAAGTGCGAAGACGAGCTGCAAGCCGTTGTTTTGTGCGTGCATATGTCGGGTCTTAAGCATGAGTGGATCCGTGACCAGCTAGGCATCGACAAGGGCCACTGGACACGCCTCATGCAGGGCAACGGCAACTTCCCGACCCAAAAGCGAACTCAACTGATGTCCATCTGCGGCAATGTCGCGCCGCTGCAGTGGGAAAACATGCGCCTTGGCTACCAGATGTTCGAGAACCAGATCGACCGTGAAGAGCGCGAGCTGCGGGAGAAGCTGGCCGCCATCGAGGCGCAAAGAGAAATGATGCACAGCGGATTCTTGAAGGCCGCATGAAGCTCATCTGGCAGATCCGTTTCTGGCTGGCCAATGGCCGGCATAGGGCCTGGAAGCAAATGGAGTTGTTTTCCAGCACGCAAAAGATGAAAGCCGTGCGGGATATGCACGGCTCTTGGAAACGCTTCCTGAACGACAAGAAATAGCAGTTCCCCAGCGTGCCAGATGGTGGCAATGGGGCGAACTAAGAACAAGTAGGTGAAGTACGCAGACCAGTGGGAGAGCGAACTAACAGCTTATCCACAGTCTCGAATGGCGGTTTAGTTAACAACGTCAACTACATGCCGCAACGGTGTGGATAGTTGGCGCGGCGACAAGAAAAGTTTTTGCCTTAAAGGGAAACGCCGTTGCTGGTGAGGCAGACTAAAGGTACTGAATAAAAACACAGTCCTGACATGAATTACTACCCTCACCACATTGGCGATTTCAACAACGCTACACGCCATCTAACGCGCGTTGAACGGGCGTTGTACAGAGAACTTATTGAGCTGTACTACGACATCGAAAGACCGTTGCCGGCGAACGATTTCGAGTGGATCTGCAAGCGCGTTTTGGCCTGTTCCCAGGACGAAAGAGACACCGTTAAGGCGATTCTCAAGGAGTTTTTTGTTCTTAATGGAGATGGTTACCAACACTCAAGATGTGATGAAGAAATAAAGGCTTACCGCGCGAGACTAGATAACGCAAGCAAGGCCGGTAAGGCCAGTGCTCAACGTCGGCTCAACAAGCGTTCAACAGGCGTTAAACGGACGTTGAACGACTGTGCAACTAACCAAGAACCAAGAACCAAGAACCAAGTAAGTAAGGAAAACGGCGCTGTCGCGCTGCCTGCATGGGTTCCCGAGGACGCTTGGAAAGCGTGGCTGGAGGTTCGTTCTCGCGTCAAAGCACCCAACACCGCTAGGGCGCTGGAGTTGGCCTTGCGGGATCTCGATCAGCTTCGCACTGACGGCAATGACCCGAGGGCGGTTCTGGAGCGGGCAACGATGAAGGGCTGGCGAGGGTTATTCCCCGTGTCCTCGCAATCGCAGCAGCCGGTGAAGGTGGACCTGTGATCGGCGACATCCTCTCGCGGCTCGACAAGGTACGCAAAACCGGGCGCGGCTCCTGGGTGGCATGTTGTCCGGCTCACGACGACCGCAGCCCCAGCATGACGATCTCAGAGAAGGACGACGGCCACATCCTGGCGCACTGTTTCTCCGGGTGCAGTTTTGACGAGATCGTAGGCGCTGTCGGCCTTGGCTGGGAGCCATGGTTCCCAGAGAACCACAACCGGCTTGAGCATCAGGACTTTCGCCGGCCGTATCCCGTTGCTGACGTGTTCGAGGCTGTCGTGTGGGAGGCCCGCGTGCTTTCCATCATCGCCCACGACATGCACAAGAAGCAGGAAATTTCCGACGACGACTACAAGCGCCTGTGGATTGCTCGGGAGCGCTTGGAACACGCATGGAGCGTAGCTAATGGCGAATCCATCACGCGGCGCTGAGTTCCTGGACAGGTTCAAGGCACAGGTTATCTCCAGCGAGCAGATCGACTGGGAGCGTTGGCTTACGGCCGAGGACAAGTCGCATGTCATTCCTGCGGAGGCGCTAGCGGAACGAGGCAAGGCGGCGCTCATGCTCGGAGACGAGTCTGAACCTGGGCTTACGCTGCCGTGGGATAAGACCAAGGGCAAGGTGCTCATCCGCTCTGGGAAGCTCGTGGTGTGGGCGGGGTGGTCGCGCCACGGCAAGACCCAGCTACTCAAGCAGCTCATGCTCCACGGCATCCGGCACGGTGAAAAGCCTCTCATCGCCTCGATGGAAGAGGAGGTGCTGGAGGTGTGGAAGGACTTAGCGTGGGTTGCTTGCGGTGAGAAGCAGCCGTCGCTGAAGTCGATCAACGAGTACGTGTCGTTTGTCGGCGGGAAGCTGTGGCTCTACGACCAACAGGGCCAGATCAATCCCAAGCGGATGCAGGCCGTGATCCGCTACGCAGCGTCTGAGCTGAAGATAACTCAGGTGGTCGTGGACTCGCTGATGATGCTGGCGCTCGACCGCGACGACTACGAAGCCCAAGCGCGGTTCGTTGGTGAGTTGAAGTCTCTCGCCAAGGATACCGGCGTAACCATCCACCTCGTAGCGCACATGCGTAAGCGCGATGGGAAGGGAGGGGATGAGCAACCTGGAACTCTGCATGACATCGCCGGCGGCCACGAGATCGGATCCAAAGCCGATTACGTGTTCATTGTCTGGCGCGACATTAATCGCAAGGACGCGAACGGCCCGCAGGCGATTCTCAAGGTGGAGAAGCAGCGGGGCCGGGTGAACTGGCTGGGGACCGTGGGCCTTGGCTTCCACGATGGCGCACGGCAATTCGTTGAGGACGTGCATCCGATGCGTTTCTGGGATGAACCTGGGGAGGCGTTCTGATGAAAGAGAAAACGGCCAATCACTTGAAGGCTCCTAACGCTGCTGCGTTCGTTGGCCAGATGCGCCAAGTCTTCGGGGGCGATGTGAAAGTGCTCTACGTGAAGGAGGGCGGCTTCCAGATCGGAGAGAGGCAACCAGAGGGCGCGTCGTGCCTCTATGACGGCGACGGCCAGAAGCTCGTAGAAAAGTACGCGCCCAAGAAGCAGAAGAAAGCAGCGTGAGCCCCGCAATCATCTTTCGCACAGAGGATACAAAGCAGCGTGCAATCCAGCGCATCCAAGCCATCAAACCCGACCAAGAAAAGCCGCTTGCCCTCTGGATTGGCCCATACCGCAAGATACGAAGCCTTGAGCAGAACGCGCTCTACTGGTCGCTTATCGGCCGCATTTGTGATGCAACTGGACACTCAAAGGACACTCTGCATCACTACTTCAAGCGGCAGGCTTTCGGGGTACGTGTTGAGCAAGTCGGGCAGGACATGGTTGAGGTGGTCGTCTCGTCAGCGCGAGTGTCTAAAGGAGATTTTTCAGAGCTTATCGAGCACGTCCACCAGTTCATTGCAGAGCATGGGATTGAGCCCCAGTGAGTCCAACGCAAAGAACGCTCAAGAAATTGCGTGCCGATGGCTGGGACGCTGACGTATGCGAGCGCTGGATTCCAGGGGCCAACATCAGGAGAGATTTGTGGAACCTAATCGACATCGTGGCAATCAAGGGCAGGGAGACGTTGGGGGTGCAATGCACGACGCTCTCCAACCTTGGCCCGCGCATTCAGAAATTCGCGGACAGCCCCATGACTGGGAAGCTGCGGGACGCTGGCTGGCGGCTCGAATGCTGGGGGTGGCGAAAGCTAAAAGAGGGCTGGCATCCGAAGATCGTTGACGTGAGCTGAAAGGGATAGCGATGCCGAACAAGGGACTTTCAAAAGAAGTGATGCTGCAGAAGCGAGCCGAGGGCAAGGACAACGGGCAGATTGCAGAAGAGTGCCAGTGCTCCAGGGCGCGGGTCTACCAACTCATTGGCGGGGTTAAGCAATACAAACCCAGGGGCGAGCGGGCGAAGGAAGAGATGGCGGGGCAGGCGTGAGCGAATTAGACGAACTGCAAATTATTCCGCCGACCGCCGCTGCTATTAAGCAGTCCAGAACGTTCAGGGATCTTACGGGGAGTCGTTTTGGCCGGTTGACAGTTCTAGGGCGTTCGGCGCGTAGGTGTAAGAACGAGTACAAGTGGGTTTGCAAATGTGACTGCGGGAACAAGAAGGCGGTTTGGGCTGTGTCGCTTAAGCGTGGCGATACCGTTTCTTGTGGGTGTGTCAGATCAATTGTGGCTTCAGTAGCAACGAGTGCCAGAGGGAGGAAGGTGTGCAAGTGCGGCGCACCCATTGAGAAGCGGTATTACAGAAATGGTGGGGCCTGTAAGCGCTGTCGTCATGAGTACAGCAGGAAATGGTGGCACGTTACAGCGAGTCAATTGCGCGATAGCTACATAAGACAAATGTTGAGAGGGCGTCAATGGAATGCTCAGTTGATGCCCAAAGATGCTTTTGTACCAGAGATTATTGCTGCAAAGAGGGAGCAGTTGAAGGTTTTGCGACTACTTAAGGATAAATATGGATCGTAAAGAGATTCTTAGTGAAGTTGAGTCCGACATGAAGACGCTGTACCAGAAGCTGGTGAAGCGCTCAATCGATAGGGTAGACGCTGATTCCTTGGCGAACATCGCAGGGAAGCGCCTAAAGGTGATCCAGTTGGATTTAGCGGATGACGCTCTGCGTTCTGGGAAGGTTCTTCCGTTGGCCGGGAAGCAGGAGCAGCTAGAAGCTCCCAAGTGATCTACTCGTCCTCTTTCTGCCGGTCGTCCTTCCCATCCTCAAGCATGAGCAGATATCCGAGAGCGCATTGCAGGGTGTCTTCGAGCTCGGCGTACTCGTCCGTGCCTTCTGTGGCGGCTATGAGGTCATCCGCGATCCTGCGGACCTCCATGAGGGCTGCGAAGTACCGCGCGGAGACGGTGACAGTTTCGGGATTTGGCATGATGGAGGAATTATATGAGCGATACGCCTAGAACCGATGCGCAAGCTTTGGCCACAGGGTATGCAAAAGGACATGGGTTTGTCCCCGTGGCGTTTGCAAAGCAGCTTGAAATGGAGATGGCCGAGATGCGCAAAGAGTATCTGGGCGTCCTTTGGTCCATGAAGGCGGCCATCGAGCAGCGCATGAAAGATGCCCCTGGCACTGCCGGGAAGGTCGGGGGCGTCGGTTCTGAGCACATATGCCCTAACTGCGTTACGCCTTGGAAGTGCAACGGGCCGCATATCGAAAGATGAAACGCGACTTTCCAATTCCTGAAGAAGTAGACGAGCGCCTGTGGGCCTGGGCCAGGTACTTCCGGGACCGTCACAGCTTTGGAAAGTGCGGCTCCGCTGAAGGCAATTACAGGCCCCACGGCGAGGACTACGAAGTGGAGGGCTGGGATAAGCCTGTGGCCCCGCAAATCGCTCCTGCGCGTCCTAGAGCGGTCCTGGAGGCCATGCAGACCAACGACGAGATCATGAAGCTGACGCGGGTGCAGAAATGGTCGGTGACGTACCACTACTGCTATCCGAGCCTCCCGAGATTTGTAATTCTAAAAGCCATGCGCAAGTTCACCGGGAAGCGTCTTACGTGGATTGAATTTCAAGAACAGGTGGAGCTGGCGAGATTCAAATTGGCTGCAGCCTTCGGGTACTAGATTTAGTCGAAAAAAGGCTTGCACACACCAGAACTTGTGTGTTATAAGCTTGGTCTAAGTAGACAAAATCCGAACCAGCGCAAGCTGAGATGCCTACCGATCCTCGGTGGGCTGAGTTTTCCCAAACGAATCAGGGCTAGCGAGTCGCATTAGCGTCTCGTAAGAGGATGCGCTCTAGCGCTTCCCGGCCCGACCTATTTCACGGTTCGCGCCCTGCAGCAGAAACCCGACTCGCCTATCAAATAACGCTAGCGTCGGCGTCTACCTGACTCGTGGGGCCGATTATTTAGCTCCCCCAGGGCTATGCCGGTCTGGCCTCACCGGGACACAACGAGGCAACGAAAGGCGCTAGTACGGGGCTGAGTAGGCCCTAATTCGCATAGCCCAGCCGGCCAGTGGCGCACATAACCCCGGCATCGGCCGATCGCAGCTCGCTCCTCCTAAATAACTGAGCGCGGGGCGGCCGAAACTAACAAGAGGAAAGCTTGATCCGCCTGTACATCGGCTGGGATCACCGAGAAGCTGTGGGGGCGCATGTCTTCCTGCAGAGCCTGATCGACCAGCGAAGCAAAGTCCCGGTAAGCGTCACGTTCCTAACGCCAGAGGTAGCCAAAGGCTTAGGAATTGGTACAGATGGGACTAATGCGTTCTCGCTTTCTAGATTCCTAGTCCCTTACCTGGAGGGATTCAACGGCTTTGCGATCTTCCTCGACGGCGCGGACATGCTGCTGAGGGCGGATCTGAACGAGCTGTGGGAACACAGGAACGGCTGGGAGGCGATTCAAGTCGTCCCGCACGATTACAGAACCAAGCATCCGAGGAAATACATAGGAACAGAGCTGGAGGCCGACAACCTCGACTATCCGGCCAAGAACCAAAGCTCGGTGATCGTTTGGAATTGCGGGCACTACATGAACCGCTGTCTGACGCCTGACTACATTCAAAAGCACGGCGGGCAGCATCTGCATAGGTTCGAGTGGCTGAGGGACAAGGGCCGGATAGGCGAGCTTCCAGAGAATTGGAATGTGCTGATTGGTGAGCAGGAGAGCGGGCTGGACACGAAGCTGGCTCACTTCACGTTAGGTCTGCCGAGCTTCAGGCACTACCAGGACTGCGACCACGCCAACGAGTGGAGAGCGGCTTACGTGGCGGCTACTAAGGGCATGCAGTACACGATCCCGAGCGAGCGGTAGATGGAAAGGTGCGACTGCAACCAGGACTGCCGGCTGATGCGAGGGGAGTTGCCGAGGGATCAGAAGTGCAGGCAGACGCTGCAATGCCCAAGGTGCAGGACTGAGTATTTCGAGCCTGTGATGTGCGACTGGTGCGATATCCCGCTCGTGCCTGTGTGGAAGGGCAAGTGAAGACGCTGATCTACATGTCCGAGGAGCTGAAGAAGCCCAAGATGGACGTGTCCAGGGCAACGATTGTGCAAAGCGGCCCAACAATCAAATACGGCGGGCAGCTCAGGATTGTGGATAAGCAAGGCAACACGTTGGCCTCGGTGCTCATAGACCCCAAGGGGTTGAAAGCAGCGCCCGATCATTTCGTGAAGGCATGGATTGAGACAGAGTACGAAGTCGTCCAGCTCTAGATTCAAAAGACGCCTGGGACGAATGCTGTGGTTCATCGGATTAGTGGCAAAGGAGCTAGACAAGCGTGAGCAACGCCTTAGCGAGCAAACAGGGAGCGCTGAACCCGCTAAAGAGCGTAGACCCCAAAGACGTGCTTACTCGCGTGCTGAACGAGGAAAGCACAAAGGACATAGCCAAAGACCTAGGAGTAACAAGGTCCGCCCTGAACCAATGGCTCCTAGCAAACGCCGAGACAGAATGGAGAGCAGCCCAGGTCATCAGGGCCGTAAAGCGTAAGGAAGAGGCTGAGGACCGATTCGAGGAGATCCAGGAAAGGATTGCAGGGGCGGATAAAGAAGAAAGAGACCGCCTCACGCTCTCGCTGTCCCTCGCACGCGAGAAGCTCAAGGCAGCTCAGTGGGACCTGGAGCGCGTATGCCGCAGGATCTACGGGCAGGACCAGCCGCCAGACAACGCGGGCCGGCTCTCAATTACGCTCAATATCAGTGGCGGGGATGCAACAATCGCACCGCAACATGGCATTACGGTGGATGAAAGCGGGAAGGAAATAGCGTAAGCTATTGATAGTACAAGAGTTGTGCGTTCGCACAGGTAGCTATATGCATTACGTTAAATGCATTTGTGCGACACAACATGGGCTTGAGGGCTCCCTTAAGCATGCTTTTCCTGGCCGAGGCCGGGGGTAGGTCGAGAAACAGGGGGAGGGGGAGGGCGCCCGTAACCGTCCCTTGATCCCCCACACATTTTCCATGAAACCGATTTGCGACTTGTGCGGCACTCGCCATGAGTCATGGCAGGCGCATGTATTTGCGACTAACGGGATTGCGACTAACGGGATTGCGACTAACACAAGTGCGACTAACAGAGAGATTCCCCGAGATACCAAGGATCGGTTACGCGGGGAGCGACGCGAGGGACTTGGTGGACCTTTACGCGCTGCCCAAAGTGCAGGCGAAGGAAGTGGTCAAGGCTTGGTGGTACCGGTATCACGCACAGCGAATCGCCGTTCTAAGGAAGCCTACAACGCTTACCAGCGCGAGTACATGCGCCGGAGACGAGCGTTAGCGCGTGGACATTAGTTACTCGCCTCCTGGCCCGGTGTGCCGGGAGTACATCCTAGACAGAAGCTTCGTAAGCATGATTGGCGGGCCTGTGGGCTCGGGGAAGACGGTTGGCTCCCTGATGAAGGGGATGTCGATCAGCATGTCCCAGGAGCCGTACGAAGGCGTCAGGTACAGCCGTGGGATGGTGTTGAGGAACACCTACCCGGAGCTTCGTAGCACGGTCATCAAGAGCTTCCAGGAGTGGTTTCCTGAGTCTGTAGCTCCGATCAACTGGGCGTCTCCGATCACGGCGAAGCTGGATTTTTATTTACCGGACAAGACGCGGGTGAAGTGCGAGATTCTGTTTCTCGCTCTTGATCGACCGGAGGATGTTGGAAAGCTCAAGTCTCTTGAATTGACATGGGCGGCGATCTCGGAGGCTTCAGAGGTTCCGAAGGCGGTTTTTGATATGGCGACCCAGCGGGTCGGTCGCTATCCGCCTCAGAGGTGGGGTGGCCCGACTTTCTACGGTGTGTTCGGGGATACGAACATGCCGGACACCGACCATTGGATTTACAAGATCTTCGAGGAAGAAAGACCCGAGGGTTTTGCGATCTACAAGCAGCCTGGCGGTCTGGAGGAGAAGAACGGTGTCTGGGTGCCTCATCCAGAAGCTGAAAACATTCAAAACCTCCCCGGTGGTTATGGGTACTACCAGAAGCAGATCGCCGGCAAAGCTAAAGAGTGGATTCGGGTTTATGCAGGAGCGAGGTACGGGGTCGTAACGACTGGGAAGCCGGTTTACTCCCAGTACAACGACGACTTTCATGTGAGGGACGTAAAGCCGTACCCCGATAAGCCTCTCCTTATCGGCTTGGATTTCGGGCATCCGGCCGCTGTTATCTGCCAGGTCTCGCCGATGGGCCAGTTAAGGGTCTACGCGGACATCGTTGAAGACTCCACGATGGGGATTCAGCAGTTCGCGAGGGACATTCTCAAGCCGTTCCTGGCAGAGAACTTCCCCGGCTACAAGTTTCAATGCGTTGGGGATCCTTCTGGGGTCAAGCGGGCCGATTCCGACGAGAAAACGGCCTTCATGGTCCTTGCTGATGAAGGGTTTGTTGCGATGCCCGCCATCTCGAACGACCAGAAGATGCGACAGGAGGCGGTCAAGAAGTACCTGACGAAGCTTGTTGCGGATGGTCAACCCGGTTTAGCGGTGAGCCCGAATGCGAAGTACATCCGCAAGGGCTTTTTGGGTGGATATCACTTCAAGCGCGTCCAGGTGAGCGGCTGGGAAGCGCAGTACCGGGACATTCCAAACAAGAACGAGTATTCGCACGCTCACGATGCGCTGCAGTACGTCGCTTTGCATTCCACGACTGCCGAAGCGGCGAGCGAGTTCGGCAAGAAGATCGTCTACCCGCAGATTGGAGTTGTATGACGCCGCTAGAGCTCAAAACCGCCTTCCGCGTCATGCAAGAGGAACTAACGGCTCTCAGGGACCGCGTAGGCGCTCTGGAGGCGAAGCAGCCGGAAGAGAAACAGGTCCGGAAGATGTGCCCGCACTGCGGCGAGCAGCCGGCGTACCACTTCCATGTTGTGAAGTGCGCCAAAAACAAAAAGAACAAAGGCGTAAATGGCGAAGCTAACGGACACTGAACTCCGAGCCCTGCTGGACGAAGAAATAAGGGGGGCTGTCGGGTACAACTCAAGCGAGCTTTCCAACCAGAGGAAACTTGCGCTCGACTACTACCACGGGGAGCCCTTTGGTAACGAGGTCGAGGGGCGGTCTGCCTACGTTTCCCGTGACGTTGCGGACACGATTGAATGGATCATGCCCTCCATCATGCGGATCTTTACGGGTGGCGACACCATCGTAAGGTTCGAGCCGCAGGGGCCGGAAGATGAGAAAGCCGCCCAACAAGCCACCGACTACGTTAACCACGTCTTCCAAAGGCAGAACGACGGCTTTCTAGCCCTCTATACGTGGTTCAAGGACGCGCTTCTCTCTAAGAACGGTTTCCTGAAGGTGTACTGGGAGAAGTACACCGAATATAAAACTGAGACTTACGAGAACCTGACGGACGACGAGTTTGCGATGCTCCTCCAGGATCCCGACGTGGAGCCTGTTGAGCATACGGAAGACGCGACGGTAGACGTTATCTCTGGAGTTACCTCCAGGGTTCACGCTGTCAAGCTCAGGAAGAAGACCGAGACCGGCAAGTGCTGCGTTCTCCCCGTTCCCCCGGAAGAAGTCCTCGTAAACCGCTACCCGGTTGCTCCTCTTAAGCGCAATCGGTTTGTCTGCCATCGTCGCCGAGTCACCGTCTCCGAAATCGTGGAGATGGGGCTGATGAGCAAGGAGGAAGCAGAAAGTCTTCCTTCCTACGAGGACGACGACTTCAACGAGGAGCGTATCAGCCGTTACGCCTTCGACGAGACGGACGAGGGAGACAACCCCACCAACAAGAGTTCCCGGTATGTGTGGCTCGCCGAAGCCTACATGAAGGTGGACGTTGACGGGGACGGGGTTGCGGAGCTTCGCAAGATCACGATGGCCGGGGATAGGGTCATCGAGAACGAGGAAGTCGATTCGATTCCTTTCGTCACGATCACCCCGATTATTCTGCCTCACAAGCTGTACGGGATGAGCATTGCGGATCTGGTGATGGATCTGCAGCTCCTGAAGTCTACTGTTTTCCGTCAGATTCTGGACAACATGTATCTCGCCAACAACGGTAGATACATGGCTCTCGATGGGATGGTGAACATCGATGATTTGCTCACCTCGCGACCGGGCGGCATTGTCCGAGTTAAAACGTTTGATGCGGTCAAGCCGATGCAACCGCCTCTCCTCGGGGCTCCCGCATTTAACCTCCTTGAGTACATCGACGTTATCAAAGAGAACCGGACGGGCGTTACTCGGTACAACCAGGGCATCGACGCCGACAGTCTCAACAAGACTGCGACGGGCATTAACCAGATCATGTCTGCGGCTCAAGCAAGGGTGGAGCTTATTGCTCGCGTCTTTGCGGAGACTGGGGTTAAAGACCTTTTCTACGCGATTCTGGAGCGGGTGCAGAAACATCAGGACCACGCCAAGGTAATCCGCCTCCGCAACGAGTGGGTGCCGATGGACCCGAGGGAATGGACCAGTAAGTTCGACCTGACGGTGACGGTTGGACTGGGCACAGGGTCTAAAGACATGCAGATCCAGGCCCTCATGCAGACCATCCAATTCCAGATGATGGCTCTGCAAGGCGGGTTGCCGATCGTGCAGCCGGTGAACATCTACAACACCGCTACGAAGCTACTTGAGGCCCAGAACATCAAGGGCCACGAGCTGTTCTTCACGCATCCGGAGGAGATTCCTCCCGCGCCGCCTCAACCGGATCCCAAGATGGTTGAGGTTCAAGCCAAGATGCAAGCCGATCAGGCGAAGCTGCAGATTCAGGCCCAAAAGGCGGAAGTCGGTGCCCAGCAGAAGCAGGAAAAGATGGTCCACCAAGCGCAGATGGATCAAGCCCGGATGCAGCTGGAGCGGGAAAAGGCCGAGTTCCAAGCCCAGATGGAGCGGGACAAAGCCGTTGCTGAACACCAGCGCGAACTCGACCGACTGGAGATGGAGAAAGTGAAGCTCCAGCTTGAGATTGAGCTGGAGAGGGCTAAAGCCGCCGCTGGGATGCAGATGGAACGGGAAAAGACCGCCGCGAACATCGCCATGCAGCGAGAGAAGGCGAAAGCCAAACCGAAGGCAAAAGAGACTGAATGACCCCTGACGAAGCGAAGGCTAGAGCGGAACGAGCCAAGCAACTCCTGAACGATCCGATGCTGATGGAAGCGTTTCAGGCCGCAGAGGATGCCCTTAACCGGGCTGTCAGGGCGGCTAAGACGGACAAAGAGGCGTTCAAGGCCGCGATTGCCTGCCAAGTGTTCGACCTCATCAAAGGCTCAATCGAAGGTCATATCGAAACGGCCAAGATCGTTGAGTACAACTTCCGACCCTCGCTGAAGGAAAGGTTTGGACTATGAACGGCGTTCTCTACCCGCAAGCTCAACCTGAGCAGCCGCAGGGCGTTCTTGACCCGCGTGTGAAGGCGCTTATGGAACTCATCATGCGCCAGCGCATGCTGCAGAAGATCAACGGGCAGATGCCGGCTCCGTCGCCGACGCCCGGAGGGATTGTGCCCCCGTACACGTTTGGAGTTCGGGGCTAGGAATACCGCGCAAGCGGGAGCAGTAAAGCGGACGAAGAAGCCGCTCTTTATAACAAAAGGAAGTCATGGAACAGACCCAAGCTGCTGCGCCGGCTCCGGCCCAAGCGCAAACGCCGGCTCATCCTATCCACCAAGAAGAAGCAGATCTTGCGAGTCTCACGAAGTGGGTATCGGAGAACCCGGACAACGACCCTGAGCACCCGGAGAATACCTCCGTACCACGGACCGAGGAAGGCGCTCCTGTAGAGCAGCAGGCAGAGCCCGCCGAAGAAGCCCCTGCGGAAGAGTCGCAGATCGAGCTTCCGGAAGACGAGCCGCTTTTCGAGATCGAGTACAAGACCGATTCAGGCAAAGAGTCAAAGAAACTCAGCCTGAAGGAGTTGCGGGAAGGGTATTTAGCCAAGCAGGACTACCACCGCAACATCCAGAAGGTCAAAGCAGAGCAGGCCGAGGTTGCCCAGAAGGTGCAGCAGGCCCAGCTCCAGGCCCAACAGGAATACCTGCAAAGACTTGAGCAGCACAAGCAGCTCGTCCTGAAGACGGTTGCCCCTGAGCTGCAGCAGATCGACCTAAACAAGCTGGCGATGGAAGACCCTGCGGAAGCCCAAAGGATCTTCTTCAAGCAGATCCAGCTTAACCAGACGCTCCAGGCTATCGAGTCGGAGCAGCGTGCGGCGATGGCTCAACAGCAAGAGGCCATGCGCCAGGCGCAGTCACAAGCAATCGAGAGGGCGAGGCAAACCCTGGAGGCAGAGATTCCGGGGTGGAACGTTGACCTCTACAACAATGTCCTTGGAACCGTAGCGAAAGAGTACGGGTTCAAGAACGAAGAAGTAGCACCCGTAGTAGATGCGCGGTTGATTAAGGTCTTCCACGACGCAGCGAAATACAGGCAGCTTCAACAAGCCAAGCCCGAGGTTTCTAAGAGAGTCGTGGCGGTTCCCAAGGTCATCAAACCCGGAAGCGCTGAAAAGCCGAATCCCGCGAGAGAAGCAGTGAGCGAACTTTCCGCCAAGCTCAAGAAGTCAGGGCGAGGGGAAGACTTCGTAGCGCTGTACCTTGCAAAACAAAAACAACAAAAAGGGAAATAAGCCATGACCGCTCCTTCCGGGACGTTCCAGGCGTACCAAGCTGTCGGTAACAGGGAAGACCTGACCGACATGATTTACAACCTCTCGCCGACCGAGACGCCGTTCGTTGCGATGGCTGCCAAGGTGAAAGCCAAGGCCGTCAACCACGAGTGGCAAACGGACGCGCTCGCTGCTGCTGCGAAGAACAGCAACATCGAGGGTGACGACTCGGCGGTGAACACCGCTGTTCCGACCGTTCGCCTGTCCAACCGCACCCAGATCTTCAAGAAGACGATCCAGGTGTCGGGCACGCAAGAGTCCGTGGACAAGGCTGGCCGTGATTCGGAAATCGCGTACCAACTGATGAAGCGCGGCAAGGAAATCAAGCGCGACATCGAGTTCGCCGCGACCCAGAATCAGGGCTCCTCGGCTGGTAACGCCTCGACTCCTCGCCAGATGGCCGGCCTGGAGGCGTGGATCACCAACTACCAGTCGGTGGGTGGTGGCACGGCGCAAACCACTCCGGGTTTCTCCAGTGGCGACACGGCGGCTCCGACCGATTCGACCGTTACCGGCTCGATGACGGAAGAGCACCTGAAGACCGCGATCTCCAGCGCGTGGTCGGCGGGTGGCAACCCGACTGTCGTTCTGGTCGGTCCGGGCGCGAAGAAGAAGATCTCGACGTTCGCGGGCATCGCGACCCTTTACCGGGAAGCGGGCACGACCGCCAAAGGCACCCGTATCGTGGGTGCGGCCGACATCTACGTGTCGGACTTTGGCGAGCATCGCATCGTCCCGTCGCGCTTCTCGCGTGATCGCACGGTTCTCGTTCTCGACATGGACTTCTGGGCGCTTGCCCAGCTCCGTGGCATGACGAAAGAGAAACTGGCGAAGACCGGCGACTCGGAGAAGTGGCACCTCGTTACGGAACTCACCGTTGAGGCCCGTAACGCTGCCTCGTCCGCGAAGATTGCGGACGTGGATTCGTCGAAGTAAGCGACTTGGCGGGAGGGGGTTAACAGCCTCCTCCCGTTTTTATGAAACGCATACTCGACCACGACCCGTTTACCGGGGTCACAGAGATTTTCCACCACGACGAGACAACGAATACGTCTTACGTGGAGACGGTTCAGGATGTAGACACGATTCTTGATGTCACGAACGACCTCAGGAACGATGACGAGTACACCAAGAAGGGGATCAAGGACGAGATGTGGCACTTCGCGTCCATTCCCATTGTTGTGCAAATGCGCTGGCTGTCTGAGTACGGGTCGGAGAACTGGCCCATGCGACCCGGCAACGAAAAACTCCTCTTCAGGCTACTTAACAGCCCCGAATGGAAGTATCTCAAAGCGACAAACAAGATTCACTTAGGAAGATAGAGCAAGCTAGAAGGGCGATGGCCGAAGGGGACTACGGCCAAGGGGTGAAGCTAGCTAGTGAAGTCTTGGACGAGGACTTCAATAACCCGATGGCTGTTTTCCTGCTTGGGTATTCCTCGCTGAAGACGGAGAAGTTCGGGATTGCCTACCAGCTCTTTATGAGGGCTGCGCAGTTGCATCCTGGAAGAGCCGAGCCGTGGAACAACGCCGGCATGTGCTTTCAGGAGACGTGGGATCTGGACGCTGCGGAGAAGTGCTTCAGGAAGGCTCTGCAGATCGAGCCGGACAACCCTGCGGCGATGCAGAACCTGGCGCTTATATACGTGAACAGGTGCCAGCCTGACGAAGCGCTGAAGTGGGTCCGAAGGGCAGAACAGACCGGGCATAACTCCTGGGAGGCCGTCGATAACAAGGCGATGGCGCTCCTGATGAAGCGGGACTGGGAGGGCTGGAAGCTCTACCGGGAGACTGCGGGGAGGCACAAGCAAAGGCAAATCAGGACGTACATGAATCCTGAGGAGCCGATGTGGGAGGGCCAGAAGGGGGCGGTGGTGGTGTACGGAAACCAGGGCTTAGGAGACGAGATCTCCTTCGCTTCCTGCATCCCGGACGCCATCAAACGCGCCGAAGTGATCGTGGATTGCGATCACAGGCTGGAGGGGCTGTTCAAGCGGTCGTTCTCCGAAGCAAAGGTCTACGGCACGCGGTTCAAAGACCGAGAGTGGGACCACGCGGTGGATTACTCCATCGCGAGTGATTGCCTGCCGGCGATGTTCAGGGAGAAGGACGAGGACTTTCCGGGGACGCCTTACCTGAAGGCAGATCCTGAAAGACGACTTCAGTGGAGATCGTTGTTTGATACCTACCGCAAGCCGGTTATCGGGGTTGCTTGGACTGGCGGGCTGAAGAACACTGGGTCGGCAAAGAGAAGTCTCAAGCTAGAGCAGTTACTGCCGATCTTCAAGGCTATAGACGCAACGTGGGTCTGTCTTGAGTACAAGGACAGGTCGGAGGAAATCGAGGAGCTGGAAAGACTTCATGGGGTGCGGATTCTCGATTATCCCCGAGCAACCAGAACCAATGACTACGACGATACCGCTGGCCTCGTTGCGGAGCTGGATCTGGTCATCTCTGTTTCAACGTCGGTGGTGCACCTAGCGGGGGCTCTAGGGAAGGAGTGCTGGTGCCTGCTGCCGAATAAGCCTAGGTTCTTCTACGGGCTCGAAGGCGACACGCTGCCTTGGTACAAGAGTTTGAAGCTGTTCCGGCAAACGCAGGATTGGCCGATAGAGGACATGGTGAAGCTCCTGAAGCTGCGGTGGGGTAAATAGTGGATCCATACAGCACCCACCTGGAAGCATTGGTAGAGACGGCGATGCACTCGAAAGGCCCGATCTTGGAACTTGGATGCGGGCATTACTCAACTCCTGTCCTGGCTTCGATCTGCGCGGCGCAGGAGAGGAAGTTTCTGGTTCAGGCATCAAACGAAGAATGGGCGACGCAGTTCACCGAGATTGCCGACGTGGAGCTGGTGGACTGGAGCAACTGGACTCCTCCTGAAGGCAAGTGGGGCATGGTGTTTCTCGACTCCGAGGAAGCGGTTAGGGACCGGATCAAGAGACTCCCCGCATTGGCGAAGGTCGCTGATGTCGTGGTAATGCACGACGCCAACGTGGCGATCAAGAACGCGGAGTGGAAGTCGCTGATTCAGGATTACAGGGAAATCCAGGTTTTCCACAAGCATGTTCCCTGGACGGTGGTGATGCTGCCCAAATGAGGGTTGTCTGTGTCCTCAAGTCTGGGGGCGAGTACGACGCGGAGTGGGTCAGGAAGTTGCGGGATGGAGTGGCGAGAAACACGACCATTCCGTACACCTTCCAATGTCTGTCGGATGTTGATGTTCCCTGCGAACGGATCCCTCTACGGCATGACTGGCCGGGGTGGTGGGCGAAGCTCGAAGTCTTCAGGGTGGTGGATGGGCCGACGCTTTATCTTGACCTGGACACGGTAGTAACAGGGAGCCTGGATCACCTAGCAGACATCCAATCCGACTTCGCGATGCTGCGGAACTTCAACAATCCGCAGATGGTCGGGTCCGGGGTGATGTGGTTCCGCAAGCCTCTCAGGAAGGTCTACGACCGCTTCTGCGAGAGGCCGTACAAGTGGATTCAGTACCACGAGGAGCGCAGGGACGGGACGTACCTCGGGGACCAAGCGTTCATTTGGGATTCGCTTGGCAGGCAGATCGACAGACTGCCGATGGAAACGATCAAGTCGTACAAGTATCACTGCACGAAGGGGCTGCCTGAGAACACGTCCCTCGTATGCTTTCACGGATTGCCCAAAGCGCCCGACATCAAGACCGACTGGATGGAGGCGCATTGGAAATAACAAAGAGTCCTAAAGGACCGACATGGCGATCTCTATCTATGCCGAGCTGCAAACGGCGGTAAGCAACTGGCTCGACCGTAGCGACCTCTCTAGCCGTATCCCTGAGTTCATCGTTATAGGCGAGGCGCGTATTGGGCGCGAAGTCCGTTCCCGCCTGCAAGAGCAGCGCGTTACCGCGACGACGGACGACTATGTAAACGTCCCGTCCGACTTCCTGGAGATGCGTTCGGTATGGCTGACGACCAGCGGCAGGATCATCCCGCTCCAGTACGTCGCCCCGGATGCGCTCTTCACGATGTACCCAACGACGACTTCCGGGTGCCCCAAGTATTTCACGATTTTTGGCGACGAGATCCGCTTCGGGCCGCTGCCTGACTCGTCCTACACGATTGAGCTTTGGTACTACAAGAAGCTTGAGGCTCTGGCGGACGAGTCGAACGCGCTCTTCACCCGCAACCCGGACCTGTACCTCTACGCGGCGCTCTGTGCGGCCGT
>Ga0196970_1000516_pt1 | contig 42828 bp, 39 predicted proteins | sample S1v_513CmetaG_FD_148672 | JGI IMG/M metagenome (GOLD analysis project Ga0196970, IMG submission 148672) | Soil microbial communities from Anza Borrego desert, Southern California, United States - S1+v_5-13C | ecosystem: Environmental > Terrestrial > Soil > Desert | place: USA: California... | reverse complement strand
CACCACGGCCTGGATCATCGCGCTTTGCTGTACCGAGAGTGCGTGCCGCAGCTGCCGCAGGTGCTTGTCGTAGCCGCCTTTGGCGAGGTAATCGGCAAGGGCGGCTTGCGCCGGCGCGGAAGCGGAAAGCGTGATCGTCACTTTCAGTCGCGCCACTTCCTGCGTGAACCTGCCGGGAGCCGCCCAGCCGATCCGGTAGCCGGGAGCGAGGCATTTGGAAAACGACGAGCAGTGCATGACAAGGCCCTTGGTGTCGAAGGCTTTCGCCGATACCGGCCTCTTGGCGCCGAAATACAGCTCTCCGTAAACATCGTCTTCGATCAGCGGCACGTCGTGCGACTCAAGCAATTCCACGAGCGCCCGCTTCTTCTCGTCCGGCATCAGGCTGCCCAGCGGGTTCTGGAAGTTGGTCATCAGCCAGCACGCTTTCGGTTTGTGCCGCTCAAGCGCAAGAGCAAGCGCCGCGAGGTCGATGCCCTCGCGCGGATGGGTCGGCACTTCGATGGCATTCAGGCCGATGCGTTCGAGCGCTTGCAGGGCCGCATAAAATGTCGGCGATTCGATGATGACGCAATCGCCCGGACGCGCCACGGCTTGCAGACACAGGTTGAGCGCCTCAAGCGCACCGTTGGTAATGACGATTTCGTCGGTGTGCAGGTGCAGTCCGTCGGCGAGGTAGCGCAGTGCAATCTGGCGCCGCAAACCGGCGTTCCCGGGCGTGAGGTCGTCAACGGTGCTCCATGGGTCCATCTCTTGCACACAGGAGGCCATCGACCGTGCCAGCCGCGGCAGTGGAAACAGCAAGGGGCTGGGAAACGCCGACCCCAGCGGGACGATATCCCGGGTCTTGACCGATTCGAGCACGTCGAACACGAGCCGGCTCACATCAACGGTTGTCGATTCGCCGGTGGGACGGGAAGCAATATCCGGTTCGGGCGGCAGCGTCTTCGCGCCTGCGATCACGTAATACCCGGACCGCTCGCGCGCGCGGATCAGGCCGCGCGCTTCCAGCAGGTAATAGGCTTCGAACACCGTGGAGGGGCTGACACCCCTGCTCGTGCTTGCCTGCCTGACCGACGGCAGGCGGTCGCCCAGTTTCATCACACCGGTGCGGATCGACTGGGCGATCTCTTCAGCCAGCAACTCGTAGCGTTTCATGGGCGCGTTTGCTCTTTCATCAATGTCAGCGGCGTGCCATGGGGAATTTTCTGTTACGTGCTGCGCGGCTTTCTGCATTCTGTGCTTTCCATGCCCATGGCCGCACCATTTGACCATCTTTTACACGGCGGTGGAAGCAAAAACCGGTGCCGCCGGCCTGCTTTTCTGATCCGCTGTTTTCAGGCATATCTGATCCTGTTTTCCTCGCTCCGTCCCACCTACAATCTGCATTGCCCCGAGGACGAAGAGAACCGGCATCGCGATGATCGACAGCGCAACAAAGATTCTTGTGTTTCAAGCCCTCGGTGAAGGCGCTGCTTTCGCCTTCTCGATCCCGATCCCCGGCCCGGTCATTGGCATGCTCCTTCTGTTCCTGTATCTGCTTGCAAGGGAACACGAAGCAGAAAGGCTGGCGGTGTTCTCGACGAAGTTCCTCCGCCACATGGCCTTGCTTTTCATCCCTGCCGCCGTCGGCATCATGCAGCACCTGGATCGTGTTGCCGACGAGTGGCTCCCTATCCTCGCCGCACTGACGATCAGTACATGGGTGTCGATCGCCGCCACGGCCGTAGTCACGCGGCGCATCGATCATGGCTGATAGCGTCTGGACGCACCTGTCGGCCTCCCCCGTGACCTGGCTGCTGGCCACGCTGATGGCTTACCGGTTTTCCCTTGCTGTGTACGAGAAGGCCGGCCGCAGCCCGCTTGCACATCCCGTGGCTGTGTCGGTAGCGCTTCTCGTGACGGGCCTTGGCATCGCGCAGGTTCCGTACGAAACCTATTTCGACGGCGCCCGCTTCATCCACTTCCTGCTGGGGCCGGCCACCGTGGCCCTGGCGATTCCCTTGTACGCCCAGCTCAAGCGCATTCGACGCAGCTGGCCCAAGCTGCTGGCCGGCGCCTTGCTCGGCTCGGCCGCATCCGTGATTACCGCGGTGGGAATTGCATCGCTGCTCGGCGCCTCGCACATGACTGTCCTGTCGATGGCGGCAAAGTCCGTGACGATGCCGATTGCCATCGGCATCACCGGGGAAATCGGCGGCACGGCGTCACTGACCTCGGCACTGGTGATGTTGACCGGCATCCTCGGCGCCACCACGGCGCAGGGCATCCTGAAACGCATGGGAATGACCGATCCCGGGACCAGCGGATTTGCCCTGGGAGTCGCGGCGCACGGCATCGGGGCATCAAGGGCGTTTCAGTTGAACCAGGAGATGGGTGCATTCGCGGGATTGGCGATGGGATTGGCCGGCGCGCTGACCGCGACACTCCTCCCATTCTGTTTGCGCCTTGCGGGATTTTGATGACCGATCTGCAGGCATCGCCGGAAAAATCCCTGCTCCGCTATTTTGGTTCGCTTCTGCATCTGTTTGATCCACGTCAAGCGCAATAACATGCCGCCCTGAAGCGGGATGGCGCCGGATGTCGCGCGCCGCCGTCGTAACAAGGAAACTTATGAACCCGACCGGTTTACTGTTAGCCACGTTTATTTTGTCCATTGTCGGCCTCTTTGCCTTCATCTGGTCGCTGCGCAAGGGACTGTTCGATATCGAGTCCAGCGGCGCCACGGCCATCTTTTCCTCGGGAGAGATCGGTTATGCCGAAGAACCGGCCGCCAGCAAGGAACAGCATCGGGCCCTGCAGCAGACGGCGAATGCCGTTGCAGGAACGCCGCCGGCATCCATGCAGGATCACGAGATTGCGGCGCGCGCCGCGGCAGACCGGTCAAGCGCGTTCCCCGCATTTGTACTGATTGCCTGCGCCGCCGTCTGGTTGCTGCTGGCATCCGCGGCCGGTCTCGTGAGTTCGCTCAAACTGCACATGCCCGATCTCCTGAACCAGTCGGCATGGCTGAGCTTCGGCCGTCTGCGCACCATTCACCTCAACGCCGTCGCTTACGGGTGGGCGCCGATGGGCCTGCTCGGCCTGGCCACCTGGATGCTGCCGCGCCTGCTCAAGACGCCCCTGGTCGGCGGACGCTTCGCCATTTTCGGGGCGCTGCTCTGGAACGCGGGACTGGTCGCCGGCCTCGGCGCCATCGCAAACGGCATGAACGCCGGCATGGAGTGGCTGGAGATTCCCTGGCAGGTCGGCCTGCTGTTTGCCGTGGGCGGGATGATGATCGGCTTGCCGCTGATCTTCACCTTGCAGCAGCGCCGTGTGCACCACCTCTACGTCTCCGTCTGGTACATCGGCGCTGCCTTGTTCTGGTTCCCCATCCTCTATATCGTCGCCAAGATCCCGGGCGCACACTTCGGCGTCGAGCAGGCGACGATGAACTGGTGGTTCGGGCATAACGTGCTCGGGCTGTTCTACACGCCCCTGTCGATCGCCGCCGTCTATTACTTCCTGCCGAAGGTCATCGGCCGCCCGGTGCGCTCGTACAACCTGTCCTTGCTCGGTTTCTGGACGCTTGCCTTCTTCTACGGACAAGTCGGCGGGCACCACCTGATCGGCGGCCCCGTTCCCGAATGGCTGATCACGCTGTCGATCGTGCAGAGCGTGATGATGGTGATTCCCGTCGTTGCCTTCTCGGTGAACCAGCACCTGACCCTCAAGGGCCATTTCAGCGCGCTGAAGCATTCGCCGACGCTGCGCTTCATCGTGTTCGGCGCGGTGATGTACACGCTTGCGTCCTTGCAGGGCTCGCTGGAAGCGCTCCGCTCACTCAACGCCTTGACGCACTTCACGCATTTCACCGTGGCCCACGCGCATCTGGGCATGTACGGCTTTGTCTCGATGGTCATGTTCGGCGGCTTCTACTTCGCCATGCCGCGCATTCTGGACATCCGCTGGCCGCACGCCAGCCTGATCGGCTGGCACTTCTGGCTGGTCGCGGCCGGCTTCGCAATCTATCTGGTCACCTTGAGCATCGGCGGCCTCTTGCAAGGTTCAGTGCTGCTCGACGCCGCCCGTCCCTTCATGGAATCCGTGGAGGTCTCGCTGCCCTGGCTGAAGGGCCGCTCGCTGGGCGGCGCGCTGATGACCGCCGGGCATCTCGTCTTTGTGTATCACTTCGCCGTCATGGTCGTGCGTTCGGGCGTGCTGACGCAGACCGAGCGTGCCGCAATCCACTCACCCGCGTAATCATGGAAAACGAAATCAAACTCCTGGGCGGGGCGATGGTGACGCTTTCATTGGCCACCTGCGCCATGATTGTCGTCCCCTTCCTCCAGCTCAAAGACGTTCCCGCGCCTGCCGGCCTCAAGCCTTACACCAGCCAGGAGCTGCGCGGGCGCGAGGTGTACATGGCAAACGGGTGTATCGCCTGCCACACCCAGCAGCCCAGTTCCACCGGCGCCGGCATTGCGGATGCGGCGCGCGGTTGGGGGCGGGCATCTGTCGCCGCCGACTATCACTACGATGCGCCGCCCTTGCTGGGGACCATGCGCACGGGGCCCGACCTGTTCAACATCGGCGTGCGCCAGCCGAGCGCCGACTGGCACCTGGGACATCTATACCAGCCCCGCGCCTACGTCCCCGGCAGCATCATGCCTGCGTATCCCTTCCTCTTCGAAATCAAGGACGCGACGGCCGTCACGAAGCACGACAAGGTCGTGACGCTGCCGCCAGGGACCGTGCCACCGGGCAAGGCCGTTCTGGCGACACCCGATGCCGTGGACCTTGTCGTCTATCTCCAGGGCTTGAAACGCAGCTATCCGGTCCTGAGCGCAAACCAACCTGTCAGCAACAGCCAATGAAAGCACAAGGCAATCGCAATTCGGAGCATGCGGACCCGCATGAGCAATACAACCCCGTTCCCCGCGTCGTAGCCGGACTGGTGATCGCGATGGTGGTGTGGGCCGTGAGTTATATCGCCATCCAGGGCGCCGACGGGGAACCTTCACTGGGAGACCGGCGCGATCCGGCGGCATTGTCGGCGGCGGCGGGCAGCGGGATCGCGAATGGCAGCGGCATTTATGTCGCCAATTGCCAGGCGTGCCATCAGGCCAACGGGCAGGGTTTGCCGGGCGTATTCCCTCCCCTTGCCGGATCGCCGTGGGTGACCGGCGACCCGGCCGTGTTAAGCCAGATCCTGCTGCACGGCCTCACCGGCCCCATCGAGGTGCTCGGTACGACTTATAACGGAACGATGCCCGCGTTCGGCAAGAATCTGCGCGATGAAGAGATTGCGGCAGTGGCTGCGTATGTACGCAGTCAATGGGGCAACAGCGCATCCGGCGTCGATGCGGAGGCAGTGGCAAAAGAACGTGCCGCGACCGCCGGCCGCGAAGGTCCGTGGGATGGGGCCAGGGAGCTCGGCACGCTGGGCGGCAAAGGATGAGGACAGCAACATGGCGGCCCGTGGCGGCGATCTTGCTGATTGCCGTCGCCGCACTGGCGGCATTCTGGACTGTGACGCGCGGCTTCCAGACAGTCACGTCCGACGGTGCCAGGCGTATCGATATCGCCCGGTCGCCGCGGCCGCTGCCGCCGGCGCCGGTGGTAGACGGCGCAGGCCGCGTATTCAATTTGTCCGACATCGCCGGCGGGACGGACGCGACGTTCGTGACCTGGGTGTACACGCGCTGCCTCACGATCTGCCGCACCAGCATGTTCGGACAGGCCTATCTGCAGCAGGAAATCCTTGCACGCGGCCTGGAAGGCCGGGTAAAGCTGCTCACCTTGAGCTTCGATCCTGTTCACGATACGCCGGACGTGCTTTCCGCCTATGGACGCCAACTGAAAGCCGATGCCGGGGTATGGCGCTTTGCCACCGTAACGGAAACCGGCAGTCTCATGGCGTTGTTGAAACTGTTCGAGATCGTCGTGCTGCCGGACGGTGCCGGCGGCTATTCGCATAACGCGGCACTCTTCCTGATGGATAGACATGGGCGCGTTGTTCGCGCCTATGATATCGACCGCCCTGATCTCGCTCTGGCCGACCTGCCCTTCGCAACAGGGACGTGACGCAATGACGAGGCGCCCTGCCCTGATCCTGCCCGTTCTGCTTCTTGTGGCGGCCGCGCTTGGCCGCGGGTGGCTGGAAGCGACGATGGCCCGCCACATGCTCATCGAGTTGCCATTGCTGTTCGCCATCGGCTGGCTGGCGGTCCGCTCGCCCCGCTCCGGCGAGACCCCCTTGCGGTGGAACGCGAACAGCCTGCCGGCCCTGTTCGCCGCAATGCTCATTACCGCGTTCTGGATGCTTCCCGTAGCACTCGACCTTGCCGTGCTCGATGCGAGGGTGGGAGTGGCCAAGGCACTGAGCATGCTTGTCGCCGGAGCGCTGACCGGTGCAGTCTGGCGGAGCGCCGGCCTCGTGATGCAAGCCTTCTTCATATTCAACTGGACCTGGATGGCCCTGACTGCAGGCTTGCTGTATCAGGATGCACCCCAGCAGTTGTGCAGTGTCTACCTCAGCGACCAGCAGCCGGCCGCCGGCAGGGGAATGGTCATCCTTTCGCTGGCAGTCCTTGGCACGTGGGTGGCACATGCGGTCCATGTGCTTGGCTTGCAGGAGGAGAAGCTGCAGCAGCGAAGCCGGTGACGCTGATTCCCGCTTGTCCGATCGGGATAATGCGGGCCTCTTGCATTCGCCCGGTTCGCGATTTGTCTTGCGCAGTTCATCAGCCGGGCAGGCGCAACTTCGTTCGCAGCTTTCGCAAGGGAACATATCGGCAGGTTCCGATCTCTTACACCTGCCCCTTGCCAAGTCAACATGACAAATTCGTTAAGAAGGTTCGTGACCGGATCCATGTTTCCGCCGCTACTGTACGAGTGCGTTTTCAAGAGCTCCCCGATCGGGGCATATCTTTTATCACCGACACCGGAAATAACAATTCTCGATGTAAACGATTCATTTCTGCACCGTGTGTCGTTGTCGCGGGCAGATATGATCGGAAAAGGCCTTTTCGAGGTGTTCCCCGATAACCCGGACGATCCCGAAGATACAGGCGTAGATGCTTTACGGCAGTCGATTGCCAAAGCGGTGGTGACGGGTGAAGTGCAGTTCATGGCGGCCCAGCGCTTTCCCATCCAAAAAACCCTGCCCAATGGGGAGATCATATTCGAGGAGCGATTCTGGAACGCTTCCAACACCCCCATCTTTGGGGAAGATGGCAGCATCGTGTGCGTTTACCACGCGACAATCGAGGTCACCAACGAAGTAAAGGCACTAGCGGCGCTTCGACAAAGCGAAGAACGCTTTCGCTCGCTTGTGACGGCAATGAGCCAGGTCGTGTGGATTGCGGAACCGAACGGGGAAATTGCCGCCGATTCTCCGTCGTGGCGAGCTTTCACGGGGCAGAGCCAAGACGAGTGGCGCGGATTGGGCGCATTGAAGGTGATTCATCCCGACGATCGTGAACGCGTCGCGCAATCCTGGGCCGCTGCCACAAGGAGTGGCGTCATCTACGAAAGTGAGCATCGCATCAGGCGCAGCGATGGTGAATACCGCTGGAGCGCGGTACGGGCAGTACCCATTCTGAATTCCGACGGAAGCGTGCGCGAATGGGTCGGAACCAACATTGACATCGAAGACAAGAAGAAAGCGGAAGAAGAGCTGAGGATCGCCAACAATCGCTTGAAATTGGCCGTTGAAGGCGCAGGGGAAGGCGTGTGGGAATGGGATATAACGAAGAATAGAATTTTCTATTCCCCAGTGTACGGCGAGATTGTCGGGTACTCGCCTGCTGAACTGGGCGACGATCCGAACCACTGGTTTTCATTGGTGCATCCCGACGACCTTCCCGTTTCTCACGCCGCGATGGATGAACACCTGGAAGGCAAGACATCGTCGTACTCTAGCGAATACCGCGTGCGCTGCAAGGACGGTAGCTGGAAGTGGGTCCACTCTCGTGGAGTCTTGGTCGAGAAGTCCTCGACAGGCGAACCACTGCGCGTGGCAGGCATGATCAAGGACATTACCGCGCGGAAGGAGTCGGAGGAGCGCATCTGGAACCTCGCCAATTTCGACACATTGACCGGCCTGCCGAATCGGCGCATGTTCAAGGACCGGTTTGCCCAGGAAGTCTTGAATACACGCCGCAGGCATACGGCCGTTGCCTTGCTGTTTATCGATCTGGATGGTTTCAAGCAAGTCAATGACCTGTTCGGACATGACGCAGGAGATAAGCTTTTAATCCAGGCTGCGCAACGTATCGAGGGGTGTGTCCGGGATACCGACACCGTTTCCCGCCTTGGCGGGGACGAATTCACGATTATCCTCGCTGATTTGCATGGTATCGACCATGTTGAGCAAATCGCACAAAAAGTGCTTAATGCACTGATACCCCCTTTCCAATTGGGAAGTGAAAAAGCCTTCCTGTCGGGTAGCATTGGCATCGCCCTTTTTCCCCATGATGCAAACTCGCCCGAGGAACTGATCCGCAAGGCCGACCAGGCGATGTATGTGGCCAAGAACGCAGGGAAGAATCGGTTCAGCTACTTCAACAATGAGATGGATGAAAAGGCGCATATGCGTCTGCGACTCATTCAGGAGCTGCGGGAAGCGGTTCAGGCCAATCAGATGTCCGTGTATTACCAGCCCGTCATCGAATTGAAAAGCGGCGCAATTGTGAAAGCGGAAGCGCTGGTCCGCTGGACTCACCCGCTCTTTGGCGATGTCAGTCCCGCTCAATTTATCCCGCTCGCGGAAGAGTCCGGCATGATCAACGCGATCGGCGATTTCGTTTTCCACGAAGCGGTCAGCACGATCAAGCGCTTGAACGCCCGTCTGAAAAAGCGATTGCAGGTCAGTATCAATAAGTCGCCAATTCAATTCAACTCCAGAGAACAGGATAAGTGGCTTGGCTATCTGCGACAGCTCGATCTGCCTCCGGACTGTGTGACCGTCGAGATCACGGAAGGGGTTTTGCTGGATGTATCGGAGAAAGTCTCCTCAAAGCTGTACGAGTACCGGGACGCGGGTATACAGGTAGCGATCGACGACTTCGGCACAGGATATTCCTCGATGGCGTACCTGCAGAAATTCGATATCGATTACCTGAAAATCGACCAGTCTTTCATTCGGGACCTGGCGACAAACCGCGGAAATCGGGCGATTGCGGAGTCAATCGTCGCCATGGCGCATAAGCTTGGGCTGATGGTCATTGCGGAAGGGGTGGAAACGAGGGAGCAAATGGAGCTTCTGAAGGGAGCGGGATGCGACTACGGCCAAGGCTATTTTTTTTCAGAGCCTGTTTGCGCAAATGACTTTGAAAGCATGCTCCTCGCGGAAAGTGGAGTTCCAATAGCGCGTCCTTTCCATTGATTTGCCTGAACACTTTGAAGCTCGTCAGGACGGGATGAAATCCCGTCCTGCGAGCTTATTCCATTTCCAATAGGTGCTCCGTCTCGGCGTCGTCGGCAAACTGCCTTTGAATGACCTCCACTTGAGGAAGCATCTGCAGGAAGGCATCCACGAGCACAGGGTCGAAGGCAAGCCCGCTATTGTCCTTCAGATACTGTACCGCCTTTTCTTGCGGCCACGCCTCCTTGTAAGGGCGCACTGAAACGAGTGCGTCATAGACGTCGCAGATCGTCGCAATTCGCCCTTCGAGAGGAATCTCTTTGCCGCGGAGTCCGGCCGGGTAGCCGGTCCCATCCCACCGTTCATGGTGCGTGAGCGAGATGCGCCGCGCCATCTTGATTACCTCGGCGGGATGGTCGGGGATGATCGTCGCACCTATGTCGGGGTGAGTCCGCATGATGGCAAGCTCTTCAGGGGTGAGACGTCCCGGCTTGAGCAGGATATTGTCAGGGATGCCAATCTTTCCCACATCATGCAGCGGACTCGCAATCTGGATCATCTGCGCCCAATGCAGATCCTTGCCGATCTCCAGCGCCAAGGCCTGGCACATGCGGCTCATGCGCACCAGGTGTCGCCCTGTTTCGTTGTCCCTGAACTCTCCGGCCCGTGCCAGTGCGAAATTCAGTTCGTTGGCCATCTGCTGCAACGCTTCGACCTGCGCGTCGTAGTACACGGTTGTGGAAAGCCCCATGTCGAGCGCATTGGCCCGGCTGAGCGCAGAGAGATACCTGTGCTGGGTGGCGACATCATCGGGAAAGGACTTCAGCACAACTTGCGCCAGTTCTCCCATCACCAGCGTGTACGTCCCCATGTAAAACCGCAGATCGACGCCAAGACGGTAGTGCGTCTGGCCGATACTGCGGGTCGCGTTCAGGTAATCGTCGTTGAAGTTGCCGGCAAATACAAAGTTGAGCCAGTGCCGCCGTTGTGCCTCCCTGGCACGGCGCAGCGACTCGGGAGAAGAAAACATTTTCCGTGTCGACGGATTGCTGCAGATTTTGTCGTAGATGGCGTCCAGCACCGAGTCAAGATGACGTTCAAGAATGGGCGCCAGCTCATTGAGAGTGGTCCGCACGCTCTCGTCAATCGAGAGAAAGCGAATCCATTGATCAAGGCGGGTATGCATAGATGTTCAGGTTGAAAAATAAAAAAGACGGGTACTGACTTGGCGGCGGAGCCGGGGACATATGCGCGGAGCACAGGTAGCAGGAAAGCTGGTGCGCTATGAGAAGCACACTCTGTTTCGGCCCAGCCCTTTTGCTTCGTAGAGGGCGATATCGGCCCGACGTACCGCCACTTCCTCGTTACCGTCTGCCATGTTCGCCTGGGAAGCACCGATACTGACTGTGACGTGCTTCACGCCCGGAAAAGCCTGTCCGGCGATGGAGGCCCTGATCTTTTCCGCAATAGTCAAAGCGCCATCTGCTTCGGTTTCAGGCAACAGCACGAGGAATTCCTCTCCGCCGAAGCGAGCGACGAAATCTGTCACCCGGATGCTCCCCTGGAGCGTTTGCGCCAGTTGCTTGAGAACCTGGTCGCCGGTTTCATGTCCGAAGGTGTCATTCACACGCTTGAAGTGGTCGATATCCAGCATCAGTACGGTGTACGGTCGTCCTGTACGCTTCATTCTCAAGAACTCGGCCCGTAGCCGCTGGTTGCACGCCAGCCGGTTTCGCAACCCGGTGAGCACGTCGCTGTGGGCCAGGCGATTCATGTCCTGCACGGCAGCCTCCAGGGCTTTTGTACGCTCGATAACGAGCTCTTCGAGTTGCTGCTGGCGGCTCTCCCGTTCACTTGCCAGTGCGAGCTCGGCCTCCTTGCGGCGCTGGATATCTTCAAGGACGGACACAAAGTAGTCGGGCTTGTCGTCGGCAGTGCGGATGAGTGCCACCGTAAGATTGACCCAAACCAGGCTGCCGTCTTCGCGGACGTACCGCTTTTCCATGCTGTAGTTGGGAATGCGGCCTGCGATGAGCTGTTCGACCAAGGCAAGGTCGTTCGACAGGTCATCCGCGAAGGTGATGTCCTGGAAGGTGAGGCCAAGCACGTCTTCCCGCTTGTAGCCGACGATGTCGCACAGCCGGTCATTGACATACAGCCACTTGCCATCCAGCCCCACCAGGGCAATGCCTACGGCGGCCTGCTCGAAAATTGATCGGAAGCGCGTCTCTGCCACGGTAATTTGCTGCTCGGCTCGCTTGCGCTCGGTAATATCCTGCACGGACCCGCGCAGGGCAGTTACTTTTCCATCGTCGTTTAGAACCGTCTCGCACTTGGCTTCCAGCCAAATGCGGGAACCGCTTCCGTGAATCACTTCAAGTTCCAGACCATAACCAACGCCGGTGGACACTGCCTGCTCGACGGCGGTCTTGACGCGTTCCCAGGAGTCGGGACTCAATACAGTGCCGCGCATCGCGGTGAAAGACGGAATGCTGTCCCGTCCGAACAAATGGCGCAAAGAGTCCGACTCGCGTATTTGATCAGTCTCCAGGTCCCAGTACCACGTGCCGAACTTGGCGAGGCGATGGGTTCGCGTCAGTTCCGCATCCTTTGCCAATAAGGCCTCGTTTGTTTGCAAAAGCGCTTCCGCGCGCTCGTGAAGCAGCCTTGAGGCATTCGACAGCGCGTGCGCCACCTCACTGGCCTCCTTGATACTTACCTCGGGGAGCTCGATTGCGTTGCCCTCCCCGAGTGCTTGCGCAGGAAGCGCCAGTGCGCGTATGGAGAAGGCGATCTTGTTACCCGCCCACCATGCCGCTCCCAACCCAAGCGCGAACACGGCGAACATGCCGATTGCAAGTATTCGCAAGGGCTCCTGATATTCCTCCTCCAGGGTTGCAAGGGGGATGCTCAGGACGACAATCCAGCCGGTCGCGGGAGAGCGACTATAGATGTTAAGCACAGGGATGCCATCCGGCGTCACGGCTTCCACCGATCCTTCCATGAACTTCTTGATCTGCCCGGAAAGCGCAGCGCTTGGCTTCTGGCCGATGAATTGTTCGGGAGCGTGGGTGCGCGCAATATAAACGCCCTCGCTGTCCAGAATGCCGGCAATCCAGTCTGACGGAAGGCCCTGTGCCTTCAGGAGGTTGTTGAAGATGACGGGACGGAGAACGGCAGTCAGCACGTAGTCCACCTGGCCGTCGTGAATCACCGGCACGTCGACCGTCATCAACAGTTGCTGGGCGACCGCTCCCTTAAAGACGCCTGATATGGCGGGTTCGCGGCTTTCCACGACGCGCCGTATCTGTTCGAGGTTGCCGTGCTTGGGAAGGGGCTGACCGAAGTCCCGCGACAGGTTGATGATTTGCTGGCCAGAAGTGTCGCTTAACGCGATGCTGTTGCCTATCGGATTAAGCGTTAGAAACTCCCGGGCTTGGCGGTAGAGAGCCGCGAAGTCTTTCCTGCGAAGGGCGTCTGACGTCGAAAGCGACTGCGCAACTGCCTGAGCCTTGTGCAGATGGCTGTCGACGGCCTGCGCCAGCGCTCGTGTTGTCTGAAAGGCATTCCGCTCGAATGCGGCCCGGCTTTCGCGATATTCGTGGTAAACGAGCAGGGCAGCGCCGATTATGCCGGGCACGACACAGGCGAGGACGAGGTAGATCAGGAACATGCGTACCGGCCGAAGGGGCAGTGAGGGGGCTGTTTGTGAAAGCGGCGTCGCGCTCACAACACCCGGTGTCTGATTCATACTGCGCTCCAGCTAGTAACATTCGGTTCTACTTCGGCAAAGCCTCTATTGCGAGTAAGCAATTCTTATGCCGAGCAATAGTTGCAAAACCTGGAGTCCGTTCTGCGTGGCTGGGATTGGCGGAATATCATCCGGTGACGCGGGCAGGCCAGCAGTGCGATGCGCCGGTCCCGGGCTAGGACAGACAGGGCGGGAAGGTTCTCAGAATTGAAAAGTTTCCTGAACTTGATAATCAATCCGCTATGACTCATCGTCGGGAACTCATCAGGCGGAAACGCAATGGCCGCCTTCTCTCTGCGCAACGCCGACTTGGCGGATAATGACGGGCACATCATTTCGCGCATCAGCTCTGGAAATCCCCATGGAAATTAAAGTCAATTTTCTCGACAAGCTTCGTCTTGAAGCCAAGTTCGACGATTTCACGGTCGTGGCCGACCAGCCTATCCGCTATAAAGGCGATGGCTCGGCGCCCGGTCCCTTCGATTACTTCCTGGCCTCATCGGCCCTGTGTGCGGCTTACTTCGTCAAGTTGTACTGTGTAACGCGCAACATTCCGACCGAAAATATCCGCCTCGCGCAGAATAATATTGTTGATCCGGAAAACCGTTACAAGCAGATTTTCAAGATTCAGGTCGAGCTGCCGCCGGATATCTCTTCCCACGACCGCCAGGGGATTCTGCGCTCCATCGAGCGTTGCACGGTGAAGAAAGTGGTGCAGACCGGACCCGAGTTCGTGATTGAAGAGGTCGAGAACCTGGACGCCGACGCCCAGTCGTTGCTGACCTTGCGGCCCGCGCCTGACGCCAGCACTTATATTCCGGGCAAGGACCTGCCATTGGAGCAAACCATCGCCAATATGTCGGGCGTCCTGGCGGGCCTGGGCATGAAGATTGAAATCGCTTCGTGGCGCAATATCGTTCCCAACGTGTGGTCGCTGCATATCCGCGACGCGCACTCGCCGATGTGTTTTACCAATGGCAAGGGCGCGACCAAGGAAAGCGCACTGGCGTCGGCATTGGGAGAGTTTATCGAGCGCCTCAATTGCAACCACTTCTATAGCAGTACGTTCTGGGGCGAAGACATCGCCAACGCGGCGTTTGTCCATTATCCCGACGAGCGCTGGTTCAAGCCCGGCCGTAAAGATGCGCTGCCGGCCGAAATTCTCGATGAATACTCCCTGCGCGTGTACAACCCGGACGGCGAGTTGCGAGGCTCGCACCTGATCGACACCAACTCGGGAAATGTGCAGCGCGGTATCTGTTCGCTGCCGTTCGTGCGGCAGTCGGACGGTGAAGTGGTGTATTTCCCGGTCAACCTGGTCGACAACCTCTACGGCAGCAATGGCATGAGTGCCGGTAATACGCTGGCCGAAGCCCAAGTGCAATGCCTGTCCGAAATTTTTGAACGGGCGGTAAAGCGGGAAATTCTCGAAGGCGAAATGGCACTGCCTGATGTGCCGCACGAGGTGCTGGCGAAATTTCCCCGCATTCTGGCCGGCATTCAGGGCTTGGAAGAGCAAGGTTTCCCGGTGCTGGTGAAGGATGCGTCGCTGGGCGGCGTCTATCCGGTCATGTGCGTCACCTTGATGAACCCGCGGACTGGCGGTGTCTTTGCTTCGTTCGGCGCGCATCCCAGTTTCGAGGTGGCGCTGGAACGGAGTCTGACCGAATTGCTGCAGGGCCGCAGCTTTGAAGGCTTGAATGATTTGCCTCAGCCCACCTTCGTCAGTAACGCCGTCACTGAGCCAAACAACTTTGTCGAACACTTCATCGATTCGAGCGGTGTGGTGTCGTGGCGCTTTTTCAGCGCCAAAGCGAATTTCGATTTCGTCGAGTGGGATTTTTCCGGCCGGGGCGAGAACTCCAATGCCGAGGAAGCCGCGACCTTGCTCGGCATTCTTGAAGACATGGGCAAAGAAGTGTACATGGCGGTGTATGACCAGCTTGGCGCCACTGCCTGCCGCATCCTGGTGCCCGGCTATTCGGAGGTTTATCCGGTAGAAGATCTGATCTGGGATAACACCAACAAGGCACTGTTGTTCCGCGAAGATATCCTGAACCTGCATCGCCTTGACGACGCAAGCCTGGAAGCGCTGCTTGAGCGTTTGAATGACAATGAGCTCGATGAATACTCCGACATCGCCACCTTGATCGGTATCGAATTTGACGAGAATACGGAATGGGGGCAGCTGACGGTTCTCGAGTTGAAGCTGCTCATTCATCTCGCCTTGCAGCAATTGGAGGAGGCGCATGAGCTGGTGGGTGCCTTCTTGCAGTACAACGACAACACGCTTGAGCGCGGACTGTTTTATCAAGCCTTGAACGTGGTGCTGGAGGTGTTGCTCGATGACGACCTTGAACTCGACGATTACGTGGTCAATTTCCGCCGGATGTATGGCAATCCACGGATGGACGCGGTGCTGGGTTCGGTGGATGGCAGCGTGCGCTTCTTCGGCTTGACGCCAACCAGCATGAAACTGGAGGGACTCGACCGTCATCACCGCCTGATCGACAGCTACAAGAAAGTGCATGCGGCGCGGGCGAATCACCTTTGAAGACTCTTCTGATGGTCAACGCCATGATGTTGAATGGCGTGACCTGCTGCTCTTCGGCCAATCAGGCGATGCGCGCGATCAGTACTCTCGACTTGCCGCTGCCTGCGCCCGCCAAAATCAGGACCGTGCCGGACGGGACCACGCGTACCGCAACATCGAACATTTATTGCACGCCCAACCGCGTGCCGGAAAAGCAAGGACAACAGACCGCCTCCGCTGGATTCGTTGAAGCAGTTCAGGAGCAATCTGCAACGGGGTTCGGAGAAGGCTTAGCCGACAAAGGATAAGAGCCGATTGACTGCTTCGGGTCGGCTGTTCCGATTCGGTATTGAACAATGAAGGTCTGGAACCCGGGGCCATGGAGCCAAGGAACAAGCTGATTTGCATTGCGCTGAGTATCAGCTTCGCCCTTTTCGGCGCTGGGCTTTACGCGGACGTTAGTGGCTTCCCACCCGGGAGTTCTGCAGGCGAACGGCAACGGCATCGAGCTGTTCCGCCAGACGAAGCGCTTCCAGGCCAGAAATCTGCACGGCTCGCAGCGCAGCCGCCACTTCCTTCGCACGTTCCGCAAGCATTGCCATGCTGGCATGCGGTTGCGGAAGCGTCAGGGTGGACCGGGGCAGGTGGAAATTCATGCCTGCAGTCCTCTTGTCTCCGGTACCCGCTTCCAGCGTCGTGAGGCAGATGCCGAGCGCCTTTACGACGGACATGACCGAGATGGCACTCTCGATTTCGGTTCGGCGAAAGGCTGCCGTTTCGTGCGCCATGCTGAAGCCGCTGGAAAGCAGGCGCAGCATCAGGCCATACGCCGCATTCGCAATGTCGAGCACGCCGCCGGCAGGACCGGCCGCGACGTGGTTGGCAGGGCGTGCGTCGATGGGCGGAAACATGACCGGGTCGGCGACCACGGGGCGGGAGGGATTGAATGCCGGGTCCTGCCGCAGTAACGCGTCGTACTCGTCCCGGATCGCGACGAAACGCACATAGTGCGAGTCCTCGCCGTCCTCTCGGCCGCCTTCGCCCTGTTCGATGATCATTGCGACCGCGGCAAGTGCGCTCTCAAGATCGGTTACCGGTATCAATCCATCGAACGGCAGCAGTTCCCGGCCCACCTGGGCGGAAGGGTTTCCGATGAACACGCGCTTTTCCCCCAAGCCTTCCGTCAGCCGGCGAAAACCGTCTTCGATGCCGCGGTACAGCTCGCTCACTGTGTCATATTCCTCGGCGGTGGGGGTCAACTTTGGCCGCCCGTGCCGCCGCTGGTAGGCAAACGGCGGCTCGAACCCGTCTGCCGCCGGAAGGTCTTTGCCTTCCGGGCGCTCGAGGTACACGAAATGGTCTGCAGTGGCTCGCGTGAAAGGGACAAGGCGCGCAACAACGCTGGCGGGATGATAGCCGGGCGCCACAGGGAAATTCGGGCGGAAGAAATGCGGCGGCGAACCGATGCTCATCAGCAGGTTGCTGACCAAGGCAAGATGCAGCATTTCCTCCATTGCGACGGTTTGCATGCTGTCGCGCCAGCCATCGATCGCTGCCAACTGTTCGCGGTTCAGCTCCTCGTCACACGATTGCTTCAGGCTCCAGCACGCGTAGAGATAGGAGCACATCAGGCCGTGCTCGATCTCGGCCGCTTCGCTGAGCAGATAGATCAATTGCTCACGGTCGTTGACGAATAATTGCTTGGCGTTCATATCGGTTTTCCATTTGCTCGCTCCGCTAAGCGCTGACGATCGAACGTCAAGCAGCTTTCGCGCCAGGATGTCGCTCCATGCCGGAAAGACGGAAGCCAGTTCAGGCCGTTCTAGACGGTGCCCCATGTATCTGGTATTGCAACATCCCGCTCCCGTTGGCACTATCCGGGATTTGGTGTCCAGGCACAGCTCCGATGAACAACAAAGCGCGGTTTACCACGGCAGGCCTTTTCGGCGTCTTATTTTCCTTTGTGGTCGCAAGCGCCCGCGGAGAAGCGCCGAGCATGGGATTCACACAATTGCCTCAGGCTGATGGCGGATCAGTAACGGTCTTCTATCCCTCGTCTGATCCGCACAGCGTTGTTTCCCAAGGACCTTTTCGTCTCTCGCTCGCATCCAGGGGCAATCCGGTGAAGGGTAATTCCCGCTTGGTTGTCATATCGCACGGATCCGGCGGGTCGCCGTGGGTGCACACCGACTTGGCGCGCACGCTTGTGCAGCGCGGCTTCACTGTAGCAGTGCCGCAACACCATGGCGACAATTACCTCGATTCTTCCGAGCCGGGACCCATTAGCTGGAGCAAGAGACCTCAGGAGATCTCAATGGCCATCGATGCCGTCTCAGGCTATCAGCCACTTGCCGCCCATCTCTCACTTGACGCCGTCGGCGTGTTCGGCGGCTCTGCAGGCGGGCACACGGCACTATCCCTGGCGGGAGGGATATGGTCCAACCAGCGCTTCAGAGAGCATTGCGACAAAAACATTGCGCAGGATTTCTCCTCGTGCGTCGGCTTTATCACCTCGCTCGACGGGGGCTGGCTGGACGGACTGAAGATGTGGTTTGCCAGGCAGGTTATCGCTGCTCGCTTCAGCAACGACAGCATCTATCAGTACGAGGACGCACGCATAAGGGCTGCTATAGCCATGGTTCCTTACGCCGCCGACTTCCTTCCGGAATCTCTGTCCAATCCTAAGATCCCGCTTGGTCTGGTGATTGCAGATAAGGACGTCAACCAGGTACCGAAATTTCATGTCGAAGCAATACTGAACGCGTGCGCTCCACGGTGTGAGTTGTTAATGCGAATACCTGACGCCGGACACGGAGCGATGCTTTCACCAATGCCGCCCCTCGAGCCGGGAAGCATCGGTAGCGCGTTGTTGAGCGATCCACCCTCATTTAATCGAACGCAGGTCATTCCGGAGCTTAATTTGCGAGTTACTGACTTCTTCATCCGGCATTTATCGGAACACGATCGTATGCGCCAATAAGGCGCGGACGAGCCTCAAGCGCTGTTGCAATGGCTTCCACACTGTCGGCGTGCGCCGTGGATGAAGAGGATAGTCCTGGACATGATGGTTCCTTTCGCGGATGAAGTGTGCTTCAGCCAAAACGTACGAGGTTGAGTGCCGGCAGCGGGCCCCCGGGAAACTGGGTGAGTCCGGCACCGACCGCGAGCGTGCCAAGATCAATCCCGAAGAAGCCGAGGCGCTCGATGAGTGCGCCTACCGTCGCCCGTGCCGCGCGGTCGTCACCGGAGTAAAACAGCACCCGGCGTCCGCCCTCCGCTGCCGGGTCGCCCGACAGTAGCTGCGGTTGAAGGTGATTGAAGGCCTTTACCACTCGTGCACCCGGCAACAGCTCGGCGACGATTTCGGTGGACAGGCGGCCGTCGAGGGGAGCCGGCTTGAACAGCGGGGCTTCGATCGGATTATTCGCGTCGATGACGATACGCCCGTCGAAATCGGGCAAGCCGGAGAGTGCGGCAGGCAACTTTGACCAGTTGACCGCCACCAGGACGATGTCCTGTGCCGCGGCCTGTTCGCGGGTGCCTGCCTTGATCGGCGGGCCGAGTTCGCGCGCCAGTTGTTGCAGTGTTTCCGGGCCCCGGCTGTTGCTGATGATCGCCTCAATGCCCCGTGCGGCAAGTGCCTTCGCGAATGCCGCGCCGATTGCGCCTGCGCCAATGATGCCGATGGTGTTGAGGGTGCGGATGGTGTTCATGCTGCTTCTCCTTGTCATGCGGGAATGGGTTCAGGCGGTGAAGCCGCCGTCGGCAACGATGTCGGCGCCAGTGACGAACGCCGCTTCCGGGCCGGCGAGGAACGCGGCGACAGCAGCGATTTCCTGCGGCTGGCCATAGCGCCCGATTGCCATTCCAGGGCCGACGATCTTGCTGACCGGGCCGCCGTCCGGATTCATGTCGGTATCCGTCGGACCTGGATGAATCGTATTGACAGTGATGCCGCGGGGACCAAGGTCGCGCACCAGGCTGCGGTTGAAACCAGTGACCGCGCCCTTGGTGAGCGTGTACAACGAGGCGCCAGGGAAGGCGGCGTAGCGGGTCATCGAAGAACCGATGTGGATGATCCGGCCGCCCTTGCCCATCCGGCGTACTGCTTCCTGGGTGGCCACGAAGACACCCGTCACGTTCACCGCGATCATCCGCTGGTAATCCTCGAAAGAGATGTCGTCTATCGGTCCGCCGAGCGCGAGCCCGGCGTTATTGACCAGGATGTCGATGGCGCCAAACGCTTCGATGGCGGCTGCTACGGCTGCCCGCACAGCTTGCGGATCGCCGGCGTCGGCCTGGACGGCAATCGCCTGGCCGCCGCCAGCTTCGATCTCGCGCACGACTTGTGCAGCTTTGTCCGGCGAGGCGCTGTAGGTCAGGGCGACCGCAGCACCGTCGGCAGCGAGACGTTTTGCAATAGCGGCGCCGATGGAGCGCGATCCGCCGGTGACGAGGGCCATCTTGCCTTGCAGGGGGAATTTGTTGGAAGTCATGTGGGGTTACTCCATTCGAAATGTGGTTGTCGGTGGAGTCACTATCGCCCTTTTATTCCATCTTGATTAGTGCCGAATGCGTTGAATGATTTTCAAGCGTTGGTATAAGATGTGAAGATGGAAACGCTTACGAACCTGGAATGCTTCGCGCGAGCCGCGGAAGCCGGCAGCTTTTCCGCCGCCGCCCGTCGGCTGGGGCTGACGCCGGCAGCGGTCAGCCGCAATGTCGCGATGCTGGAGAAGAATATTGGCGTGCGTCTGTTTCAGCGCTCGACCCGGCGGCTTACCCTGACCGAGGCGGGCGAGCAGTTCCTGCAGGGCATAGGTGCGAACCTCGACGCGCTGCAGGCAGCAATCGCCGCGGTGGCAACGGAGCGCGGGCAGCCGGCCGGCGTCCTCAAGGTCAGCATGGCGCCCACCTTCGGCGTAACCCATGTCATGCCGCTGCTGCCGGCCTTCATCGCGCGCTATCCAAAAGTAAGGCCGGACTGGCATTTCGAGAACCGTCAGGTGGATCTGATTGCGGAAGGCTACGACGCGGCCATCGGGGGCGGATTCGAATTGCGCCCAGGCGTAGTCTCGCGTCCACTCGCGCCAGCCCACATCGTCGCGGTCGCCGCACCGTCATACCTCGCGGGTCGCATACCCCCGGCCGACCCTGGCGGGCTTGCGCGCTTTGAAGGCATCGTCATGCGATCACCGCAAAACGGGCGGGTAAGGGAATGGACGATGCGCAATGCCGTCGGTGACGAGATGGCTGCAGGTTTGCAACCATCGTTGACGCTGAACGATCCGGCCGCGATGCGGGAAGCAGCGCGGCTCGGACTCGGCATCGCATTGCTGGCTGTGCCCGACGTGCTGCCCTGGCTGGAAAGGGGCGAATTGAAGCGGCTGCTGCCGGGGTGGTACGCAGACGCCGGTGTGATCTCTCTCTACTACGCCAGCCGTACGCTCATGCCGGCCAAGACACGGGTCTTCATCGACTTCCTGTGTGAAGCCTTCGACAGGGAGCAACTGGCCCGCCGCTTTGCGGGCAGCCTTGGGTAGATCACCAAGCCTGGACTCCGCGACCCTTGGAATAGGGGAAGCTCGGTAGGCTGGAATGCAATCCCAGCAATCATCCTAGCACCGGTATAAGCACAGTCCATCAGTAATCAGTAGTGCGACCGGAGCAAATGCGATAAAGAGACGCAGCAGCCACACGATGAATGGATGGGCGTCCTTCGATTCGAGGAAGTATCGGGCAACCACCGTGCCTTTTATCCATATCAGCGCCGCAACCAGCAGCGGCATCCACTGCGCGTGGCCATGCGAATGCCCGGCAACGAGGCTGAGGCCTGTGAGCGCGAGAAGGCCGGCCCATGCGTGCACGACAGAATGGTTTTTTGCGGCGGACGTCATCATGTTTCAGGCCAGTACGTAAAACAAGGGGAAAATGGCGAGCCAGATGATGTCGGTCGCGTGCCAGTAACTTGCAAGCGCTTCAAGGCCGTCATGCTCTTGCGCTGTGTATGCGTTCATCGACATCCTTGCAAGGACCCAGCCCATGCCCAGGATTCCCCAGCACGCATGCACCATGTGGTTGAACGTGAGGTAGTAGTAGACCGTGTAGAAAATGCCGGTCTTGCCGTCGATGCCGTGCGCGAGGTTCCAGTCGATTTCGAGCATTTTGACGACGGGATAGCCCAGTGCGGTCACGATCGCCGCCACCATCCAGCGCTTTGCGTGGCCCAGGTTTGCCTTCTTCATCGCGCCGACGGAACAGGCAATGAAGCAGCTGCTGGTGACCATGAGCACGGTGTTGATCGCGCCGGCAGTCGTCCAGATCTGCTCCGGGCCCTTCCTGAATGCTTCCGGGTAGTGGTAGCGCGCGAGAAAGTACACGATGAACATCAGCGCGAACTCGACGAACTCGCATGTAATGCCGACCCAGATCCCCTTGTTTCCAGGGATGCGTCCCGCGGTGCTCGCGCTGCCCGGCGGGGCGCATGCGGCTTCGGTCATCATCACGATCGATCTCCGCGGCGCCGGAATAGCGGGACCGGGTCGTCCACTGCACCCTGGTACCGGACGCTGTAATGCCCGAAGCTCTTGATCGCATCGTGGATGTCCTTGTCCGCGCGCACCGCGAACGCATCGAAGCCGCATCGGCGCATGTAGTTGAGCTGGTCGCGCAGCACGTCGCCGATGGCGCGAAGCTCGCCTCGCCAGCCGTATCTCGACCGCAGCAGCGTGGCGACGCTGTATCCCCTGCCGTCGCGGAACACGGGAAAGTCGACCGCGATCAGTTCCAGGCCGAGGAGGCGCGGCACCAGGGGCTCGAAATCATCGTCCGGCGAGATCCATACCGCGCGAACTTTCGCCGCCTCGTCGCCTTCCAGGGTTTGAAAGTGACTGAAGGGCAGGATGGCGCGCTCGATGCGCGTCACTTCGACGGCGTCTATCGTGCGGATGACGAACCGTTCGTCGGCGACGACCTGCGGGATACCGCCTTCCAGCTTGATGATGTACGACATGGACGCTCTCGGGCTAGGGGGTTTCGCAGTACACATTGCTCTTGAAAGGCTCGATGCCGACGCGCGCCACCGTATCGATGAAGGGCTCGCCCTCGATCCTGAGCCGGGCAAAGGTATCGACAACGCGCTCGATCACGCCCGGCATTTCTTCCGCGCGGAATGAGGGGCCGATCACCTTGCCCAGCGCCGAGTGATTGCCTTGCGCGCCGCCTATCGTGACCTGGTACCACTCCTCGCCGTCCTTGTCGACGCCCAGCACGCCGATATTGCCCATGTGGTGATGGCCGCAGGCGTTGATGCATCCGGAAATGTTGAGCGAGAGGTCGCCGAGGTCGTACAGGAAATCGAGGTCATCGAAGCGTTGCGCAATGGCTGCCGCCACCGGCAAGGACCTTGCATTGGCAAGCGAGCAGTAGTCGCCGCCGGGGCAGGAAATCATGTCGGTCAGCAGGCCGAGGTTGGCGGTGGCCAGGCCGGATTCGGCCGCTTGCTGCCAGAGATCATGCAGGTCCCGCTTGCGGATGTCGGGAAGGATGACGTTCTGCTCGTGCGCGATGCGGACCTCGCCGAATCCGTAGCGCTCCGACCACGCGGCGATCTTCTCCATCTGCGCGGCGGTGACATCGCCGGGCGGCACGGCGGCGCCCGGCTTGGTCGACAGCGTGACGGCGGCGTAGCCCGGCACCTTGTGCGCGCGTACGTTGCGCTTCACCCATCGAGCAAAGCGCTTGTCCTGCGCCATCTGCCTTTCGAGTTCCTGGTCATCGCCGTCCAGCGGCTGATAGCCGTCCTGTGTGAAGAAGCGGGCAACGCGCTCGTACTCCTGCACGGTCAGCGTTGCGGGGCCATCCTTGAGATGGGCCCATTCTTCATCGACTTCGGCGGCGAAGGCGTCTGCCCCGAGCGCCTTGACCAGGATCTTGATGCGGGCCTTGTACTTGTTGTCCCGGCGGCCATAGCGGTTATAGACGCGCAGGATGGCTTCCACATACGAGAGCAGATGCTGCCAGGGCAGATTGTCCCGGATCTGCGAGCTCAGGATGGGAGTGCGTCCCAGGCCGCCGCCGGCAAACACGCGCAGGACCTTCTCGCCCGCGTCGTTCTTGTACACGTAGATGCCGACGTCGTGCATGCGCACCGCCGCCCGGTCCTCGACGGAAGATGAAATCGCGATCTTGAATTTGCGGGGCAGGAAGGCAAACTCGGGATTCAGGGTCGACCACTGGCGCAGTATCTCCGCCAGCGGACGTGGATCGAGAAGCTCGTCTTTGGCCACGCCGGCGAATTGCTCGGTCGTGATATTCCGCACGCAATTGCCCGAGGTCTGGATCGCGTGCATCTGCACGCTGGCGAGATCGGCAAGGATATCCGGCGCCTCTTCCAGCTTGATCCAGTTGAACTGGATGTTCTGGCGCGTGGTGAAGTGGCCGTAGCCGCGGTCATAAGTGTGCGCGATGTGCGCGAGCATCCTGAGCTGCGCGGCCGACAGGACGCCATAAGGAATCGCCACCCGCAACATATACGCATGCTTCTGCATGTACAGCCCGTTTTGCAGGCGCAGCGGCAAGAATTCTTCTTCGGAAAGCTCGCCCGAAAGACGGCGTGCCACCTGGTCCCGGAACTCGGCCACCCGCTCGGCGACCAGCCTCGCGTCGTATTCATCGTATTGGTACATCTGTCCATCGGGCTGCACGCCCGCCCACCTTGTCCTGGCCCTGATTCTCTGGCTTTACGGGCGAGGAAAACAGATTCAGATTGCAGGAAATTTTGCATATCAGATCGCGTCCATGCGATGCCTGGGCAAGGCCAGGTCCGAGGGGGGGTTATAATTTAAACGTTAATGAGTATAATTCTCATTCACGAAATAGAAGAAAAAGGGAGGACACTGTCCCCGCCGGCGCATTCCTGGTCACGATGCGCGCCCGGCGGGAACGGTGTGCCTGTCCGCTATTCACCCCTGCCGTCCGCGGACGGCGCCTGTTCTTGCAAACGGAACTCACCATGACTGCACTGCACCGTCTCATCGCCGGATTCCTCCTCTGCCTGATGCCCATACTGCCCGCCCTCGCCGCCGATGCGGCGTCCACCGAGGACAAGGCGACACAGATCTGGCAGCTCCTCGATTACATGGCGGTGGATTACGCCGGCGCGGTTGCCGGCGGCAAGGTGATCAACGCGGATGAATACAAGGAAATGCAGGAGTTTTCCCAGACCGCGGAGCGCCTGCTGGGTGAACTGCCGGACCGGCCGGCGAAAAGCGCATTGGTGCAGAAGGCCGGGCATCTGAAGGCGGCGGTCGAAAACAAGGCCGGGGAAAGCGAAGTGGCGGGCCTGGCGAGAGACCTCGCATCGTCGCTGCTTGGCGCCTATCCGGTTCCCGTGGCGCCCAGGAAGGTGCCCGACCTGCAGCGCGGTTCCGCGCTCTATCAGGCGCAGTGCGCATCCTGCCACGGGGCCGAGGGCCGGGGCGACGGGCCGCTGGCAGCAAAGCTCGACCCGGCGCCGATCGCCTTCACGGACCGCGAACGGGCACGCGAGCGCAGCCTGTTCTCCCTGCACCAGAGCATCACCCGCGGGGTGGAAGGCACGTCGATGCCGTCGTTCGCGGCGCTTTCCGATGACGAGCGCTGGGCACTCGCATTCTTCATTTCGTCGATGGCCTTCAAGAAGGGTGAACTGGAGGCCGGCAAGGCGCTGTGGTCGTCCGACAAGACCATGCACGCGCTGGTCCCCAACCTCGATGCGCTGACACAGCTGTCGGAATCGGGATTGGAAAAGACGGCGGCCGGGAAGAATGCCGGCGCGCTGCTTGGTTACCTGCGCGCCCATCCCGATGCCGTCGTTGCCGCCCCCGGCGGCAGTCTTGCGCTTGCGAAGAACCGGCTGCAAGAGAGCCTGGCCGCGCTGGAGAAAGGCGATATCCCCTCCTCCACCCGCCTGGCCTTGTCTTCATACCTCGATGGCTTTGAACCGGTGGAACCGGCGCTCGCCATCAAGGACAAGGCGCTCCTGGCCCGCATCGAACAGCTGATGGGCAACTATCGGGCCTCAGTCTCCAAAGGCGATGCCGCCGGCGCACGCGCCATCGAGGCGCAATTGCAGGACGCGCTCGATTCCGCCCAGCAAAAACTGGAGGCGACGAACGACGACAAGTTCGGCGTCTTCATCGCGGCGCTCACGATCCTGCTGCGCGAAGGGCTGGAAGCGCTGCTGGTGGTGGTTGCGATGATCGCTTTCCTGAAGAAGGCGGCGCGGCGCGAAGTCCTCCCCTACGTCCACGCGGGCTGGATCACGGCCCTCGCATCGGGCGGACTGACCTGGTATGCGGCCACCTACCTGATCGAAGTCAGCGGCGCCAGCCGCGAACTGACCGAAGGCTTCTCCGCGATCTTTGCCGCGGTCGTGCTGCTTGCCGTCGGCATCTGGATGCACCAGAAGAGCCTTGCCGGGCGCTGGCAGGCGTACATCCGGGACAAGCTCTCGTCGGCATTGGGCAAGCGCTCCGCCTTCATGCTGTTCATCCTTTCGTTCGTCACGGTCTACCGTGAAGTCTTCGAGACGGTCCTGTTCTATGCCGCCCTGTGGAGCGAAGGAGCGGGATCTTATCTTCTCGCCGGGCTCGGGCTGGGCATCGTGATCCTCGCCGTCATCGCATTCGTCATGCTGCGCACCTCGGCGCGGCTGCCCATCGGCCAGTTCTTTGCGATCAGCTCCGCGCTCGTTGCCGTGCTGGCCGTGGTGTTGATGGGCAAGGGCGTGGCGGCACTGCAGGAGGCCGGCATGCTGGACGTCACGCCGCTGGACCTGCCTAGCGTCGACCTGCTCGGCATCTACCCGTCGATGCAGACCGTGCTCGCCCAGATCGTGGTGTTGCTGGTGGTCGCCGGCAGCATGTTCCTGAACGCCTACGGCAACCGGAAGATCAGGTAGAGCCTGTTACCGCGCGCCATGCAGAATGAGAATCGCTAACAAAATGCATGGCGCGGCTTGACCGTGCTCCTGCCGCATGCCACCCTTCGGGCTTGCATGAATTCAACAGGAGCCGCCATGAAAGGCGATACGGCAATCATTGACATCCTGAACGGCCTGCTTGCCGGCGAACTGACCGCCGTCGACCAGTACCTGATCCACGGCGAGATGTACGCCGACTTCGGCTTTGCGCACCTGGCCGAGCACAGCCTGCATGAATCCGAGCACGAGCGCGAACATGCGCGCCTGCTGATCCAGCGCATTCTTTTCCTCGGCGGCGTGCCCGACCTGAGCAAGCGGCATCCCCTGAAGGTGGGCAATACGGTTCCGGAAATGCTGCAGGCGGACCTGGATGTGGAATACCAGGTCGTCGGTGATCTGAAGAAGGCCATTGCCGCCTGCGAAGCGGCCAGGGATTACGTGACGCGCGACATGCTCGTCAGGCAGCTGGAAGATACCGAGATGGACCACGCCTACTGGCTGGAGCAGCAGCTGCGCCTGATCGGGCTCGTGGGCTTGCAGAACTACCAGCAGAGCCAGATGGGCGAAGCGCCCCGTTCATAGGTCTGCCCACTGGCGCAGCAGGTTGTGATAGTGGCTGGTCAGCGACACGATCTCCCGGGTGTCGCCTAGCTGGCGGCGCAGGTTCATGATCGCCATGTCGAGATCGAACAACATGCTGCGCCGCCAGTCGTCCTTGACCATGCTTTGCGTCCACAGGAACGAGGCAACGCGCGCCCCCCGTGTCACCGGTTCGACGCGATGCAGGCTGGTGGCCGGATAGACGATGGCATCGCCCGCTGGCAGTTTCACTTCGTGCGTGCCATACACATCCTCAACGACCAGTTCGCCGCCGTCGTATTCATCCGGATCGGACAGGAACACCGTGGTCGACACATCGGTCCGCACCTGTTCGCCCGACAGCGGATGACGATGCACCGCGCCGTCCACATGGTTGCCGTAATGTCCTCCCCCTTCGTAGCGGTTGAACATCGGCGGCAGGATGCGATGCGGCAGCGCCGCGGAGACAAACAGCGCCTGCCTGCTCAGCGCGTCGGCGACGATCTGCCCGAGGCGCTGGCTTAGCGGCGATGCGGGCGGCAGTTGCAGGTTGCGTTTGCTCTGGACGGCCTGTGCGCCGGCCGTATCGAGGCCATCCGTCCACGCCTCCGCGTCGAGTGCCTGTCTCATCTCGCTGACCTGCTCGCGCGTCAGCACTCCCGGAATATGCAGCATCATGCTTGTGCGCCTTTCTCTGTATTTGTTCGGCTGCCGAACAGGATAGGAAAATAGGAAAAATCCCTTCCCCCGCTTGCAGGGGAAGGGATTGGCTTGGTTGGCTCCCGTGCTCAGTACATCATGTTCGCGGTCAGCAGCACGGTGCGGGGAGCTCCGGGCGTATAGCGTGCTCCGCTGTTGTTCAGCGTGCTGACGTAGTCCTTGTCGAACAGGTTGGCCACGTTCCACTGCAGCGACACGTTCTTCGTGGCCTGGTAGCTGACCATCGCGTCCGCCACCCAGTAGGACGGAATGCGCGGCATGTTCTGGCTGGCCGCATTCAAGCTCGGGTCCACGACGCGCTTCTGTTCAGAGACGTAGCGCGCACCGCCGCCCACGGTCCACTTGCCGGTCAGTTTGTAGCTGCTCCACAGGGTGGCCGTCAGGTCGGGCGACCAGCGCGACGCAGCGCCGGCGGAGTTGTTGCCGGTTGCGCCTTCGAGCACCTTGGTATCCATGGACGCGATACCGGCCGAGAGCTGCCAGGCCGGCGTGATCTGGCCGACTACGCCAAGCTCCACACCTTCGACGCGGCGCTTGCCGAACTGGGCGAAGGTATTGGTCAACGGGTCGATCTGGGCAATCTCGTTCTTGTGGTCGGTCCGGTACACCGCCGCCGTCAGTGCCAGTCGCTTCTGCAGCAGATCCCACTTGGTGCCGATTTCCATGTTGGTGGTCTTCTGCGGATCCAGGGACGGGTTATTGACGGCGGTGCTCCCGGTCGTGGTGGCGCTCAGTGCAAAGTTGGAGGCGCCCGGCGGCGTGAACGAATTGGCCAAGGCGGCATAAATGCTGCCGTTGGCGGCAGGCTTGAACAGCGCCCCGATCTTCCAGCTCAGCAGGTTGTCCGATTTCTTCAGGGAAGACGGCACCAGCGTTGTGCCTGTCTGGGTGGCGGCATTGGTTTCGGTGTTGTATCGCTCGAAACGCAGGCCGCCGTTCAGCTGCCAGCGGTCGGTCAGCTTGAGGGTGTCGAACGCATACAGGGCGACAGTGCTGGTATGGCCGTTGGTGAAAGCGCCGTTAGGGGCCGGAATCGGCAGGCGGACATTCGGATTCGGGTTGTACAGGTTCGCCGGCGTAATGGTGGCGGCATCAGGCGCGGGGAAGGTCGGCAGCGACTGCTTCTCGTACATCAGTTCGAGGCCGGTCGACAGCGCGTGCTTGATGCCGCCGGTGGCAAATTCCGCCGTCAGGTTGGTCTGGTTGGCGAGAATCTCGTTTTCACGGTCGACGCGCTGGCGGGTGCGCGCCACGGTCCATGTCGCCGGATCGGCCGATGGCGCAGCCGGTGCATTGACGCCGGTCAGCACACGGTCCACAGTCGCCTTGCCGTAGCGCGAGATGTTCCGCAGCACCATGCCCTGGCCGAGATCGTGCTCGATCTTCGCCGTCACCATGTCGGTGTGGATCTTTTCATCGTCGTCGGTGCTGCCGTAGAAGTTTTCTTCGTTGACGCGAGCGCCGGCGCGCAGGCGCGCATCGGCATTGAAAAAGCCCCGCAGGCCGACGGTCGGCACGCCGCCGTCCGGCACATTGTCCTGGCGGATGTGCTGGGAATACAGATAGAAACGCGTCGGCGTGCCGAGGCCGAAGGCCAGCGAGGGCGCGATGCCGATGCTCTTGTTCTCGACCACGTCGCGGCCGGCGACGTCGCCGCCCTGTCCCATCACGTTCACACGAAACGCACTGGTCTCTCCGAGCTTGCGGTTCAGGTCGGCGGTCACGCGGGAGTTGCCTGCATCATTGATGCTGACTGAACCGTCCGTGAAATTGTCCGCCGCCGGCAGTTTCGACACCAGGTTGATGTAGCCGGACGCGGCACCGCGGCCAATGTCCGCACCCGCGGGGCCCTTCACCACTTCGACCTGCTCGATGTTGAACGTATCGCGGGTGATTGCACTGAGGTCGCGGATGCCGTCCACGAAGATCGAGGTATCGGTGGCAAAGCCGCGCATCTGGAAGGTGTCGCCGACCGAAGTGTTGCCGTTCTCGCCGAGCTGCAGAGTGATGCCGGGCGTGTTGCGCAGCGCCTCGACCAGCGTAGTCACACCCTGCTCCTGAATGATCTCCTTCTTGATCACGGAGATTGTTTGCGGGGTATCGACCAGCGGTTGCGTGAGCTTGGGCGACGACACCGCATCTGCCTTGAAGGGCACCTGCGCGGCGGATTTCACTTTCACTTCAGGCAGTGAATGTTCGGCAGGCCCCTTCTGCTCTGCCTGGCCAGCCAAGGGCGTCGCGAGGGCAGCCAGCGCGACCAGCGACTGGCTGAGCAAGGGGGAAATGGTTGTTGCGTGTTTACGGCTTCGGATGTGTGCCAATTGAAGACTCCAAATGAGATCGAATGGGAAAAACGAGCGACAGAACTGGCTGGCGGGTCTGTGCTCGTCGAACATTCGACGCAATTGGAGACAGATGGCTGGCTTGACCTAAATCATGTGAATGATAATCCTTCTCATTTAGATTCGCAATATTTTGACAACTTTCGACACATGTGGGTACTTGCGCCGGCGGTGGAAACGGCTGTCGAGTACTGTTCATCTCTGAACTGAGATGACAGCAACCGGGCCAAAAGCGGTCAGTGACACCTTCCCGCATAAGTTGTCACTTTGCTGGCTCACATTGGCAGGGGCGGCCGCACTTCTTACCGGCACCAATGTGCTGCCCTCCCCGTTCAACGCGATGCCTGCGTCATTACTGCTTGCCGTAGGCGGCGGCCCGTTCCCTGGTCACGGCAGCCAGCGCCAGCGCGGCCACGGCCATGACAAGGGGGACGAACGACACCCACAGGACCGTATCCCAGTCGTACGCGGCAAGCAGGCCGCCCGAGGCAAATGAACCGACCGCCATCGTACCGAAGACGATAAAGTCGTTGAGTGACTGCACTTGCGTCTTTTCCTCGGGGCGATGGCACTCCAGCACCATTGCGGAAGCGCCGACAAAGCCGAAGTTCCAGCCGAGACCGAGCAGAACCAGGGTGAGCCAGAAATGGGCAATGTCGATACCGTTCAGTCCCACTACCGCGGAGATGCCGGTGAGCAGCAATCCCGCCGCCACCATGCGTCCGGCCCCGAAGCGCGCAATCAGCCTGCCAGTAAAGAAGCTCGGCGCGTACATGGCGATGACATGCCATTGCAGGCCCAGATTGGCGCTTTCCTGCGAATGCCCGCAGAGCTTCATCGCCAGCGGCGCCGCCGTCATCAAGAAGTTCATGAGCATGTAAGACACCGCGCCGCAGGTCACGGCGGTGATGAAAAGCGGCTGGCGCGCGATGGTTCCGATCGGGCGCCCGCCGGCAACCTCTTCCGCGCTCGGCATCGGCAGGCGGACACCCAGCAGCACGACGGCCGACATGGCCGACACCGCTGCTTGCACAAGGAACGTCGCTGCGAACATGTGCGGCGGCCAAAGGTGCATGGTGTACGTAACCAGTTGCGGCCCGATGACGCCGGCCAGCACCCCTCCCCCCATCACGAACGAAAGCGCACGTGCACGCCGCGGCGCGTCGACGCCGTCGGCGGCGGCAAAGCGGAACGAAAGCACCACGGCCGCATACGCTCCGCCAAAGAAGGTGGCGAGGCAGAACAGCCAGAAGGAGCCGAGCACGACCGCAGCTGCTGCGAGCAAGCCGACCAGCACGCCGCAGCCGGTGCCGGCGAGGAAGGCCGCGCGCCGCCCATGACGCCGGGCGATGACGCCCGCGGGGAGAATGCAGGCCGCCATGCCCACCACGAAAATCGAGATCGGCAAGGTCGCCAGCGTCTTGTCCGGTGCCAGCACGTGGCCGACGATCGCGCCGGTGGCGTAGACCACCACCGAATTCGCGCCGGCCAGCGCCTGCGCCAGGGTGAGCCGGATGATGTTGCCGCGCTGGTCGCGCTCGGACAGTACAGGGGAGGCGTTGTTCAATGGTGTGGCTTCGGCGGTTGACAAGAGATTCCTCGGTGAAAAGCAGACCTGCGTCCGGGTCTATGCAGACGCGAGCCTAGCACACCGGGTCCGTGGGATGTGGCGGGTTTCGCTGCGCTCTACCCACCCTACGGTTCTTTATGGGCTGTGGCGGGTCGGTTCCTTATAAAGGACGGTAGGGTGGGTAGAGCGCAGCGAAACCCACCGCTCATCTACGAATACACCGCCCCCGAAATCAAGGTCACCCCGCCGACGAGCCCGAGTGCGCCGGAATGCCGCGACTGCTTGCTCGAAGAAGCGCGTGCATAAGCCTACGTCGTCCCCTTCAGTTGGTCGCCGATCGGCAGTTTCCTGATCCGCTTTCCCGTCGCCGCAAAAACGGCATTGACAAGCGCCGGCGCTGCCGCGGACGTTCCGGGTTCGCCGATGCCGCCCGGGGCGTCGTTGCTCTTGACGATATGCACCTCGATACGCGGCGCCTCGTTGATGCGCAGCACCCGATAGTCGTTGAAGTTGCTTTGCTGGACGCGCCCCTTGTCAAGTGTGATTTCGCTCCACAGTGTGGCGGGAATCGCGAAGTTCACGCCGCTTTCGATCTGCGCCACGACGGTATCCGGGTTGACGACCTGCCCGCAATCCACCGCACATACCACGCGATGGACCTGCACATCGCCTTCCGGTCCGACCGACACTTCCATGACCTGCGCGAGATAACTGCCGAAGGCGAACTGCGCCGAGACGCCCCGGCCGGTCTTCCGTCCGGGGACGGACTGCAACGGCGCCTGCCAGCCTGCCTTCTCCGCCGCCAGCTCCAGCACAGCCTTGAGGCGCAGCGACTTGCCGAGCAATTCGCCGCGATAGGCGACCGGATCGGCTTTGGCTGCCGCGGCCAGTTCGTCGATGAAGCTTTCAACGACAAAGATGTTGTGCGTCGGCCCGACCCCGCGCCAGAACGCGGTCGGAAGCGGCGGCTCATGCCGCAGGTATTCGACGCGCACATTCCCGATGTCGTAGGGCATGTCCTTCGCGCCTTCCACCGCGTCCGGGTCGACCCCGTCCTTTATTGCCGACGGCGCGAACCTCGCCATGATCGACGACCCGGTGACCTTGTGCGACCAGGCGACCGGCCTGCCCTGCTCGTCGAGGGCGGCGGCGATCCTGTCGTGGTAGTAGGGGCGGTACATGTCGTGCCGGATGTCTTCCTCGCGCGTCCAGATGAACTTGATGGAGCGCCCCTTCATCTGCCTGGCGAACCGGACCGCCTGCTCGACATAATCCGCCTCCAGCCGGCGTCCGAAGCCGCCGCCGATATAGAAATTGTGGACCTGCACTTTTTCGACCGGCAGGCCGGTAAGCTTGGCGGCCGCGCCCTGCGCAATCGTCGGGACCTGCGTGCCGGCCCAGATTTCGCAACCGTCGTCCTGCACCTTGACCGTGCAGTTCATCGGTTCCATGGTGGCATGCGCAAGAAACGGCACTTCATAGGTGACGGCGAGCTTGCGGGCTGCCGTCCGGATTTTTGCGTTGGCGTCCCCGTCGTTGCGCGCGACAGCACCCGGCTTGCGCGCCGCTGCCGCTGCCATTTCGGACACGACGCTCCGTGTGGTGGCCTTGCCGTTCTTGCCGTCTTCCCACACCGGCGATACGGCCATCAGGCCTTGCCGCGCCGCCCAGAAATGGTCGCCCACCACCGCCACGGCATTCTCGATGCGCAGCACTTGGCGCACGCCTTTGACGGCCATGGCCTTGCGCGCGTCATACGACTTCAGCCGTCCCCCGACGACCGGGCTCGCCGCCACTGTCGCCACCAGCATGTCGGGCAGCCGCACGTCGATGCCGAACAGGGCCTTACCGTTGATCTTTTCGGCGGTATCGAGCCGCTTGACCGGGCGGCCGATCAGCTTGAACCGGGACGCCGGCTTGAGCGGAACGTTGTCCGGCATGGGCAGCGCGGCAGCGCTCTCGACCAGGTCGCCATATCCAAGGGCCCGGCCGGACGGCGGGTGGCGCACCGTGCCGTTTTCGGCTATGCATGTAGCCGGATCGACATTCCACTGTCTGGCCGCAGCGGTAATAAGCACCACCCGCGCTTTGGCGCCTGCCTTGCGCAACGGCTCGAAGGCGCCGCGAACAGAGGTGGAGCCGCCCGTCACCTGCCCGCCAAGCAGCGGGTCCGCATAGAGCTGGTTATTCGCCGGCGCCTGCTCCAGCCTGACCCTGGAGAGGTCGACTTCCAGTTCCTCGGCGATCAGCATGGGAATGGAGGTGAACGTACCCTGTCCCATCTCCACCTTGTGCATGATGAGCGTCACCAGGCCGTCGCGGTCGATGCGGATGAAGGCATTGTGCGCAAGGCCGGGTTCGCGCCCGGCCACCGTCGATGCGGCCTGTCCGACGGCCGCCTCCGGCGGTTTCTCGTTACGGCTGCGTTCCTGCGCCCGCGTGGGCAGGTGCATGCCGATGATCAGTCCTGCCCCCAGCGCCGTGCCGGTCCGAAGGAACTGGCGCCGGGACGCTTGTTCCGGTTCACTTGCCGCCTCGCGGTCTTCCGGTAGATCGATTCTCATGACGGCTCCTTGCTGCCGTTGGCGGCCGCCTGGTGGATGGCGGCGCGAATGCGCGCGTAGGTCCCGCAGCGGCAGATGTTGCCGGCCATCGCGGCATCGATCTGCTGGTCGCTCGGACGCGGCGTCTCCTTGAGCAATGCGGTGGCGGCCATGATCTGGCCTGACTGGCAGTAGCCGCACTGCACGACGTCGATCTGCTGCCAGGCATGCTGTACCCGCCGGCCGACCGGATCGTGTTCGACCGCCTCGATGGTGGTGACATTCTTGCCGGCCACTGCGGCGACAGGCGTAACGCAGGAACGCACCGCCTTGCCATCCACATGCACCGTGCACGCGCCGCAGGCGGCGATACCGCAGCCGAACTTGGTGCCGGTCAAACCCGCGATATCGCGCAGCGCCCAGAGCAAGGGCATGTCGTCCGGCACATCGAGCTGGACTTCCTTGCCGTTAATGTTCAGTTTACGCATCGAAGCCTCCTTGGAAGGGGATGCTTACGGATGACACCGGCAACAGGGGGAAGTGCCGGAACAAGTCGCGTGCGAATTAGACGGTTGCCCCGAAAGCCGGAGCGTACGCGACCTCGCCTTCCGGCAGAGCGCCGCCGAAGCTTTTGCACAGGAAGTATTCGGGCGGCACCCCTGGCAGCACCAAGCCCTTGCAGGGGGAAAAGCCCAGACGCGAATAATAGGCCGGGTCGCCAAGCAGCACGCATCCCCGCGCGCCGCCAGTGATCAGCATCGCCATGCCCTCTTGCATCAAGCGGCTGCCGATTCCTTGTCGCTGCCGCTCCGGCAACACCGAAAGCGGGCCGACGCCGTACCAGCTCGTGTCGCCGCTCGACACCGTCACCGGTGAAAAGGCGACGTGTCCCACCAGCCTTTGCTCCTCCACGGCAACCAGGGACAGCGCAAGATGCCCGCTGCGGCGCAGCGCATTGACGATAAATTGCTCCGTATGGCTGGTGTGCGCCGCGGACAGAAAGGCAAGTCTGGTCAATTCGAAAATCGCGTCGATGTCGGCCGGCTGTTCGGTTCTGATTGTGATCGTCATTTTCGTCGCTCCTGCTTCTGTCCGCGCCGGTGCGCACCTATACTGGATGCGATATGGTTCGAGCCAGGGCGGTGCGTTTCCAGGGCTTCATGTTATCAGTGGAAATCGGCATGCCCCTGCGCATATCCAGATCGACGTACACGTACCCGGTGGAGTGCCCATGAACCCTCCCTTGCCTTTTGTCCGCGAATCCGGCTCCGGCGCGCCGGTCGTCTGCATCCACTCCAACGCCAGCAGTTCCAGCCAGTGGCGCGCGATGATGGATCTCCTCGCATCTGAGTACCATGTCCTGGCGCCCGATTCTTATGGTGCGGGCAAAAGTCCGGACTGGCGGTCCGACCGCTTCATCTCTCTTGAGGATGAGGTCACCCTCATCGAGCCGCTATTGACCCGGTCGCAGTCGCCGGTCACGCTGGTCGGCCATTCCTATGGCGCCGCCGTGGCACTCAAGGCCGCTCTCATGCTCCCGTCCCGAGTCCGTGCGATGGCGCTGTACGAGCCTACCCTGTTTGCACTCGTCGATGCATCGCATCCACCTCCCAACGGGGCGGATGGCATTCGCAATACCGTCCAGGCTGCTGCCGCTTTTCTCGATGCCGGCGATACGCAGCAGGCCGCGCAAGCGTTTATCGACTACTGGATGGGCGCCGGTACCTGGGCAAACATGCCTGCGCAGCGCAAGCCGCCGATCGCGGAGTCAGTGGTTAATGTACGGCGATGGGCGCATGCGCTGCTCACGGAACCTGCGGGCATTGAGGCATTCCGGCGGATCGATGTGCCGGTCCTGTACATGGTGGGCAAGCGTTCGACGGCCTCGGCGCACGCGGTTGCAGACATCCTGATTCCCGCACTGCCGAAGGTGCAGGCGGTGGCGTTCGAGGATCTTGGGCACATGGGGCCGATCACGCATCCGGACGTGGTCAATGCCGAGGTCAAGCGCTTCCTCGAGCAGACTTGAGCCCTCAGGGTCGGGCTTCGGCGGCCAGGCTGTCCCGGAACAAGGCCCGGTAGGCGGAGGGGGATGTTCGAAAGGCGGAGCGGAAATGCTGCCGCAGCGAGAGTGAGGTTCCGAACCCGGCTTCCATCGCCACCACCTCGATGGACGCGTCGCCGCTTTCCAGCATCCGTTGTGCATGTGCCAGCCGCTGGCTCAACAACCACTGCTTGAACGACGTGCCGGTCGCCTGCCGGAAGTGGCGCGTGAAATTGCGCCGGCTCATGGCGGCGCGTTCGGCGAGCGAATCGATACTGTGCTCCTTCTCCAGGTGCCCGGTGACCCATTCAAGCACTTGAGAAAAGCGGTTATCGCTGTGCGATACCGGGACCGGCCGTTCAATGAACTGCGCCTGCCCGCCCTGGCGATGCGGGGCAATGACAAGCCGTCTTGCCACGCGATTGGCCATCTCGGCGCCACAGGTTTCGCGCAGCAGTTGCAGACAACAGTCGAGGCCGGCGGCCACCCCCGCGGAGGTCAGCACGTCTTCATCCGCCACGTACAGCACGTCCCGGTCGACCTTCACTTCGGGAAAACGTTGTGCCATCCGGTCTGCCGCTTCCCAGTGTGTGGTGGCGGTCCTGCCGTCCAGCAGGCCGGCCTCGGCCAAGGGGAAGGATCCCAGGCACAAGCCAACCACGCGCACTCCGCGCTTGTAGGCACGGCGCAGCGCATCGAGCAGGGCAGGAGGCGCGGCACGGCAGTCTTCGTACCACGACGGCATGATCACGATGTCAGCCGTCTTCAGTGCCCGAAGATCGTTGTCGACCACAATGCCAAAGCCGGCCGACGTGCGGATCGTGCCCTTGTCGACAGAGCACACCTGAACGTCGAATCCGGGGGTTTCGCCGTTGGCAGCAACGTTGCCGAACACCAGTGACGGGACCGACAGATGAAATGGCGTAATCCCGTCGAATGCGATGACGGCAATCTTGATCTTCCTGGCGAGCGGATTTGAAGGTGGCATGGCCCGATTATATCGGATAACGGCCTCCGGGCCACTGTTGCCGCGACCGGAACTGCCCGACAATTCCGTTCACCGGGCGCATCTTTCCCGCCCTGCCCTCAACTTTCAATCAGGAGAACACTATGCCGGCTTCACCTCGGCGCGCACTGCTTGTCATCGACGTTCAGAACGAATATTTCACCGGCAACTTCCAGATCGAATATCCGCCGACAACGCTCTCTCTCGGCAATATCGTTTTGGCCATGGACGAGGCATCCGCCGCCGGGGTTCCGGTCATCGTTGTCCAGCACGAGACGCCTGAAGGCGCACCGATCTTCGCCACAGGTTCGCACGGGTGGCAGCTTCACCCGGAAATCGCCAGGCGGCCGGCCGACCATCACATCGTCAAGTCAATGGCCAGTTCTTTTACCGGAACGGACCTTGCGCAGTGGCTTGCGGCAAAAGGCATCGACACGCTCACCGTCGTCGGCTACATGACGCACAACTGCGATGCGGCGACGATCTATCATGCCTCCCACGCGGGCATCAAGGTGGAGGTGCTGGACGACGCCACGGGCTCGTTGCCCTACGAAAACGCGGCGGGCAAGGCGAGCGCCGAAGAAATCCACCGGGTCTTCTCCACGGTTTTTCATTCCAGCTTTGCGGCTGTCACGAGCACTAAAAACTGGATTGCCGCGATGAAGGAAGGCCGGGCCATCGAGCAGGACAACGTCTATCTGTCCAACCAGCGCACGAAGGTGAGGAAAGAAGCGGCCTGACGGGACCTTCCCGCGCAGGGAAGGTCTACAGTGAAGTGACGTTCAGCGCAGGAGCCGGGAAATGATTGCGATTGAAGTGGGAGACAAGACCCGCGGAGCTTGCGCAAGCAGACTTGGTATCGTGCTGGCCGGCGTGCTGGCAGCGATCATTCTGGCGGGTTGTGGCGGAAGCGGCGATGCAGCGCCGGCCGCATGCGAGACACACCCGCCGCTCCCCGTCGAGAAGGTTTTCTACCCGAATCGTTCGGCTCCTGTCGGGGCGCCTGTCAGCGTCTTCCCGATGATTGACGTGACGTCAGGCAACGGCTTGGATAACGCGATACTCCGATTCGACCTGATCGGCGGCTCGCTGCCGGGCGGGCTGTCGCTCAACCCGAGCACCGGGCAGATTTCCGGAATCGTCGGCAGGTCTCCCGGAAGTTTCTCCTACACGGTGCGCGTGACCGCGGAATGCTTTACCGGCGCTGTGACGACCAATGCGGTCTTTTTTGTCAGCTAGATCGTTGCCCGAGAAAGGCAGTCAGCCCGCCCGCGGGCGGGCTGTGGCTTGGCGAAGTGCTTAGTGCTGGGTTGGCGGAAGGTCCAGCACCTCTTCGACGCAATCGAAAGGCAAGGATGCCGCCTTGTTCACGTCCTCGACCGCCTCCTTGCTGGGGCCGTCAAACAAGCAAGTACAGCGCTGGTCGGCCGGGTAGAAGTTGCTGCGGATGTAGGTAACCGGCGTGCCTCTTTCCGATGACTCTGCACTGGCTCTTATTGCTGCCTGTTGCGCTGCTGACAGTTGTTCCATCGAGATCCCGGTCAAGTGTCTTTGTACGGCATAGGTTGTCATGGCATGCTGCTCCTGTCGCATATCCCCTTCACGCTCCCGGATTTCATGCTTGTTCATCCCGCGCAAGAAGGTTTGAGTTCGCGCAATCCTGAAGCAGTCTCGGTCCAAAAGACGCAGCGGGCGCCGGCCTTCTGCTCCACCATGTGAGTGGAAGGAGATCGGAATGAAAAGCCTCGCCATTGTGATCGTGACGATCATGCTGCCCGCTTGCTCCAGCCTGGGATTCGATGTTCCCGGGCCCGAGCAGAGGGCTGCCCGCAACCTGTGCGAGGCCATGCGGAACTACCGGCCGTATGATCCGAACGAGTGCGGTGAACAGTCCGGAGGCATACCACCGGCCTACGGTGCCCGGCGAAACTGACCTTGTTCTTCGGCGCCGCACACCCCGCGTTGCCGTCGAAAAACTTGACAGTGGATAATTCCATTTGTCCCAAGTCATTGATTCGGCGGCCTTTTTCATTCAGGCACAAGCTTTGCTGTTCCTCCTGCGGCGCCGGAACCGATCGGTTTCCGGGCTCCGCGGGATCTGCATTCCGCCCCGGGAGGGGGCTGCCATCCGGCTGGTGCCGGCCGGCGTAAGGAATCGCGTCCTGTTCAACCCAAACCAAATCCAAATCCAACAGGAGTTCAGTGTGAAGAAATTGATGAAAGTCCTTGCCGCAGCATCGCTCGCGTTCGCGGCGGCAAGCAGCCAGGCGGCCTTGTATACGAACAGTTACGGAACGAATGCCGGATCGAATCCCGGCCAACCCAGCGACTGCGATGACTGCTATTCCGGCGTGTGGAGCTTTGGCGCAGGCCATAGCATCAACTTCTTCGGGACTACGTACACCGGGCTGTACGTGGGATCGAACGGCTACGTCACCTTCGGCAACGGGGCGACCAACTACACCACCAATCCCCTCAATACCCAGACGGTTGCACCGATGATCGCGGGCTCGTACACCGACCTGGATTCGCGCGGCGACGACATTTCCAATGTGTTCGTGAACACCTCCACTCCCGGTCAGATCATCGCCACCTGGGACCGGGTCGGCCACTATTCGCAGAACTACTCGGTGCGCAGCCTGTTCCAGCTGGTGATCCGTTCCGACCAGTCGCTGATCGGCCCCGGCGAGGGACAGATCGGTTTCTTCTACGGCGAAATCACCGATCCGAGCACGACGTCGGCAGGCTTCGGCGATGGCCTGAGCTCGGTCAACCCGGGTGAGGTGGCATTCGCTTCGCTGGTGCCCGGCACCCAGCTGAGCAACAACGGTCCTCGCTGGTACAACCTGGAAAACGGCCGCCCCGACCCGGTCGATGTTCCCGAGCCGGGCAGCATGGCCCTTCTGGGCCTGGGCATCTCCGGACTTGCCTTCCTGCGCCGACGCAAGAACGCAGCGTAAACAAGAAAGGCCGGAGGAGACTTCCGGCCTTTTTTGATGGCGCCCACTCTTACGGAACCGGTCCTGCGTGCACTTCGTGGAGCGCCGTCCCCGGCGCAAGCAGTTCGATCAGGCGCACGTTGAGACGGACGTTGCGGTAGTGGTAGGACGCCCACTCGGCATCCGCTTCCGCGCGCGACATCTCCATCCGCAGATCCCTGTGCAGGGCATCCAGGAGGGCTTGCAGCTCATGCGGAAACAGCTTCGCTCCCATTGGGTTCATGACGGCCTCCGTTTCACTGTCATCTCCATATCTACCTCATTGGCCGGTGCGGATCGTCGGTGTGACGGACATGCCCACGCGCAGTTTCGCGGCGGCCGGCTGGCCGGGATCGATGCGAATGCGCACAGGCAGGCGCTGGACGATCTTGGTGAAATTGCCCGTGGCATTGTGTGGCGCAATGCTTGAGAAGCTCACTCCGCTGGCCGGCGCCAGGCTATCGACCGTTCCCTTCAGCGCTTCACCGGGCAAGGCATCCACCTTGATATCCACGGCCTGCCCCTTCTCGACGCGCGCCAGTTGCGTCTCCCGGAAGTTGGCCGAGATGTAGACCGCATCGAGCGGAACGATCACCAGCAAGGGTTTCCCGGCGTTGACGTAGGCGCCGGCACGAACCGATTTCTGTCCGACCATGCCGCCCGCCGGCGCGGTGATGCGGGTATAGGAAAGCTTCAGTTCCGCGCTTGCCTGCGCAGCTTGCGCCTGTTCGAGGGCCGCCCGGGCTTTTTCGAGGTCCGCTCGCAGGATGTTTACTTGATGGCGCGCCGCCTGCAGGCCGGCCTGGTTTTTCTCCCTGCTCGCCAGCAGGATGCTCAGCTGCGCCTCGGCCTGCTGCAAGGCTTGCAGCGTTCCCGACCCGTCGCCGGCCAGGTTGCGGTAGCGCGCGTGATTGGCCCTGGCCAGCGTCAGTCCCGCCTCGTCCGCGGCAACTGCGGCTTGCGCCTGCCGGATTGCGGTGTCCTGCCGGATCAGTTGCGCTTCCAGGCTGGCGATACCGGCCCGGGCACTGGCCACCTGGGCTTTCGCCGCGTTCACGGCGACGACGAAATCGCGGTCGTCGATGGTGGCGAGCAGATCGCCCGCCTTCACCTGCTGGTTATCTGCGACCAGTACCCTGTCAACCGTTCCCGACACCTGTGGCGCGATGGTGGTGAAGTCGGCCTGCACGTAGGCATCGTCGGTGGACTGGGCCGATGCGCTGGATTCAGGGCGGTCGAGATAGAGAACGCCGCCTGCCGCCACGGCGAGCAGCAGCACGGCGCTGATGATCTTGGCTTGCTTTGGTAATGCCATGATGGGTTATCCCTGTGAGGAAGATGAAAGAGATGACGCGGGCGCCGGAACGTAGGCAAGGCGCAGCGCGAGCGGAATCAAGAGCAGTGCCAGGATGCCGAGCACGCGATAGGCGTCGGCGACCGAGAGCACCAGCGCCTGCTGGCCGACGATGCCCGTCAGTTGGGATGGCTCGGGCAGAACCGGAAGGGCATTGCCTGCCCGGGCGGCATGGTCCAGCAGCATTTCTGCATGGAAGCGCGAGCGCAGCGTCATGAGCTGCCCGACTACCGCGGCGCCAAGCAGCGACCCGAAGGCGCGCAGCGTGTTGACCGTGCCGGACACATAGGGCCCTTCATGCGGCTGCACGACGCTGGTGGCGAGGAACAGCATCGCTACCACCGCCATCGGCTGGCCAAGGGCGTGCAGCGCTTGCACCACGATGAACTGGTCGCGGTTCCATTCGGCGGTCAGCTGCGCGCCGGAAAGACAGGCGAGTGCGATCAAGGACAGCCCCGAGGCGAGAACAATGCGCGCATCGGCCCAGCGCTGGTACAGCAGCAGTGCCACCACAGGCCCCAGGACGAGTTGCGGCAAGGCGACGGTGAGGCCGATCGGCGCCATCTGCCGGGGGCGGTAACCCTGGAGCGGCCCGAGGGCGCTGGCCGGCAGCAGCGAGCCGGACATCAGCACCACCAGCAGGCAGACAAACAGGATGAAACCCAGCGCCAGGTTGCGGCGCCCGAGGATCTGCAACTTGATGAACGGCGACGGGTGGTACCACTCGGTGAGCAGGTAGACGGCCAGCAGCGCAAGCCCGGCCGCCAGGGATAGCGTGATCAAAGGGGAATGGAACCAGTCCAGCCGCGTGCCCTGGTCGAGCGCAATGGCAATCAGGCCGAGGGCCGGTACGCCGCAGGCCATGCCGAACCAATTGGCTTCCCGGAAGCGCCCGGTCTGGACCGGCTCGCGCGGCAGTCCCCACCCCATCAGCACGCCGGCGGCGATGGCGAGGGGCACGCTTTGCCAGTACACCCAGCGCCAGTCGAACAGTCCGTCCGTCCAGTGGCCGGCCAGCCAGAGGGAGAGATTCGGCGCGAAGGTCGCGGTCATCGCATACAGCGCCAGCCCGTGCAGCCGCACGGGCGGCGGC